>Ga0207693_10000465_pt1 | contig 37057 bp, 43 predicted proteins | sample LARL81metaG_FD_184347 | JGI IMG/M metagenome (GOLD analysis project Ga0207693, IMG submission 184347) | Corn, switchgrass and miscanthus rhizosphere microbial communities from Kellogg Biological Station, Michigan, USA - LAR L8-1 metaG... | ecosystem: Host-associated > Plants > Roots >... | reverse complement strand
GCCTGGACCAGCATCGAACATCCGAATAGCTTCCGAAAACTTGCTCAACAGCGATCTCCTTTAATGAGAGGACAGAAAAACCAAATGTGGAAGCGTCACCTCAAAGAGCTTCAAGGCCGAGGGGGGACCGTCAAGCACAGAAATTTATCTTGCGCGCCGACGACCTCGGTCAAATACTGATACGGTCTCCCTCGTCGCCGATCCATGCGAGGTCGTATTCCCTAATAAATCTCAGGAGTCTAGAGTTAAATTGGCGTCATGAATCCAATGTTGGTCCAGCCTGGGTGCTGCACTCCGCTGATACTTTTGCTGGATTTCCCGCCCGTGCTCGCGCAGCTTTGCCAGCATGCGCCCTTGAGCTTCGTTTGCAGCCTCCGAATTGGCAGGCACACCTTGTAGAAGGGGGCCATAGGGCGCAATTTCGGTGTCTTTAATGATTTCTGGAACGTCTTCTGGAGTGTAATATTCGGGGACGATTCGCTTCACCGTAGGTGTGCACCAAAGAGTTGCCTTGAGCCATTGCTCGCTTCGGATATGAATGTACGGGTAGTATAGCGGCGGTCGTTCGATAGGCTTAATCAATTGGCTCGCGGTCGGTGCTGCCTCTTACGCGAAGCAGACTCTTCCCTTTCCAAAAAACCTCTCTTTTCCCCAATTCCAGTTCTCCCTTTGCGCGGGAATAATTTACTGTCGGAACCCTCGCCGAGCGTACCACACTCTCGGCTGTCGAAATATTCATAGAGAGACGGGTTCTTAAAAAGCAAATGCCCACCGACTGTCTGACGCATGTCATTCAAGCGGCAGGCATCTCAGGAGAACTGGTCGGCGGGCTCAATCCTCGCTTTTCTGACGTTGCAGGAGATTCGAGGCTTGAAGCGGGTAAGGGTAACAGATTCAACGGGACTTATCGTTGACCCCTTGGGCTCTGAAACCCATGGGCCTAGGACTGTTTGGAAGTTGAGCCACCCCGTTTCGCTCTGCCCCGTCCTTTGCTGCCCGGAATTCAAACCACAAAAGCGAAAACTCAACGCTCTTCACCGGAAATCCGTCAGTATGGCTCACTTCCCTATGCCGCTGATCGGTGTGTGGTGCCGAAACGATGCCGGGACGCAAAGAGTGCTGGCAGGGCCGATTGACAAAACCCCTGCAGTCATTCCGATGCGACCAGACTGACTTTCCACATTCGAACTCAAAATACCGAGGTGCGTTGCTGTCCCGAGGCAACCTGGAAACAGGAGTCTTAAGATGAATGGGCGCTTGACCTGCAGCTGTTCAATCTGTGAAGTGGAGCAGGCGTTGATCCAAGAACTCGCCCGAGAAGAGACCGCAGAACAGTACCGCCGGCTGACCCGCGAGAGTTCTGTCCTGTCCGGTTTTCCGACCGCCCTGACACTGCTACACCACTTGCGCAACACTGCGACGGATGAGGATCAGGAGGACTGGTCCGATGAGATCCTCGGGGAGCTCTCGCGCACGGGGCAGAGTTATTGCCAGGAACTCCGGCAACGCCTGGTGCTACTCATTCTCATTCCTGCCATACATCGCACTAGCCGCCAAATCGCACACGGCTTCCCATCACTAGCTCGCGACGACATCGCGCAACAGTTGCTCACCTCAATCCTAGACATCCTTCAATCTAAACTGCTACTCGAAAAGCAATCGCATTTCGCATTCATGATCACTCGTTTGATGCGTCGGCAGTCATTTCGTTGGGCGATTCGTGAGGCGAAGTTTACGCTTGCGCAAGAGTCGGCAATGCCAGTAACTCCCGAGGTGGTTGTTGAAGACGGGTTTGAGGCGGCAATCCATCTAAGGGAGTTTTTGCGACGTTGTGTTGATGATGGGCACCTGACAGGAACGGAGTATGAACTACTGGTGCTTTTCAAAATCGAAGGTGTGTCAGCGGAAGCGCTGGCCACTCGGGAAGGTTTGCCCGCGATAGCTTTCAGGCATCGCATGCAACGACTGGTTGACAAGCTCCGGCGGATCGCTCAACAGCCCACTCTCAGTCCAAAACGACGCGCGGCATCGTGCGCGGCAACCTCATCGACACACTTACCTGGACGTGAAATCCGCGCTGCGTGACGCTGTGCCAAAAGTTTCTCTTTTCCACCGGTCTCTTTTTTTATGGCCGGACAGATTAGATAAGAGAAAGAACTTCTCGCCGGCTTCCAACCCAGGAATATCGAGCGATGCTGAAACACCTTGTCACCGAAGCTCTTGCTTACTTGTCTTCTGGACGAAGACGCGGACGGACAACTAGTTGCTCTAGCATTCGATCCTCTCCCGGGCCGGCGAGAACTCTCATTTCTTCAGCTGGAGGTTCCCCTATGCCCGATCCACTCTCACCACCGTTTCGCCCCGCGAAGACAAATGGCCATGCGAGACCCCGCCGCGGCGGACTCACTTTTGCTGCGTGTCTCGCTCTTGCCGACGAGGTCTTCGCCCAGGCCGGAGCTGACCCGTGGACGCAAGCCACGCAAGCGCTGCAGACCGCATTCACAGGTCCAATCGCCACCGGTCTGGCCTTGGTCGCCATCGTGGTCGGTGGACTCATGTTTGCATTCGGCGAAGGCGGAGCCAAGCGCACCTTGGCGGGCGTGGTCTTTGGAGTCGGCATGGCCGTGGGCGCCGCGAACTTCATGGCGTGGTTGTTTCCGTAGGCGTCGGGCCCGACTCACACTCAGAGGTTCCCGCATGCAAAGAAGACGTAATCCTGTATTTCGCTCGCTCAACGCCCCGTTGACCCTGTTGGGAGCGGAGAGAAAGCTCTTCTTCTCTGCCCTTGTGATAGGAGCGGCGGTTTTCAACCTTTTGCACACTTTTCTCGGCGGTCTGTTTATGTTTGCACTCCTCTACGCTTTCGCCCGCTGGTCCACAAAGACTGATCCCCAAATCCTGCGGCTTCTGCTGAATTCCGCAGCGACACGAACGCAATACGACCCGATGAAATTTGCCCCTGTCCCGGTTCGAGGGGTGCGCCATGTTTAGGCTGAGGCAAGCTCTGCATCACACTCGTGAGGCGGGCTCCCTAAACGATCGGATTAATCTCTTTGGGTTCATCGATGATCACACCTTCTTGACCAAGAGCGGCGATCTGGGGGTTGCCTTGCGGGTTCGGGGCGTTGACTACGAATGCCTGGATGTAAACGGAGTCGACACATTCACGAAGCGCCTAGAGTCTGCTTTCAAAACCTTGGACGACCGCTGTCGCGTTTACCAGTACCTCTTCAAACGGAATACTCCAGACCTTCCGCATCAGACCTATCCCAACCCCGTCGTCTCCACGGCAATCAACAATCGGATTGCCTACCTCGAAGCTAAGGCCGAGAGCCTTTATGCACTGGACATTTACTACGTAGTGCTGCTCGAAGCCTCGCGGGCCAAAGAAGCTGTACTCCGTACTTTCGCCGCATCGGGCGTCAAGAAAAGCCGGGCATGGAGTGAGCTGCAAGGGTTCCTGTCAACCGAGAAAGAGGTTCTACTGTTGCAGGAGGAGATTGGCCGCGCTCAGGCAACCCTCGATCAAAAAGTTTCTAGCTTCAGCCAACAGGTAAACGACTTCCTCCGCGCCGAGCCTCTGAACCGACAGGAGGCCTTTCGAGTCCTCAAGCGAATCCTGAATTTCGCATCTCACAAGCTGCAATTCGCGGAGATCAAACACGACACCTTCCTCGACTACTATCTGTGCGAATCTCACCTCGAATGTCATCGCGACTTCCTCCGTATCGACGACTTCTATACCAAGGTGTTAACCCTGAAGGAGCCCTCCGCACAGAGCTTCCCATTGATCTTCCTGAAATTGCTGGAGGTCCACGCTAATTTCTTCATCACCACCGAGTGGCGGAGAGAAGAAGGGGACAAGACGCGTGGACGTATACGTTCACGCCGAAGGCACTTCCACAATACCAAGCGCTCGTTTGTCAGCTATCTGAACACGTCCGACGCGCCTCCATCGGTCCAGGACATCCTCGTCGACGATTCGAAGGAGGCCCAGATTCAGGACCTCGGCCAGGCACTGAAGGAGTTGGAAGTCAACGGCAACTATTTCGGGGAGTTTTCCCTGACCGTGGTTATCTATGACACCGACCAGTCGAAAGTCGAAACTGCTTGTGCCGAATTTTACAAAGTCTTCAGCGTCCATGATGCTCAGCTTTATGAGGAGCGCTACAACCTTCTGAATGCCTATCTCGCCACCGTCCCGGGCAACTCTGCCTTCAATCTGCGACGACTCCACATTACGAACGCCAACCACGCCGACTACTCGTTCCTATTTACCCTCCACTCCGGCGACCCCGTGAACCAGCATTTGAAGCAAGAATACCTGGCACTCCTGGAGACGAATCATCACACCCCCTACTTCCTCAATCTGCACCATCGCGACATTGCGCACACTGTGATCCTCGGGCGCACCGGCGCGGGCAAGTCCTTTCTGCTAAATTTCCTGATCACGAATCTGCAGAAGTACGAACCGCGCACATTCATTTTTGATTTGGGCGGTAGCTTTGGCAGCCTGACTCGCCTGTTCGAGGGCTCATACCTCCACATCGGCCTGGAATCTTCAGAATTTAAGATCAATCCTTTTGCATTGCCCCCGTCCAAGCGCAATCTGGATTTCCTCAGCGTCTTCGTACGGGTTCTCGTTGAATCCCAGGCCCCGGGGTCCATTACCAGTTCCCAAGAGCGGGAACTCTTCGAGCAGATTCAGAATCTTTACGAACTCGACGATGCTTCTCTCCATACGCTCAGCACGCTTGGTAACACCTTGCGCCGTGATCTTGACAATCGACTCTACAAGTGGAAACAGGGTGGGCAGTTCGGATTTCTCTTTGACAACCCAGAGGACAACATCAGTTTCTCGCGGTTTCAGTGCTTTGATTTTCAAGGTATGCGGGAGTATCCGCAACTTTTAGAACCGCTCCTGTTCTATGTCCTCCACCGGGCCGACGCGATTATTCGCGACCCAGACATCAGGCACATCTTCAAGGCCTTCTTCATTGATGAGGCCTGGGTTTTCCTCAAAAACCCAAGCGTTCGTAATTACATCGTCGAAGCGCTGAAAACATGGAGAAAGTACAACGCGGCTCTGATCCTCTCGACCCAATCTCTCGACGAATTGCGCAAGTCAGACATTCTCGACGTAATTCTTGAGAGCTGCGTCACCAAGATCTTCTTGGCCAACCCCGATATGGATCGCGAGCTCTATCAACAACAATTCCATCTCAACGATCACGAGATCGATCTGATTACCGGACTCGTTCCCAAGCAGCAAATGCTGATCAAGACACCCGACACCTCTAAGGTTGCCAACCTCCATGTCGATGCCAAAAGTTATTGGCTCTACACCAACGATCCTTTTGACAACCGCAGGCGCGAGCAAATCTTCGCCACTTACGGTTTTGAAAAGGGACTCGATGTTTTGGCCAACCCGTATACCCCTTCGACCAACGATGCGGGTCCTCTTCCAGGGGGACTAGCATGAAATGGCTCAATTACTACGTTCTGTGCCTGGTCCTTTCCCTCTGTCCGCTCGCCCGCTCTGCGAATCTCGCGCGGATTGTAAAGTACTCGCAAACCGAGATCATTCCGATTCGCGCCAAAGTCAGGTTCTCTACCCTCATCGTCCTGCCGTCCGACGAGGAGATTCTTGATTTCACTACGGGCGACAAGGACTTCTGGATCATCAACGGCACCCATAATTTGTGCTTTCTGCATCCCGCCCAGGCCGGCATCCGCAGCAATTTGAATCTTGTGACCGCCAGCGGCCACGTCTATTCGTTCCTGCTCACGGAAATCAGTAAAGACGTCAGTAGCGAACCTGATTTAAAGGTTTTTATTGCTCCGAATGACCAATCCAGCATCGCTGGGACGCAGAAACCGGCCCAGTACGTTCGTGCAAGTGAAGTCGACGCCTACAAAGAAGAAGTAATCCAAATTCGCAATCAGGCGGTACAGGATCTCCAGCGAATGCGGGACCAGGCCGCGAAGCAAGTGGATGAGTACAAACGGACATACCCCGCCAGGCTTCAATTCGACTACAACGTTGCCAAGAAGGCTCAGGCGGCGCCGTTTTTGGTTTCGGCCATCTACCACGATGACCGTTTTACTTACATCCGGTCCGCCGCCCATGAGAAGCCCACGCTTTACGAGATCAAGGACAGCAAGCCCAACCTCGTGAACTTTGACTTTGAGAGCGGTGTCTATGTCGTTGCCAAGATCATCGACAGTGGGTATTTGGTGGTGGGAAAGAAGCGGGTATCGTTCAACCGAAACAGCAACTGAAGTCCTGAGATCCGTCTCCCATGGAACAGCTAATCAAAGACAAAGCGCCACAACCGGCAGGTCTCGTTCCCAAGAACCTCCAGGCCTTCATTTTGGTCGGCTTAGCTTTGGTGATGGTTGTCATTATGGCCCTCACCGGCCACAAGCCGCCGGTTCCAGCAAGCACGGCGGCAACCCCGGCGCTCCCGAGTCTCGTCCCTGTTAACTCGCAAAAGGTCGCCGATTTTCAGAAAAATATTGAGCAAACGCAACGTGATTCTGCTGCTCAAATTGAGGCCGCCTTGATGCAACAGCAGAAGCAATTGGAATCCCCCGCCGTCCGAGCTGGCCTGCCCTCTTCGCCCAATCCTTACTACGCTTCGCTGCCCCGGGATGGAAGCAGCCGCGCTCTATCTGACCCGATCCGGGACGAAAGGAAAAAGCGCGCATACTTTTCTCTGTTCTCGGACAATGTGGCGCTGACCTACCGAAAGGAATTGCACAGCGATCGCCATTCTGGCGAGTCAAACTCAGCGACAAACGGCTTCCCTCTACGAATTCCTACCGTCGCTGCTGTGCTCCCAACCCAAGACCCGCTAGTCGCTCAGGCGGGTGCGGAATTAGCGCGAAACGGTCAGTTGTTCGCGCAAGCCCAGCAGACCGGCCTTATGCCTCAATTACCTTTTCCCGCTACGGAACGAGCTCTGCCCAAGACCGCTCCGCCACCAAGCGCCTATGGTCAAGATCAGGCTGAATCGCCCAGATCGGCTCCTGACACTGGAGGGCAAAGGCCGACTATTGACTCCTCTCGCGAAGGAAAGGACTACATCCTGTTTGAAGGGACAATTCTTGAAGCGCTGCTCATCAACCGGCTTGACGGTAGTTTTGCCGGTCCTGTCAGCTGCCTGCTTTCCAACAACGTTTACTCCCGCGACCGCCAGCACCTTCTCATTCCGGCCGGCAGCAAAATCGTAGGCGAAGCCAACAAAGTCGACACCTTCGGGCAAGCAAGACTTGCCGTTAGCTTCCACCGGCTCATTATGCCGGATGGATATTCGCTCAACCTCGACCGATTCAAAGGACTAAGCCAGGAAGGTGCCGCGGCTCTTAAAGACAAGGTGAACAACCATTACGCCAGGATATTTGGAGCGTCTGTCGCCATTGGATTCCTGGGCGGCGTGGCACAGATTGGAACCGGGAGTGTTCTCACCTCCGACTCCTCAGACCGCATCCGTGAAGGCTTTGGTGTCGGAATGGCAAATGGCGGTGAACACATTCTCGATCGTTTCTTAAACATTCTCCCTACTGTCACCATTCGGGAAGGCTCACGGGTCAAGATCTACCTATCGGACGACCTGCTCCTTCCTGATTACGCCGCGCACATCATGCCTTCGAATCTCTAAACCAGGAAGGAGATCAATCCGTGAAGAAACTCTTGCTTCTATTGTTTGTGGCTTTCGCTTTGGCAATCTCCCCGAGTAGGGCGCACGCCCAGTTCGGTGTGAGTATCGTTTATGACCCGACCAACTATGCAAACGCCCTGTTGCGCTATGCGCAGCTCATTCAGCAGCTCAACCAGCTCCGCGCAACGTACGATCAAATCGTTAACCAGTACGACCTTGCTCTGCAAATGTCGCGCAACCTCCCCAACATGGCTACGCGATACGCCACCGCCTGGGCACCCTGGAGGAATAGTGACGCCCGAGACTTGTACGGGAACACCGCTGCCTGGATCAACGGGGTTAACTCTGGTGTCGTCCCCACTGTCGTGAATGGTTATCAGCAGGCCACCAACACGCTTCTGACATACACTCCCGCCCTGCTTGCTGCCATGCCAGCCAACGAGCTGCAACGGGTGCAGTCGGAAGCTGCCACCATCCAGCTCACCGACGGCGCTGCTGAAAATGCGATGGAAATGATTGGCACCCTTCGGGCCAACGCTCTGGACACGACCAACACCATCAACAACATTCAGAACGATTCTCTGTCGGACGATCCCAACCTCAACACCGAAGTTTCTGTTCTTAACAAGGTCAACGCCACCAACGTCCTGTCCCTGCAGAATGCTCAGGACACCAACAAACTGCTGGTCTCCATGCTTGAACAGCAAACGATTCTATCCAAGCAGGCTCGCGACTCCGCCGCCAATGTCACCAACGCAGACATCAGCCGTCGCCTCAACAGCGTTGCATTTGGCCAGCAACTCGCTGGAGGCATCGGCCAAACTCTCAATACGTACCGTCTCCCTTGATCCCGTTTGGCTAGGAGGAAAGGACATCCATATGGGTCAGCTGAACACCATCACCGAATTCATCACACAGCTGCTCACCCAGCACATCGGCCAATTCGCCTTCCTCGGACAGGGGATGTTCCTTTCCTTCGCCACCATAATGATCGTGTGGTTTGGTGCCAAATCTGCCCTGAGTTCGGTTGGTCGCGGTGGAGGATTTCAGTTTGGCAACTTCGCTGGGCTAGTCATGATGATCTCTTTCGGATTTGCCATGACACAGTATTATGCGGTCCCGATTCCTGGGATCGGGCGCAGCTTTTATCACCTCATCATCGATCAGACCTCCTATCTCAGCGATCTTATCGCAGGCACGCAGCTGCAGAACGCTGCGGACGCCATCAGCAACTATCAAGCGCAGATTCAGTCCCCTGGGTTGACCGATTTATCCGGAAGCATCGCCTACATCGCCGATCTGGCGATCTTGGCTCTCTGGGAGGCCGTTGCTGTTGTCGTCACGGCCTATGGCTTTGTCGCGCAGGCGATTTGTATCTTGGTAGGTCCTGTGTTTATTCCCTTCTTCATCGTGCCCAAGCTGGAATGGCTCTTCTGGGGATGGCTCAAATGTTTTATGCAGTATGCCTTCTACCAGGTGATCGCTGCCGCAACCATGTTCGTGATGGGAAACCTGGTCATCAACGTCCTCACCCAGCCACCATTTCTACCAATACCCGATCCCGCTACTCTCCTGACGCTGCTGATCGTTGTTTTCTTAGGTGGTGCCTACGCGCTGCTTAGGGTTCCTGCCCTCACTAGTCACATCTTCAGTGGCATGTCCGGACTCTCCTCTGGAGCCATCATTGAGCACTTTTTATCATGAGCGATAACGATTTCAACGACGCGAAACAGCTTTACCTGGAGAAGTATGGTGATGCGATCGTCACCAACAACTATCTCAAAATCGCCGTTGCCCTGCTTTGTCTGGCTGCACTCGGCTTGATTACTCTAAACCTCAGGACGATTCATACCTTTCAGCACTTCCGTCCCTTGGTCATTCGCATTGACCAGCTTGGGCGGGCTGAAGCGGTGGAATATAAGAGTCTCGAATACCATCCCGGTGATCGCGAAGCTAAATATTTCCTTTCCGAATTCTGCCGCCTCTACTACCGCCGGAACCGTTACACCATTCAGGATGACCTCGCCAAGTCGTTGTATTTTCTCGATGGCAAGCTGGCCAACGACATGATGGAGCAACATAAAAAGGAAGATACCGTCCGCAAATTCCTGACGAATCCTTCTTCCCCACAAGTGGATGTCCAGGTCGAGAAGGTGGCATTGGACGCCATGCAGGATCCACCTTATCGGGCTTCAGTCGATTTCTACCAGGTCGAATATGCTCCGGCCGACCATTCACTTCTAAAAAAGACACTGCATACGGCAAATTTCGTTTTCCTATTCAAAGACGAGGTCCCCAACGAACTGATCCCCGTAAATCCACTCGGAATCACAATCACTTATTTTCGGCAGGATGAAGCATTCACCGACGAGGTGACAAGATGAGAACGCATCCGGGCAAAAATGCCCGCCCGACCCCAAGCCCTACCTGGCACAAACTCGCGCGCCGTCTGGCGATTCATATCAATTGGCTCGAAGGAAGTCTCGTTCAAACCAAGGCTTCCCGCACCAAGATCGAGCAATGGCGTAAGCAATTGAATACGTTTTCTACCGCCGAAACCGCTCAGCGCCCGCAAAAAAGAGGCCAGCGATGATCACGAATGCTTTGCTCTCCGCGGCGGTTCTCGATTTGGCGGTCTTTTTCTTTCTGGCCGATAGACTCCGCTTCCTGACGCCGTACCGATTCCTTATTGTGCAGCGCTACACTCCAGCAATCTTGGTCTCGGTCGTGGTGCTTTCCGTCAACACGACGGCTGCGTTCTTCGCCCTGGGCCGGCGATTTTTCATGAAAGACACGGGCAGAAAGCTCGCCCATCTTGACCGCGAGCTAAATGCCGGAAGAACCCCGATGCCTCCACATCTTCATCGCGAGGAGCTGAACTGATGCCTCGCTCTGGTCGAGACCTTAATGACGATGCTGGCCTGGGATCTCCCTCATTGCCCCAGCCTCGCAATGACATCGAGCTGGACCTGACATCCCGCCCAGGCTCTGGAGCAGCCAATGACCATCCCCGCGAGCAGGCGGCCGATGGTCGAATACCTACGCGAGCTCGGGAACGCGAACAGCCACAATCTTTGGATGAATCCGAGGTGAAGACCTTGACCGATATCGGCACGTTCCGTGCGCTTGCTTTCGAAGATCTGGCTCGTCATCGCTACCGGGGTGACCAGGATGAAACCAAAAAGCATTTGGCGTCACTCATACGCAAGGGCCTGGTTCGGTCACGCACCAGCTATCCCGAAGGCGTGGTTTATGTGACTCTTACGCGTGCGGGGCATCGACTCGTGACCGCAAAAGGCGAGCGTAGTAACCCGAGCCAAAGACTCTATTACGGCTTCGTCAAAAGCCGTGAAGCCCGGCACGATGCCGCTCTCTATCGACTCTCCCAACAGGTAGTCGAGCGTGTTGAACTCATGGGAGGCAGGGTGCGGCGGATAATTCTCGACTTCGAATTGAAGCAATCGATCAACCGCCGGCTAGCCAAATTGAAATCATTGCCCGATGCAGAAGGGATCCATGCCAAACATCAGATTGCACAAGAACACGGTCTGACCGTGGTGCAAGGCACGATTCATCTGCCCGATTTGCGCCTGGAGTACGAAGGACCCGACCAGCAATTGGCGAAGGTCGATTTGGAACTGGTCACAGGCCACTACAGCCATCGCAACCTTGTCGCAAAGGCCCAAGCTGGCTTTGCCATATACGCATTCGCCGAAGATGCTGCGCGACTGCGGCCCGCGATGCAGGACCCGGAAATCATGCAGGAAATCTTGTCGCTATGAACATCGCGCCAGAATACCTCGCCGCCATTCAAGGCTATGGTTATACCCGCACCGAGGCTGAGTTCTTGTATCTTGTGGCCACGCATTCCGGATACTTTACCCAGCGGCAATTTCTTCGCTTCGCGGGTGTCGAAAAGGGCTGGGTCGCGAGCCGGTTCACCGAAAAACTGTTGCGATTCCGGCATGGTAGGAGCACCCGCTATGGGTACCAGACTCGCATTTACAATCTTTACTCCCGGTCGATTTACGACATTATTGGCAAGGACAATCTTCGCACCCGGAGGCGCCTCCCAAACGATCCCATCCGGACCCGGCTGTTGATTCTGGATTTTGTTTTAGGCCATCTTGAACATCAATACCTTGAAACCGCAGCGGACAAGCTGGCTCATTTTCATCGAAAACTGCGCTTCCCTCTGCCCACACTTCCAGGGAGGATTTACAAGGGCATCCCGTCCCTTTCCCACACCAAACGCTTTTTTGCAGACCGCTTTCCCATATTCGTCCCCTCTGGTCCGGAGTCGCTATCTCTTCCCCTCGCACCGACATTCGTATACTGCGACACCGCTGAGCCAGGTCTACTGCGTTACATCAGCCACCTGCGTAGATATGAACCACTGCTGATCCAGTTGCCCGCTTTTAATTTCGTCTACGCGGCCGCATCCGATACGAAATTCAAGCGGGCAGGCAGGTTCTTCTCCCGTCTATTCGCTTCGGACAGCAGTTCCGACCCCGATCGTCTGATCCGCTATTTCAAGATCCGCCAGCTCTGGGAAGACCACAAGACCAGCTCGTTAACGCGGGCTGATCGACAATTGCTCCGTGATGGAGATAGGCGCTTCCACCGCCAACTCTTCCAGGATGCGTATCGGCTGTGGACAGCCGAGAAACTCTCCGCGACCAACCTCGCCAGCGTCGTCCACAAAGCCAAAATCGACGAATGCAGACTGTTTCTAACCTGCCTTCTTCCTGACGCCTACGACATTTTTGAACGATTTTCAAAAGACTATCCGGCACACCAGGCTGAGCCTGCTCCCAAAATTGCAGTCCCGGAGTTGGTTCCTCTCTTGCTTCACCGCGGGTCTCCCTAGCCCGTTGGATTGGATTGAGAAGCGATGAAACCCGGACGGAACTTCGACGTGGCAAAAACTCGTTTGGTAGCCAGGAGTGGGATCGTCCGGCCGGCCACGTTTGGACTCGCGCCTGACTCGTCCAGAAGTTTTTGCCAGGTTGTTCATGGCGGGCAGAGTTTGATGAAACGCTTCCTATTCCACGGAGGATGGTGATGCGTTTACTCAGACCACCTGAACCCCAAACCCCAAAGAGGAGGCTTTATATAAGGATAGAGGAACCGCTCGCGATCACACTCGACCGGTACGCAGAATTTCTCGGCACAACGGGTAGAGATCACAGTGTGAACCAGGCCTTGGAGTTCGCCTTTCGGAAAGATGGTGACTTCAAAGAATGGCTCTTGCCCCAGCCTGCGCCACGACGACCTCCCGGGCCAAGGAAGAAAACCAACTCGGTGCAGAATTCCGACTCGGCCCGGCATGGCCCACAAGAACCCGACCCGCTGGCGGAGCGCAGCCTATGATCCAGCGCATTCTGGCTTCCAAGAACTTGGCTGCGTATGTTCTTGCTTGTGCGACAGGCCTGACACTCTACTTCATGTGCCCTTTCCCCAGCCATGATCCTGTGCTCCGACTCGTTGCCCTGCGGGAGCCCGCCATCTACGACGAAATACGGTACATCTATGTGGTCTTTCTTTTCACGACACCCTACATATTGTTCTCAGTGGTGCTCTCCGGTCTCTACGTCTTTGCACTTCATCCACGGAAGAGGGCAACGCCATTAGCGCTTCCTGAGTACGTGGATCCGAGTCAAAGAGACACTCTGTTCTTAACTCTCGGCGAAGTTCACAACCCGAGGAAGCCAGTACCGAATGACGAACCCTACTGGATGAACGTGCCAGAACGAGGCTTGTTCACTGGCATCGCCATCTTCGGAGCAATTGGGACAGGGAAAACCTCAGGCTGCATATACCCGTACGCGGACCAACTCTTGGCCTACAGATCCCGCGATCCTCAACAGCGGCTTGGAGGACTGGTCCTTGAGGTCAAGGGTGACTTCTGTCGTAAGCTTCGCCGGATCCTCGAATCCCACGAGCGGGCTGAAGACTATGTGGAAGTCAATCTGAATGCTGACTACCGGTACAACCCTCTCTACAACGACCTGGACGCCTATGCCCTGGCCTACAACATCGCGTCGTTATTGAACAATTTGTTCGGGAAAGGCAAGGAGCCCTTCTGGCAGCAGGCGTACACGAACCTCGTCAAGTTCATTATTCAACTCCACAAGGTCGCGTATGACTACGTGACCTTGTTTGACGTTTACGAATGTGCCATCAACCCGGAACTTCTCGAAAAAAGAATTCACGAGGCCGAGGAATTGGTTCGCGATCGCCACTACTTTGTGGTCTCGGATCCGTTGTTCCGCGCCCATGCAGAACTGGAACGCTTTCATTTTGTAGCGGATGAGCCGGCGGAATGCCACAAAGCTCTGCAGTCGGCCGCCCTCGAAGACACTCTAAAGGCAGAAAACATTGACTACCAAAGCCAAATTGAAACTGCACCCGGTCTGGTCGATCCTTTGAAGGCGGAGATTCTCGAAGGTGTAAAACGCTGGTTCTATCACGACTGGCGGCGAATCGAACACAAGCTGCGAACCTCAATCGTCGAAGGAATCTCTGTCTTCCTTTCTCTGTTTGACGACAACCCGATGGTCAAGCGCACGTTCTGTCCATCCAAGGAGTGCTACGACTCAAAACTCAATCTGGATGAACGCTACGGGCGGCCGCTGCCTCCGTTTGCAGAACTGATCGAACAAGGAAAGGTCTGTGCCCTCAATTTTCCTGTCGCCTTGAACCCGGGACTCGCCAAGGCCATCGGGGTCATGATGAAACTCGACTTCCAGCGTGCTCTTCTGAACCGTATCCCGAAGATTGAAGCAAACTCCGACCGCCACTTCCGTCAGGCGTTCTTCATCTGTGACGAATACCAGCACTTCGCGACTGCCGGCGAGAATGAGCCGAACGGTGACGAGAAGTTTTTCGCGCTCTCCCGCCAATCCAAGTGTATCCCGATCGTCGCTACTCAAAGCATCAGCTCGCTTCGCTCGACTCTGCCGGGAGAAACCTGGAGGACTTTACTGCAAACGTTCCGCACCAAGATCTTTCTCGCCCTGTCGGATGAATTCTCGGCCAAGATCGCCAGCGAACTTTGCGGCAAGGAAGACCAATGGAAAATCAACTACAACATCTCTGAGAGTGGACACGACGCGCGCGTCAGTCTTTGGACGGGACAGGCCTTGGCTCACAAAGCCAACATCACCACCTCCAAGAGCTACAACACCCTGAACGACTTTCGCTTCGACTTCAAGACCTTTACTGAACTCAAGAATGCGCAGTCCGTCACCCTGGTCTATGACGGGCTGAATCCGTTGCCTCCGACGTTCATGTATTTGAAACCCTTTTACAACGATGTGAACAAGTCGTACTTCCAGCAACTTGCGGATGGAGAACTCTGATGAACGGCTTCGAACTCATCTTGCCGTTTCTTAGGCCGATCGAGAACCTGATTCTTGATTCCGAGATCAGCGAGATCATGGTCAACGGTTCGGAACGCATCTTCATCGAGAAAAACGGGTACCTTCAGCCTGTACCCGATTTAACCATCAGCCAAAGATCTCTAGAAGTCGCCGTCCGGAACATCGCGCGGCGACTAGGCGATGACATCTCAGAGGAGAAGCCAGTTCTGGACTCTCGGCTTCCAGACGGTAGCCGGGTGGCCGCAGTCCTACCGCCGTGCAGCCTCAACGGCGTGATACTGACCATCCGCAAGTTCAACGCGAAGCATTTTGCCATCGAAGACCTAGTCGCTGGCGGTACTCTATCTGCGGAATTGGCGCAGCGGCTCCGATGGGCAGTTCTAGACCATAAAAACATTCTGATCTCTGGGGGAACTGGAACTGGCAAGACCACGTTTCTCACCGCCCTCTCAAGCTTCATTCCCCGACATGAGCGTGTTTTGGTCATCGAAGATACGGCGGAGATTCAGATTCGGATACCGAACCTCATCCGCTTTGAAGCCCGACGTGAGCAAAACGGCTTTCCCGCCGTAACCATCAGAGAGCTGCTGAAGGCGAGCCTACGGCACAGACCTGACCGAATCCTGCTAGGCGAGATTCGGGGCGCCGAAGCTTTCGACCTGCTGCAATTATTAAACACGGGGCATTCGGGCACCATTTCTACGGTCCACGCGAACTCCCCCGCTCAAGCACTAAACCGCTTTACCAGCTGCGTTCTGCAAAGCGGTGTTGAACTGCCGTACCTGGCAATCAAAAACAACATAGCCGACTCGCTCAACATTCTGGTTCATCTCGAGCGCCGACCGGGGCGACGCTTCATCTCCGAAGTTGCTGAGATTTCGGGGTACAAACCCGAACTCGACCGTTACGACCTCAACGTTCTCTTTCTCCGGACGGAGGGTGAATCGTGCCGCCTATAGACCCGTTTGCCAACGAAACAAACCGCAATCTCTACGAGGAACAGGTTACGGAGCAGGAGGAGATGTCCCAGAAGTGCCAGCGCAGCGAGCGGAGCGACCGCAGCTTCGTTCGGCGAGCCCTGCGTCGAGGCCTGCCGACTCAGGATATGGAAGACCATCTGCTCACTGCGACAGAATTCCACAGACTCAATCCAGATCGTGATCCGATCGTCTACGTTCGTGGACTCATCGATGAAGAAGGAAGCAGCTTACGAGGCCCTGATCTCGCCGAAGCCTCTACGATTGCCTCGAGGGCCACGGCCAACCACTCCGCCACCAGCTCCCACGCATCCAGCGCGAAACGCATTCTGCAGTCCGAGGCTATGGCACGGCGCTATATCCAGGGAAACTTTGAAGCCTCGGATTGGCTGGCAGTGGTTGCCCGCAATCGTGAGCTACGACAGACGGTGCAGAGAATCACCACCGCTCGGCAGATAGCAAGCCCCGAGTTTCAGGCTTGGCTGCGCCACAAGAATGCCAACGGATCTGACATCTATTTGAGTTTGAACACACTCAAAGAACACGCCCGCGGTCGCACCAAAGCCGACGTGCAGGAGATCCGCCATCTATATCTCGACCTCGACGAAGACGGTCAGCAGAAACTCGCTGCCATCTATCAGAATCCAACGGTGCCTCACCCAAATTACGTGCTTCAGACCTCGCCACAAAAATTTCAAGTCATTTGGCGCGCCCAGGGTCTTCGGCAAAGCGAGGCCGAAGAACTCCTCCGCAGCTTGGCTCAGCGCTTTGGCGGCGATCCGGCGGCGACTGACTCGACCCGCGTATTCCGGCTTCCCGGGTTCAACAACAAGAAGTACAAAGAGAATTTTCTCGTAGAGTTAGCCACCGGAACATTGCCCGATCCTGTTTACCATCGATCGGACTTCAGGATTGAAATCCTCCCAGGGGAACACGGAACAACCGTTCGTAAGACTGTTTCTGCTCAGGCCGTCAGTTCTGGAGCCGTAAATACACAATCCGAGCGCGACTGGGCCTACGCGATCCGCCATCTCCGAAACGGGGACAATCCGGAACTTATCATTCGCGAAATCGCCGCCTACCGGGCAACAGATCGCAACGACTCACCGGACACCAGGAAACCAACCAGTCTCAGAAAGGCTAACCCTCGCTACTACGCCGAGCGCACCGTCTCCCGCGCAATGGCGCAGTTGGGTATGACGCGAACTTTGGGCGAGAACGAAATCAGATCACCCGAAAACGAACCAGAACGGTAAGAAAAGGGGCATTCGTGAGAACCGCTGGTTACTTGCTGGGATTACTGGCACGATGGGCAATCATCACTTTTTGGATGTCGCTTCTGCTATCGCTGGCAGCAGGCGCGCGACTCCCGTCGCTCCGAAATTATCTGATGATGTCCTCTGCCTTCCTGCTGGCAACGTTGTTGGTCATTGATCCAGGGCTAGTCAAGGAACGCTCGCGAACCTCAGAGAAACGTGGAACGTCAGACAGGTTCGCTGCAAGCCTAACTTTTCTTGCAACACTCGCGTTTGCTGCGCTAGACGTTGGACGGCTCCACTGGTTGCCAATAATTCCTTCGAAGGCGCGCCTGGGTAGCCTGCTCCTGGTCGCAGCCGCAAATACCCTGCAAATGTGGGCAATGGTCGTCAATCCGTTCTTCTCGCCTGTTATTCGGCTGCAACCGGAGCGCGGACACCGGCTTATCTCCCACGGGCCCTATCGCCTTCTGCGACACCCGGGTTATTTAGCCATGCTGCTCTCCGTTCCAGGCAGCGCGTTGGCCATCGGTTCCTGGCTGTCCTTGGTCCCTGCCACCATATTTTGTCTCGTGATCCTGAATCGGGTTGGCGCTGAAGAACAATTTCTCCAGAGAAATCTCGCCGGCTACACCGAATACATGGACAGTGTCCGCGGTCAGCTTTTTCCGCGGATGCTCTTCCGTAGTGACCCAGGCCAGCATTCGGTTGCCAGCAACTTCGCTTCTGAAGGCGTAGGGCAGAGGTGGCCGTGAAAGCACCCGAAGATTTCAGTCGACGTCGATGCCACGGATCGAACGGCGGCGATTCTGATCCCTCCTCTTTCGTCCCGCTCTGTCGCGGGCACGGTAGGCTGTCAAATTCGACTGCGCCCTGGCGGCGCGGCGCGGCGCTGCTTCCGCTGCGCGGCCCTCCGAATTCCCCGTTTCCTCCCAAAGAGATCGGCTCTGCCGAAAAGCATCATTTCCGGCTCCTCCATAAAAATGCAGCGTCTGGCCTGGGAAGCAGACGCCACCTGGCTCTAGGTGCCCCGCGAGAGGCAGGGCAGAAAAAGGAGATTCAAATCATGTATCAGAACCGCATTTCGCTCATCGGCTTCGTCGGCAACGATGTACAACTGAAATCCACCAAGAACGGCACCCCGGTCGCAGTTCTTTCCGTCGCGACAAAATCCAGCTGGAAAAACGGCAAGGGCGGGTACGACTCGCGCACCGAATGGCATCGCTGCACTGCCTGGGGCAAACTCGCTGAGTTCGCCGGCAAGCTGGAGAAAGGCGCCCACGTTCAGATCGAGGGCGAGTTGCGCTATCGCGAGTACAAGCAAGACCTTGGAAGTGATGCCAACGACGCGCCAGGCAAGCGCCGTTTGGCTGAGATTCACACCAATCGGATCTTGAAGCTGGATCGCGCGGCGAAACAGGAGGAGCCTGCTCCTGACGCCGACCCTGAGTTGCCGGTCGCAGAACCGGTGGCTTGATCTTGCACGAATTGGCCTCAGCCTTGCGGCCGAGGCCAATTCGTTTTCCCGCACAGGGCGCGATGGGCATAGTTCTCATCGCGAGCTCCCAAGTTGGTGCCGAAGTAGAGTGACAAGTCATTGCGGGCCGTCGAAGCCGTCAGAACGATTGCCCTTTGGATGACTGCGTTCCGCATTGCGACTAGTTTGGGGGTATGGTCCCTTGACTCATGCGCTCACCGACCACCCTCCATCCACGGTAATGATTTGGCCCGTGATGGAGCCGGAGTCTTTTCTCAAAAGAAAGCATGCAGTCTTGGCAATATCCTCTGCAGCTAGCAAACCGCGGGTTAGAGGCTGCTTTTGGACCATGAATTCGAGGACTTCACGATTCTCTTGTGCTCTTGCGCTCATCGGAGTGCGGACCAAGCCGGGTGCGACCACGTTGATGCGAATTCCGGAGGGCGCATAGTACGCTGCTGCCGACAAAGTCATCGCTTCAATCGCCCCTTTGCTGGCTGCATATCCCACTGTAGCAAAGTACCTGCCCTGGGGATGCTGGGCGAGAACACTTCCGGTGTTCAGGATTGCACCTTTCTGGGAGTCGCGAGTCCACAACCGCAAAACTTCGCGGCACATCAGGAATGTGCCTTTGGCGTTCACGATCATGACCGTGTCCCATGCTTCGGCTGTGCATTCGTGAATCGGTCCATCACCTAAGGGACGGGCGCTGATGCCGGCCACGTTGAACAGCGCGTCGATTCTTCCAAAACGACCGATGCAGGCCGCTACGCTCTTTTTTACCGCTTCCTGGTCGCTGACGTCCGCGACACTGAAACCGGCAGAGGGCAAGGCCTGTGCCAGCGATCGGCATTCAGCTTCCTCCAGGCCAACAATGAAGACGCTGCCTTCCGCGCCCCACAGGCGCGCGGTGGCCGCCGCGATTCCCGAGGATCCGGTCACCAAGAGTACTTCGCTCACTTATTTCTACTCATAAAGATGTTTGAGACTCTTACGGTAGGCTTCGTAGAAAGCTTCTAATTGCTGTTCGGCCGACGTGTTTCCTACAAACTGATGGCTGGGCAACACCACCGGCTTGACGCCGCGCGCCAATAGCATCTCGGCCGTGGCGCAGCGAATCATGTTGATGATGGAAGCGCCGGTAATAGTCGAAACGGGGCCTGTCCGCCACTCCAGCCCTTCCAACTCGATGATGCAGTCGCCCGAAGGACACTGGTTGTCGATAATCACGTCCGCGCAGTCGATCAGTTTCTTCCCGGAGGAATGCGCCGGCTTTGCTTTTTCACAGTGCGCTTTGGAGACGATGGCAATTACCGGAAGGCCGCGCTTTTGTGCACCGCCGGCCATTTCCACGATGACCGGCCGAATCCCGCTGGTAGAGATGACAATGAAGGCATCGTTTGGCCCGAAGTGGAAACTCTTTAGGATCTCTTCGGCATAGCCTTCATAATTTTCCAGGTAAAGCGGGGTTCGTAAGCCATTGGCGCCGACAATCGCCGCGTGGTTCGAGAGCGACAGCTCCACCAGCGCGACAAACCCAGGATAACAACCCTGGCGCGGCGTCATCTCCTCGCACATCATGCGGGAGTGGCCATTTCCAAACAGAAAAACCAGGCCACCTTTGGCAATCGACGTAGCGCAGATTTCAGCCGCGGCTTCGATGGCTGGCATTTCAGTCTGTTCGAGTTTGTCGAGCAATTCCCTCGCGGCGCTCAGATACGAACTTGCGGCATTCATGCCTGAACCACCTCCACTCCAGCGTTGCGATATGGTTCGAGCGCGGCGGGATCGGCTTTCTTGCTGGTCACCAGCAGATGCAGGTCTCGGATGTCGCAGATTCTGTGGGTGGCGCGAACCCCGAACTTAGAGCTATCGACCACCAGGATGCGGCGGCGCGCGTGCATGACCAGCGCACGGTTCAGGGCAGCCTCCTCCAGATGCGAATCCGTCACACCGGTGTCCGGCTCGATACCGCTGGCCCCAAATATTGCAGTATCAACAAAAGTATTGGCGGCAGCTTCCTGCGCGGGTGCGCCAATGAGCGAGAACCATGATCCGCGCATGGTGCCTCCGGTCAGCACAGTGGTAATTTCCGGTCTGCGCCCGAGCTCCATGGCGATGTTCACTGCATTGGTGAAGATCCGCATGCCATGGCGGCCGACCATGCTGCGCGCCACTTGCGTAGTGGTAGTGCCAGCGGTGAACGCTACCGATTCGTCATCGCCGATGAGGTTGGCCGCGACGATCCCGATGTGCCGCTTCTCTTCTTCGTTGCGGTGTAACTGCTCCTGAAAGGAAGAGTCTTGGCTGTAAACCGCATAGCTGACAGGCTCCACGGGCAGCGCGCCGCCGTGGTCGCGGCGCAAAAGGCCTTCCGCTTCCAGGGTGCGCAAGTCCCGGCGCAGGGAGACTTCAGACACCCTGAGGCGCGTCGCCAACTCCTCTACGGAAAGGCGTCCGTCGCGAAGCACCTCTTCAATGATCAATGAGCTGCGTTTGTTCATCATGAAGAGGTTCCCATATTATTATCGATATTGTCAATGATTATGATCGTTTTGTTCACTATTGACCATATATATTGATCTAGTGTAGTATTCTCGAAACTAATGCTCTTCAAACGCCAAATTCCGGAGATCGAAAGCTACGAAGTGGTTGTCGCCGGGGCCGGGTCAGCGGGCGCTACTGCCGCCATCGCCGCCGCCCGCACAGGCGCAAGAACTCTTCTCATTGAGCGCTACGGATTTCTTGGAGGAATCAGCACCGGCGTCCTGGACACTTTCTATGGGTTTTACACCCCGGGTAAGAAAGCACGAAAGGTGGTGGGCGGCATTGCCGACGAAGTTGTCGCCAGCCTGAATCAGCTCGGCGTATGTTTTGAGCGGCCGAATACCTACGGCGCGGGCACTGGCGTCACCTACCATCCGGAATATCTCAAAGTTGTTTGGGAAAGACTCGCGCTGGCTGCGGGATGCACATTGTTGATGCACGCCCTGGTGCAAGACGTATTGCGCTCCAACGGACAGATCGAGGGTCTGGTGCTGGCAACCCGGGGAGGTCTGCGGCTGGTTCGGGCCAAAGTATTTATCGATGCCACCGGAGATGCCGATTTGTGCGCATACGCCGGACTTGAATTCAATCCTGCGGAACCTAGCGCACCGGCGCAAATGCTGACCACAACGTTCCGGGTTTGCAACGTTGATCTGCTGGCACGCCAGAAGATTTCTAAACAGGAATTTCACCACTTAATGCAGCAGGCCGGGGAAAGCGGAAACTACGAACTTCCTCGGCGAGAAGGCAGCGATCACGCCATGCCTATCTCGGGCTTCACTTCCACCAACATGACGAGAGTGGCATCTTGCCAGCCCACCGCCGACGGCGTTGCTCACGCGGCTGAGTCCGCGTTTCTCTCTGAAGCTGAGGTCGAAGGCCGAAGACAAGCGCTGGAGTATCTGCGCTTTCTGCGTGACATGGTGCCCGGATACGGCAAGGCAGAGCTGGCGTCATTCAGCACGCAAATCGGCGTGCGGGAGACGCGCCGCGTCCGTGGCGACTATGTGCTCACTCGGGAAGACGTGCTGGGCGCGCGGCGGTTTGACGACACCATCGGACTGTGCGGAGCTCCGATTGAGGATCACCACTCAGGCGCGGGCACGCGCTGGGAATACCTTCCGGAGGGCGAGTGCGTCGGTATTCCTTTTCGAACTTTGTTACCGAAACATGCCGATAATCTTTTGGTTGCGGGCCGATGTTTTTCTGCCACCCACGACGCCCACGCCAGTGTGCGGTCGATGGCGCAGTGTATGGCCATGGGGCAGGCAGCAGGTTGCGCCGCCGGCCTCGCAACCAAGCGTGGCGTTAGCCCGAGAGAAGTTCCGATAGCGACGTTGCGTTCGGAACTGGAAGCAAGCGGAGCGATCCTGGCGTTGGGAAAGAGTGCCTCGTGAACATAGTTCGCACTGTCCTTGGCGACATCCCCGCAAGCGATTTGGGCGTGTGCTATGCCCATGAACACATCTTCATCGGCAGGAGCTTCACAACGTTTGTCACACCCGATTTCCGGATCGACGATGTTGCCGTAGCCACCGCTGAGTTGTCAGACTTCCATGCGGCCGGCGGACGGGCCATGGTCGACTCAATGCCCTGCGACTGCGGACGCAACGTCGCCAGTCTGGCGGAGATTTCGTGCGCTTCGGGCGTCCATATCGTCGCTCCGACGGGGCTTCACCTCGAAAAATATTACCCTCCGGGCCACTGGAGCGAGCGCTTAACGGCCAAGCAAATCGCAGCACTTTTCGTCGCGGAAATCGAGGTGGGCGCTGATGCCAACGACTACGGCGGTCCGCAGATTGAACGCTTGCCCAACCGATGCGGCTTGATTAAAGTCGCCAGCAGCCTGGGCGGACTGACGGATCGTGACCGCAAGATCTTTGAAGCGGCCGCCATCGCGCATCGGCAGACGGGAGCACCGATTTTGACACACACGGAGCAAGGCACGGCGGCCCTCGAACAGGTGGAGTTTTTTGCGCGCCAGGGAGTAGCAACCTCCTCTCTCGTGTTGTCGCACACGGATCGGAAGCCTGAACTTGCTTATCACTTGGAAGTTCTGTCAAGGGGAGTCTTCCTCGAATACGACTCTGCTTTCCGCTGGCCGCAGAACGAGAGCAATCCGACGCTCTCACTCGTAGTGTCACTGTTTGCTCACGGCAAAGGCCGGCAAATCATGCTGGGAATGGACGCCGCCCGCCGCGGTTACTGGACTCACTATGGTGGCCATCCAGGCCTTTCATGGTTGCTGACGTCGTTCCGGAAAACACTGTTGACCGAGGGACTTCAGCCGGCCGATCTGGAAACGCTATTCATTGAAAATCCGGTACGGGCTTACGGGTTCTCTCCCCTCAGTTGAGAACGCGCATTCGTAGGTAGAGAAACGAGACGCATTCATGTCGAAACCTGACGGTTCCGCGGTTCACGAAAAGATGGCAGAGCAAAACAAGCCCGTCGCCATCGGCGTTGATATCGGCGGCACGGCGATCAAGGCCGCGTTCGTCGATTCGGATGGAAATCTGCTCGAGAGTTTTCGCGAGGAATCGCCCCGCACTACGACAGCGCTCGAAACTTTTCTGCGCAAAGTTCGAGCCAGTGCCGGCATGCCCGTCGTGGGATGCGGGATTGGCTGTAAGGGCGTGATCGACCCAGTCACCACGCGCATCAAGTGTCTGCCCGGCGACCTGAATTTTCTTGAGGGGGTTACTCTACGCAACCTGGTTGAAATGGACGATCTGGCTTTCTGTGCCGACAACGACGCGCGCACCGCGCTGGTGGGCGAGATGCTTTGGGGTGCGGCGCGTGGGCGGCGCAACGTGCTCATGCTGACGCTTGGTACCGGGATCGGCGCGGCTGCGCTAGTCGATGGGGTGATCCTTCGCGGGGCCAGCGGCGCCGCCTGCCACTTGGGCCACATAACGATGGATCTCAACGGCGGCCTTTGCATCTGCGGCAACCGCGGATGTGTCGAGACTCACTTCTCCGCTCGCGCCATCGAGTCCGAATATTTCGCGCACATCCACCGGGCTTCGCCGGCCCGGCTTTCCATCGACGAAGCCGGCAGAGTTCCGACTACCGCGGCCATCTTTCAGGCGGCAGCAGATGACGATCCCAGCGCCCGTCGCGTGCTTGCGGTCGCCTTTGAATACCTGACTGGGGCGCTCGTGAGCTTCCTGCATATTTTCGATCCGGAGTTGCTAATCCTGGGCGGAAACATCGCCGCCTCCGGCTCGGAACTACTTTCCCGTATGGAAGTGCAAGCGGTCGAGCGCACCAGGATCCTGCTTGGTCGCGATGTACCGATACTCCTGCAAAAGACAATTGGGTACGGCGGCGTAGCGGGCGCAGCCGGGCTCATTTTCTTGCAGCAAGGACTCCTCACTCTCTAATCACGCCGCGGACAAACTGAGTCCTAGTTCGCTCTGCCCGACTGCCGGCATAGAACGAATCAGTTTTCTCTTTTGGTAACCGATTTAGCCTTTCTTCGTAATTCAAGTTGAACTTCGTCAGCATCCAACGAATCTTGCTTGAGACTTCCTACCATAATTCCCGCGACGCTAGACCAGGACGGTACCGCCATCGACCACAACGGTCTGGCCGGTGCTGAATCCTTCCTTCATCAAAAACAGATAGGCTTGTGCAATGTCATGAGCCTCGCCGACTCGCCCCACCGGCAGACGCTTGCCCACGCTTTCATAGAGCTGCTCCCTTTCTGCTGGGCCCATGTTCTGCCATAGGTTCGTCCGGACGACTCCAGGGGATACAGCGTTAACCCGGATCGGCGCCAGTTCAATCGCCAATGCACGGGTTAAAGCTTCGATAGTTCCGCAGACGCTTGCGGCAATTACCCATCCACTGTGCGGGCGTTGGCCGGCCACTCCCGTGGTGAGAACGATAGAGCCGCCTTTTCGAATTTGTGGACTCCCGTATTTGACCGTGGCCAGGGCAGACCAATAGCGGAGCTCAAACGCTTGTCTCGCCGGCTTGAGATCGGTATCAGCAAGCTTGTGCAATTGCAGGCTGTCACCTGCAGTGAAAACCAGGTGATCAAAGGCGCCAAGGTTCGTGAAAAAGCTTTCCACAGCCTTTTCGTCGGAGACGTCAACCGCCTGGCCACGTGCATTTCCTCCAATGGATTGGATGGCTTCCTGAACTCGTTCTGCTTTGCTGGAGACGATGACGACCTCGGCTCCCCGCGATGCTGCCTCTCCGGCGACTGCCAAACCGATTCCCGACGACCCACCTACGATGACGACCCGTTTATTCTCGAAACCGTTTTCTCGTGGCATTGCATTCTCCGTCTGTGCAGTTCTGTCGACTTACAGAGTTACAGATGAGCAGACACGCGCATGCGAATCATGCATAATAAACATGATGTCCATGCGTCTAGAGAAATTACGTCAAGCCGATTTAAATTTGCTGATTACGTTTGCTGCCATTGCCGAGGAGAAAAGCATCACCGCAGCAGCATCCCGCCTGTTCCTCAGCCAGCCTGCTGTGAGCCGGGCTCTGCAGCGCGCACGCGCGATGTTTCAAGATGATCTTCTAATTCGGTCGCCGAATGGCTTCGAGCTCACATTGCGAGGTCGAAAGATTCTCGACGAGCTTGAGGGACTGCTACCGAGGATGGAGAATCTCGTTGCGCCAAGTCTGTTCGATCCCGCCCGGGAGAAAAGCCATTTCCGCATCTCAGGCCCGGATAATGTTTGTACAGTCGTAGTTCCGCCCTTGTGCCGGCAGTACGCGAACGCGCGTTATCAAGTGCAGTTTGAATTCTGGCCCTGGCGGAGCGGTATCGCAGAACTCGTGGAACACGGGCAGCTTGATCTTGTTCTCCACATTGATGACGGGCTCCTGCCGTCGCATTTTCAGTCGGAAAGGCTCTACAAGGAGGATTGGATTTGCGCCGTGGCGCGCGACAGCCAATTTGGCGACCGGCTGCCACTTAAGCAATACCTGGCCGCGAGCCACATCGTGGTTGCCACCTATGAGGGGGTGCAAACAATTCCAGACAAGCAACTGGCGGCTGTCGCTGCAAAACGCAGCTCTTGTATTCGGCTGCCTTACTTCGGCGTGGCGCTGCAATGCCTTCCCGGCACGGAACTAGTCCTTACCCTAACTAGCGGCATGACATCGGTTATCAAAAACGATCGCAGGTTGCGGCTGGTGAAGGCACCGCAAGAATTGCACGCTTTTCATTTCCTCATGGCGTGGCATCCGAGACTCAACACCGACCCGCGTCATGTATGGCTTCGCGAAGCCATGCGATCAACGATCGCGGCCCTTAATTCATAAGTAAGGCAAACAACATGGCGTGCACTCTGCCTAGAATCTACAGACGCGGATCTACAGGCTCGCTCTCTAGGGCGAGCACTCCGAACACACACTCGTGAACTCGGCGCAGTGGTTCTTGGTGAACGAACCGCTCCAGCGCCTCCAATCCCAAAGCAAACTCCCGCAGAGCGAGCGACCGCTTTGCACCCAGGCCTCTACTCTTCAGCCGCACCAGGTTGTCGGGAAGCGTGTATTCCGGGCCATAAATGATCCGCAAGTATTCTCGTCCACGGACTTTCACGGCAGGTTGTACCAATCCCTTCCGCCCCTTTGCCACAAACGCCAACGGCTTTACAACCATGCCTTCGCCGCCGCTTGCCGTCAGCTCCTCCCACCATTTGATTCCTTTATCCTGATCGGCCCTGTCGGTAAGATCCACGACCTGAAATGGTGTCGCGAGTAGTAGACCACTATCGGCCTGACAGATTCGAGCAAGCGTTTCCATGTGCCACTGGTGGTCTTTCGCGGTGTGAACGGCACCCTCGCTGGCAAGCAGGTGGAAGGGGGCCAGCTTCAGGTCGGCGAGAGAATGCACTATCCAGCAGTATCGTCGGTATGCCTCGACATAGAGATCGGCGGCCTCCTTACGCTGCTGGTATTGTTCTTGGAGCGCCGCGACCTCCGGATTCTCCGCGGCCACTCTCAACGCCGCTATGGCCACCGGCAAAGCCGCTCGGGCGGCCGCCGCGGTTGGAGCATATTGCTGGCGCAACAACTCTTGGGCTTTGGCTGACCACGGCATCAATTCGCAGTCCAGGCAGACCCAGTCAGTTTTCAGCGCTTCCCAAATGCCTGCTACCTCTATTGCCTTGCGCACTTTCTCCAGAAACTCCGACTCCAGAGGTGCGTCATTGAAGAACCGGCGCCCTGTCCGCGTGTAGCAGATTCCGGCCTCGCCTTCCATAATTCCAAACCGTTCGCGCGCAGCATCGGCGTCACGACAGACAACGACTACGGCTCGCGATCCCATATGCTTCTGTTGGCAAACCACCTTGTGCACGCCCTCGTGCAGGTAGTAGGCAAAAGCTTCTTCAGGATGTTCGAGCAGTCCGTCACGTTTGCTGGTCTCACATGGGGACATCGTGGGCGGCAGATAGATCAGCCACTTTGGATTTACTGCAAATCGGCTCATCACCTCCAGGGCTGTGATCGCATTCTCTTCTCGAATTGTGATGTTGCGGTGCAACCGCGTGTTAATGATCCTCTTGCCGATGACATCCTCGATGTCGAGCAGGTCATCCAGCTGCTGTTGTGCAGTCAGCGCTGGTGCCATTTCCTCCTGGGACAAGAACGGCTTGATCGATTCGTAATAGGTTCGGAGAGCAGAAACCGCGATCAATTCACGTTCGGGATAACGAAGGGCAGTCAGTTTTCCGCCGAACACGCACCCTGTATCTAGGTTGATTGTGCGGTTCAGCCATTCCGGCTCGGCAACCGGCGTATGCCCATAAACCACCATCGCCTTGCCACGATACTCAGCCGCCCAGTTGTAACGCACTGGGAGTCCGTATTCGTCCGTCTCCCCGGTGGTCTCGCCGTAGAGTGCAAAATCTCGGACTTTGCCGGAACCACGTCCCTGCATTTCTTCTTTCATGCCGGCGTGTGCCACGACGAGCTTCCCTTCGTCGAACACATAGTGGCTGACCAGATCGTCGAGAAACTTGATGACCGCCTGCTTGAATTCAGGAGTCTCGTTATCGAGCTGATCAATGGAGTCGGCCAATCCGTGCGTCAACTGCACATCGCGTCCCTTCAGTTTCCGCATCAGCTTCATGTCATGATTGCCGGGAACGCAGAACGCGGTACCGTCTTCTACCATTTTCATGACCAGGTGCAGTACTTCTGGAATCTTGGGTCCGCGGTCAACCAAATCACCAACGAAAATCGCCTTGCGTCCATCTGGCGGAGTCACACTTTGTGCCGTCGATCCTTCGTTGATCTTGTAACCGAGCCGAACGAGCAAAGCGGTCAACTCTTCGTAGCAACCGTGCACGTCCCCGATGATGTCGAACGGCCCATGCTCGTGTTTCAGGTTATTCCAAAGGGGCTGTCGCACGATCGTGACCGAGGAGGTCTCCTCGGAACTCGACAGCACGAAGACATGACGGAAGCCTTCGCGTTCAAGTCCCCGAAGCGAACGCCGCAGTTGCTGGGACTGGTTTCTGATGACGTGAGGGCCGAACTGGCGGTCAGACCGACCCTGATTACGTTCGTGGCAGACCTTCTCTGGCAAGTTCAGAACGATCGCCACCGGCAAAACATGAAATTCGCGAGCGAGCGCCACTAGCGGCTTGCGTGCTTCGGGCTGGACGTTTGTCGCGTCAACTACGGTCAGGCGGCCAGCAGCAAGCCTCTTTCGAGCTACGTAGTGCAAGACATCAAACGCATCACTGGTCGCCTCTTGGGAATTCTCGTCGTCTGATACAAGGCCGCGACAGAAGTCTGAGGAGAGAACCTCTGTCGATTTGAAGTGCTCCCGGGCGAAACTCGACTTACCGCAGCCGGAAGGGCCAATGAGAACGACGAGGGAAAGTTCAGGAATCGTTATGGTCACGAGCTGAAGACCCCCATTTGCGTGGGCGCACCGACTTGGGGATCTTCTTCTCCCACGGGCAAGAACCTTACTGCGTACCCAAACCGTTCAGAAATTTGGAGTGACCACTGCTGGAATTGTTCCCGAGTCCATTCGAAGCGGTGATCTTTATGACGAAACTTTCCCGCTGGCAGGGTTTCAAACTTCACGTTGTACTCGCAGTTGGGCGTGGTCACGATGATCGTTTTCGGATGTGCCGATTCGAATAGGACACGCTCGAATGCCGCCAGCCGGGGTGCATCCAGATGTTCGATGACTTCAACCACCGTGGCCGCGTCGTACCCGGTCAGGCGGTTGTCGCGATACATCAACGAACCATGCATCAATTTCAGCCGCTCCTTCTGTTTCGTGGGCAACCGGTCGAGTCGCAGACGTTGGCTCGCAATCTCAAGACTCCGGTACGAAACATCCATACCCACGATCTCTGTCAGTGACTTCTCATCCAATAGGGCTCGCAGCAGTTTCCCTTCTCCGCAGCCTAGGTCTAGGACGCGCTTCGCCTCGACGGATCGAAGCACAGCGACCACTGCTCCCATACGCTGCTGCCAGAGCCGAATCGGTTCCTCGATTTTCGTTTCTTCTTGAGAGTGAGCTTCCTCGGTTGCGTCAGGATCGGGGTTGTCTTCCTCCGCTAGCCTAGCGAGCGCTTCTTTTGCCAATTGCCTCTGGCGGGGAAGGTATCGCTTTACGATCGCCTCTTTGTGTGGATGCGACGTCAGCCAGCCTTCCCCTTTGCGCAACAGTTTCTCAACCTCGTCCTTGCCAATCCAGTAGTGCTTCTCAGCATCCAGTACCGGCACAAGCACGTAGAGATGATTGAGCAGATCCTGCAGGCGGACGGTCCCCGCCAAGGTCACAGAGTAGTACGGTCCCTCTCCCCACTCTGGAAATTTCTCGTCGAGCGGATGATGCTCCGTGCTCACGCAGTACCCGAGAGGCTCGAATAGCTCGCGGATCAGCCCCTCACCAGCGCGGCAAGCCACGACCGTGAGGGTTGCCGTCAACGGAATCGCTTGGTCCGCCAGTTCTTGCCTCCCCTTGCTGCGGCCAGACATGGCTGTCCCGAAAGCGCGGCCCATGGCAACGCTCAGGAAAGAAGAGAGAACATACGGTCGGTCGTTCACATATTGATCGAGAGTCCCGCCATCATGCTGACCACGCTTGCCACGAACCAGTCCAACCGGATCGACATCGAGCAGCAAGGCAGCCGTGCACCTTTCCGCGGTTGCTTCTGGATAGAAAACATGTGCTTTCCCAAACGAGAGGTCGAACGAATGCAGTTTTGTCGGGTTCTTATGAAGCAGGTACCCCAAGTCCGTTGCCGGGTTATGCATAGTTGTGAGCGTCAGCAGCATGGTCGAATTATACGAGTCCGTAAATCTTTCGCTTTGGCGCGCATGTCCCGCCTCGAAAGTACAAGAAATGGTCCGGGTGTCTGGAGTTGAACCCTTTGTCGAGCGTTCCCGCCGTGAAAGAACCGCCACGATACGGAAATTCAACGACCGGCAAGAGGGGCGGCCATTTTAAGTCGTTGATGATCCGTACAAGGCGTAACCTCAACGTACCGCAAGACGTACCGCTGGCCCTGAGGACGAACCGGCTCGGCTAAGGGGCAGCGCTTGTTGACATGTTACTAACATGAAAGTATGCTTGTAGCATGTCTAAGATGATTCAGCTTCGTAATGTACCCGATGCCCTTCATCGCGGCCTGAAAGCTCGCGCTGCCATGGCAGGTATGTCGCTTTCGGACTATCTGTTGTCTGAAATCAAGGAAATTGCGGAGCGGCCAACGCTCGCAGAATTGCGGGAGCGGTTGCACAAACGCAAGCCGGTTTCAGGGCAGATCGATACCGCTCGGCTAGTGCGTGAAGAGCGCGAGGCGCGATGATCGTCCTGGATGCGTCTGCCGCGGTTGACTGGCTTCTTCAGACATCCGCGGGCCAGAACATCGAGAAGCGAATTTATTCGCGTAAACAAACCCTGCACGTGCCTGACCTTTTTGATCTTGAGGTCGTCCAAGTACTGAGACGTCTAGCATCCCAAGGAGTGGTCTCTCTAAATCGTGCCGACGAGGCCGTCCGTGATTTGCTAGATCTCCGTGTTACTCGATATCCTCTTCTCGTACTCGTGCCCCGCATTTGGCAACTCCGACATAATTGCTCTGCTTATGATGCCGCCTACATCGTGCTTGCCGAGAAACTCGGAGCCGCGTTAGTTACAAGGGATGCTCGACTAGCTTCTGCCCCGGGGCATGCGGCTTTCGTCGAGCTCTTTTAATTTGGAACGCGGTGTGGTGGACAGGAAATGAGCTCGCGACTCAGGTCAGTACGAGTGGGCCCGCAGTGATAGGAGATTCGCAGCGCACTGTCTGGTGAGCTCTTGCAATTGCGGAACGATCGACACTGCTTTACCCGCATTCGACTCTTTCTCCTCTTGCCTCGGTTATCCAGTGCCCTAGGGAATTGGGTTCGTATTCAGGCCCTCTCGAGACGAGACCCAGACAATATGGCTCTTACCGCGTTTGGCCAGCTGCTTGGCGATCCCTTGGGTCAGCAGTAGCGGCCCGGTCACGTTGACCTCGAACTGATGACGCATATTCGCCCCTGGGATGTCGAGGAGAGAGCCGCCTTCCAAAACGCCGGCATTGTTCACCAGAATCTCGATATCCCAGGCAAGTGCCTTCTTGCGATCTCCCTCATTTGTCACGTCAAGCTTCTCCACCTTAAGGGTGACACCGCGGGCGGCTGCTTGTCGCTTCGAGATCTGTACCTGGCCCCAGATCTCGACTGTGGCGATTACATCGAATCCCTTTTCCGCAAGTCGCATTGCGGCCTCATGTCCAAAACCCGTGCCTGCTCCCGTAATCAAGGCTTCTGCATAGTTGTCTCCTTTTAGGTCAGTTGACAACTCAATCTAGCGCGTATCAAAGAGACTGTGAGGTTAATCAAGGTAAAACCTTACAAGCGGCTGAAAACCAGGCCTGAGTCCAATAAAACTGATGGGGGCAGGCATAGGAACAGTCCGAGCTATTGCCGCATGAAAGCAATGACTTTCCTCGATTTGTTGCGGTGGTCTCCAATTCCTCGTCAACAATCTGATCCTGAATTGTGCCCGCGAGTCCTGCGCATTGGAGCACAGAAAGGAAAATCCATGCAAAACGGAAGCATGATGCGAACAAAACGATACGGCGGACCAGGCGTTTGGGAATTCAGATGGCGAGAGCTGGGTCCCGATGGCAAACCGAAACACCGCACCTGCGTTCCTCAGCTCGAATCTTCACTGCATCCCTGCGAGCCACGCATACGAAAGCGCGGCCCTTGCTTATTAAGACATAATGCCATGTCCTTTAATAGCGGAGGGGTTTATTAAAGGAAACCTTCACAACGCGAATGGCCACTGAAAACAATTCGACTGGGCACTTACGTCACAACGAGCGTGACTGGAGAACCAGTGCAGGCATTCATTCCGCCTCCCCTACCGCCCAATCCGCCTCTGGAGCTGGGGGCACTGTATCAACATCTTGATCGAGCCAATCAGGCATTAGGTCGACTCGATGGCCTCACGACCTTGCTGCCGGACACCAAGTTCTTCCTCTATCTTTATATCCGGAAAGAGACACTTTCTTTATATCCGGAAAGAGGCACTTTTGTCGTCCCAGATCGAGGGAAAGCAAAAGGTCGGAAAACGACGACTGCGGGTATTGCCGGCGCATCTGCCGAGTCAGCTCCGATGACCGGTTCCGCATAGTTTAGGCGAATCACCGGGCAGTGGCTCGTCAGCCGTTCCACGACCTGAGACCAGTCTTCTGACTGTCCCGATGTACCGTGTAAGAGCACTACTGGTAAGTCTTCCTCGTTGTTCGGTCCGTGCTTCTCCAGTTCGGTATCTGTCATCTTTCTTTTCGCCTCGCGGTCTCTCATCACAGTGGCAATCTGGTGGTCGGTACACGTTTGCCGATGAACCGGCAGTGCCGCATCAAGTTAGTTCTGTAGGAATCGCAGGGTCTGGTCGAGAAACGCGCTGTGATACTGGAAGATAGCTCCATGTCCAGCATCAGGAAAAATGCTCAACTCAGAGTGTGGCAGCTTGCGCGCTAGCTCCACAGAATTGATCGATGGCACCATCACGTCGGTGTCGCCGTTCGCCACCAGCACCGGGTGTTGGATACCGTCCAACGAGGTCGGCTTAGGCGCCATGCCCCACTTGGTAATCGCGGTCACCTGAGCAACGATGGTCTCTTGTGTTGCAGGCAAATCGCGGTCCTGTTGTCGGGCGCTGAGACGCTGGAGAAATTCCGCAGCCGCCTTCTGGCCGTCACGGGACTGCGTGAAAAAGAGCGACTGCTTCGGATGCTTCTTCTCGGCTGCTGCCCTGGCCACGGCGTTCTGCAACACGGCGCCCACGTTGCTGACCCCTTCGCCGCCGGCGGCCGAAGTGCCTGCGAGAATCATTTTGCGCACGAGATCGGGATGTTTTTGCGCGATGACTTGAGCGACGAAACCACCGATTGAGAAGCCAAGCAGATCCGTCTTCGTAAGCCCTAAAGCTCGAATGAAGGCCACTGCATCGGTTGCCATATCATCGATGGTGTCTGGCGTAGTGCCCTTGGAGCCTCCGACTCCACGGTTATTGAAGGCGATGACGCGGTGTTTCTGGGCCAGGCTGTCGATAGTTCTCGGGTCCCAATCATCGAGAACCGCTGTTAGGTGGTGAAGCAGGACGACCGGAACGCTATTCTTTTCGCCTGTCTCTCGATACACGAAGGAAGTCCCGTTCACGTCAACCTTCTTGGTAACCGCATCAACATAACTACGAGCCATCGTTCTATCTCCCGTCATTTAATTTGGTTTAGACAGACACATCGAATAGGCTGGTCCTGTCTGTCAAATGCTTGGATTGTGAACGGGACCGATCGGTCGCATATTAATTTGCAAAAGTGAAGATCTTCGTTGGTGCCATAGAATGTTCCCTGTAGTATATGCGGCCGGCTGGCCCGGCGTTGTCTTTATAGAACGGGTAATCCCGTGATGCATCCTGGGACCGCTCGGTCTCATCCAAGTGTGGTACTGTGCGAGATCAGCTACGGTAGCTGCATCAACTTGACGGAGAGTGACAAGAGTGCGCAAAGGCGAGGGGACACGGCAGGAAATTATTCGTAAAGCCGCCCCAATTTTCAATCGGAAAGGGTATAGCGGCGCCGCGCTTTCTGATCTCATGCGAGCGACCGGGCTAGAAAAGGGCGGAATCTACCGGCACTTTGGAAGCAAGCAAGAGCTTGCGGCAGACGCCTTCGACCACGCCTGGAAAATCGCAATAGATACACGCTTCGAAGGCACAGAGAAGATTGCGAACACGGTTGACCGCCTCAAGCAAATCGTGCGGAACTTTCACGACCGGCGCGCGGGGCTTGTGCCAGGAGGCTGCCCGCTGCTGAACACGGCCATCGACTCCGACGATAGTAATCCTCCGTTGCGGGCGAAAGCTCGGCAGGCTCTCAGTTCCTGGCTTGATCGCCTGCAATCGATCGCCGCGGAAGGACAACGACGAGGCGAGCTGCGGTCTGATGTCGATTGCGCGAAATTGGCCACGTTGATCGTCAGCACGCTCGAAGGCAGCCTCATGGTGAGTCGTCTGCAGCGAAAGAAAGAGCCTCTTGACGCTGCCTGCCGTAACTTAGAGGAATACCTCGAATCGAGGGTGCGTGCGCAGAACTCGAGCGGTTCGACAGCCTAGTGTTGAATGGACACGCTCCCGTCACTAGCCTGACTTTGCCGCTTTTGGTCGAAACTCTAAATATCTCACCCTCCCAATGCGGTGTAGCGCTATGACCGCTACTGGAATGCGTCCCGTCCCATCGGGCGTTACAGTCGCGTTCGAATAACTTCCAGATATTCGTTCTGCGTTATGGTCTTTCCATTCTCCTCTTCATTGTGTTCAGACCATAGCCTTTCGAGTTCTTGGGCATACGCGGTCTGACTTGTGGGATCCAACATCGAGAAAGCAGTCTTCATAGGTCCAAAGTATTCTCGAAACTAACTCATCGATAATGGGCCGTCGAGATAAACGTCCGCTGCGGAGACGTTACTCATCGATGAGCGGCCCAACAATGCCTGAACCGAATGGGTTCGACTACACTAGGCAGCTCTTCTAGCGACAAGCCGACAAGCTTGGGGTAAAGCTCTTCTACTCCACCTTGTGAAAAGAAGGTCGACATGCGGATCGGAGCGTTCGAATGATTCCTCCACGCGTGATGTGCACCTCCTGGAATAACCACAATTGAGCCGACGGAGGCATTGAAAACGTCGCCGTCGATGCTGAAGGTCACAGTCCCTTCAAGGATCCGTCTCGTTGTTGAGGTCCGCCACGATGGAAGTGATATGCCGTCCGCTCGCGCTTGAGAGGCTCGCAGCCAACGCTTTGAGTGGCTCCTCGCTGCGTGCGACGAGAATAACGTCGTGTCCCCGTTTTGCGAGACGGTCCGCATAGACAGCTCCGATGCCCCGAGAGGCGCCGTAATGAGGGCTGTGGCCTTTGACGATGAGTTGCTCATGATGTTCTCTCCTGATTTGAGTTGCACCTACTGGTTTGCAACTCTATTGACTACAGCGCGTAAGATACGCGAGCGCGTGTTGTATTCCCGGCACGACGGGAAAGGCGTATGGACAATTTCAAATTTGCTTTTCGTATGGATTACGAGACAAACACTGCCTGGTCATCGCCGCACACTGCTGGACATCGCCGCAGGACAGCGATAACTTTCCTCGATTTTGTTGCGGTTGTTGCCATTCCTTATGGATAATGGGGTGAACCCCTCGGTTGAGACAATCTTCGTTGGCACACTTGCTGTTGTTTTGGTTGATCTTCGTTTTATGTTCGCTCTACACTCGGGCACAACCACTGTGCGCTATCGTACAGAAATTAAATGCGTTTGCGTTCCTTAGCGGGCACGCTTATAAGGAACTTTACATGGGCGACATCACTAGTATTCACGCCCCGCATGTTCCGCAATGGAAACGACTCTACGAAGCTGCCATATTAGAGCTTGACCCCGCAAAACTACTCGAACGGATCGCCGTAGCCCAAAGCGCGGTTCTTGACCAAATGGAAGACGGCCTTTCAAAGCCATCGGATGGCCAACAATACGCCCTGCGCGATGCGTTACACATGCTAAGCACCCTGCGCACGATTGGGGAGCGCGACATTACCGAATAGAAAAGTCCGTAACCTTAAAACAGGTGCGCCGATGAATTCAACGGCGAGCGGTTGAAAGACTGGCTGATGCAAGTGAGGTCTAAGTGACGAAAAATGACTGGCATCAATCATACCAAGCAGCCCTGCTCGAAGCTGACTGGACGAAAATGGAGAAACGAATTCAGACGGCGGAATCTGATATACACCAGAGACGGCTAACGCTTTCCCCTCAAGACCACGGTGGAACCGAGGAGGAAAGGACTGCTCTCGTCAATGCCATGAGCGGTCTTAGAGTTTTGCGAATGAATGTAGCTTCGTGGTTAGAACGGCAGAATCTAGGTGGCACCCTGCCAACGAAGCTTCGTTCTCAGATTTCAGAAAACAGGTAAGACAGCTAGGATGATCCAGCGTGAAATGGGGAATTCCAGCGCGAAGCATCGGCGATTGAGGTCTGCGAAAGGTCGAAGAGACCACGCGAGTGCGTCGAGAGACCATCAGCGCCTATCTCAGAAGCGCGGGTGTGCAAATATGGCCGCGGGGAAGATGGAAACGCGAAGGTAAGGCAAAACCGGCCATACAAGTGATCACCGGCTCGGAGGCAGCAAAACCGGCCATTCCGGAGTCTGGCGGTCAGCT
>Ga0207693_10000464_pt1 | contig 37116 bp, 30 predicted proteins | sample LARL81metaG_FD_184347 | JGI IMG/M metagenome (GOLD analysis project Ga0207693, IMG submission 184347) | Corn, switchgrass and miscanthus rhizosphere microbial communities from Kellogg Biological Station, Michigan, USA - LAR L8-1 metaG... | ecosystem: Host-associated > Plants > Roots >... | reverse complement strand
CCTTCTCCCCGCGGTCGAGGAGGGGCTCCTGACGCTCATCGGCGCGACGACGGAGAACCCCTACTTCGAGGTCAACTCCGCCCTGCTCTCGCGGGCCCAGATCTACGAGCTGCGCCCCCTCGGGCCGGAGGACATCCGCCGCCTTCTGGATCGCGCGCTTCAGGACCCCGAACGCGGCCTAGACGACCCGCCCGAAGTGGAGGAAGCGGCCCTCGAGCTCCTGGCCGGGCGCTCCGACGGCGACGCGCGCATTGCGTTGTCGGCCCTCGAACGGGCGGTCGAGACTGCCCGCGCCGCAGGCCGTGCGGTCGACCTCGACGTCGCTGAGGAGGCGCTGCAGCGCAAGGCGCTCATCTACGACCGGGAGGGAGACCGCCACTACGACTACATCTCGGCCTGGATCAAGGCGACCCGCGCGTCCGACCCCGACGCATCCCTCTACTACCTGGCGGTGATGCTCGAGGGCGGCGAGGACGCGCGGTTCATCGCCCGGCGGATGGTGATCTTCGCCTCCGAGGACATTGGCAACGCGGACCCCCAGGCCTTGGTTGTGGCGACGTCAGCGGCGGCTGCCGTGGATCGGGTCGGGCTCCCCGAATGCCAGCTGAACCTCGCGCAGGCGGCGACGTACCTGGCGCTCGCCCCCAAGTCCAACGCCTCGTGCCGCGGGATCCAGCGTGCGAGCTCCCACGTACGCGAGCATGGCGCGCAGCAGCCGCCGCCCTACCTCCGCGACGCGCACTACCCCGGGGCGAAGAAGCTCGGGCGCGGGGTCGGCTACGTCTACCCGCACGACGAGCCCGGAGGAGTGGCCGGCCAGCAGGTGATCCCGGAGGGCATGGAGGGCGAGCGTTTCTACCAGCCGACGGACCGTGGCTTCGAGGCGGAGCTTTCTCGCCGCCTGGAGGAGCTCAGGCGTCGGCTCGGGTCGAGCAAGTGATCCGTCTCGCGATCGAGTGTGGACTTGACCACACATAACGTGGTCAATCCTTCACTCGGTTCGGATCAGGGAGTGAGCTCGCGGACCAGCTCGGCCGCCCCGAGACGCTCGAGGAGGATGGTCACGCGCGGAGTGTGGCGTCTCTTCTCGGCTGTCGCAAATACAATCGCGCCCGATGGGGCAGCTCGAGTCCTTCAACCCGGCCACGGGCGAGCTGATCGGAACGGTCGAGACCATCAAGCCCGACGAGGTCCAGGGAGTCGTGGACGACGTCGGCGAGGTCCAGCCGTTCTGGGCGCAACTGACGCTGGCCGACAGGGCCCGCTACCTGCGCAAGGCCGCGGACGTGCTCGTCGAGGAGGTCGACGAGGTCGCGGAGCTTCTCACCCGCGAGCAGGGCAAGCCCATCACCGAGAGCTACACGATGGAGGTCGTGCCCACCATCGACGTCCTCCGGTGGTGCGCCAGCGCGGGCCAGAAGATCCTCGCCGACGAACGGGTGCGGATGGGCCAGGCGCTCTTCCTCACCAAGCAGGCGAAGTTCAAGTACCAGCCGATGGGCGTGGTCGGCGTCATTGCGCCATGGAACTACCCCTGGTCGATCCCGTTCGACGAAGTCGCCATGGCTCTGATGGCGGGCAACGGCGTGGTGCTCAAGCCCGCCAGCCTCACGCCGCTCCTGGGAGAGCGGATTCGCGAGACCTTCGAAAAGGCCGGCCTTCCCGAGGGCCTCGTGCGCGTGGTGCACGGCGGCGGCGCGATCGGCTCGGCCCTGTGCGAGTCGACGGCGCGGAAGATCTTCTTCACCGGCTCGGTCGAGGTCGGCCGCAAGGTCGGCGAGCTCTGCGCGCAGCGGCTCAAGGGCTCGGTGCTCGAGCTCGGCGGCAAGGACCCGCAGATCGTCTGCGCTGACGCCGATCTCCCGAATGCGATCTCGGGCTGCGTCTGGGGCGGCTTCGCCAACGCGGGCCAGACGTGCTCGGGGATCGAGCGCACCTACGTCGTCAAGGAGGTCGCCGAACGTTTCATCGAGGGCGTCACGCGCCGAGCCAGCGAGCTGTCGGTGGGCGACCCGATGGAGTGGGAGACCGAGATCGGGCCCATGGTCTCCGAGGACCAGTACGGGCTGGTGAACGAACTGGTCGACGACGCGCTGTCAGGCGGCGCGGACCGCGCGGCCGGCGGGTCGCGCGAGATCCCCGGATTCCCGGGCAAGTTCATCGCGCCGACGGTCCTCTCGGGCGTCGAGGACGAGATGCGGATCATGAAGGAGGAGATCTTCGGCCCGGTGGTGCCGATCATCGTGGTCGACTCCGAGGAGGAGGCGCTCCGGCGCGCAAACGACTCCAACTTCGGCCTCGGCGCGTCCGTCTGGACGAAGGACCGCGCCAAGGGCGAGCGCATGGCGAGCCGAATCGAGTCCGGCATGGTGTGGATAAACGACCACTCCTACACTCACGCCGCCTGCCAGTGCTCCTGGGGCGGCGTCAAGGATTCCGGCGTCGGCCGCTCCCACTCGAAGTTCGGCTTCTACGAGTGCGTCGACATCAAGCTGGTGGCCTGGGAGCCGGGGCGAACCCGCGACTTTTGGTGGCAGCCGTACGACCGCACGCTCGGCCAGGCGGTGAAGGCGACGGCGGGGCTGCTCTACGGCCGCAACGGCCAGCGCGCCCAGGCGCTGCGAGAGGGCGGCATACCGCTGCTCCAGGTCACCGCCCGGACGCTGCGCAAGGACGTCTAGTAAACGCCGGCGTCTAGGTCGTGACCTTGGCCGAGGGCGACCAGCCGCTCGCCTTGGACACGTTCGAAAGCTTCTCGGAGCGCGCCTGCACCTCGTAGGTGTGTCCCGGGCCGACGTGCACCGGGCTGTTGCTGGCCCCGAAGACCGCCTGCGCGGTGGTCACGTGGTTCTGCCACGTCTTCCATGCGCCGCCGTCCACGCGGTAGCGCACGTCGAAGGCGTTGCCCGTCTGATTGGTCCCCGGCGACCACTTCACGCCGAACGAGCTGGCGGTCTTGCTGAAGACGGTCGGCCTGATGTTGATCGTTCCGACCATGCCGGTGTTCGAGCCCGGGCTGCCGTGGAGCGTGCAGTAGTAGTGGAACGACCCCGCCGACGGGGTGATCGTGTACCCGCTCGGCTTTGAGGCGGTGGCGTTACCGGAGGAGAAGAGACCGTTGTCCTGGCGGACGTTGTGGGGGAGCGAGGTGTGGCCGTTGGTGCCCCATTGCCAATGGATGTCGCCCGCGCCTACGTTCTTGGTCACGCTCTTCGGGCCGAAACTGAGCGAGTTGTTGGGGGAGACCGTAATCGTCGTGGTCGCGCCCGTCGCGAGCGCCGGAATGGCGAGCAAGGCCGCCGCAGTGCCGATCAGTAGGTACCGCCTCATATCAACTCCCTCGTGAATCCGTTCAACGCTGTGTGCAAGCGGATCGGGGCCGGCTGGGACAATCGCAGCCTAATGGCCGATGCCATCTCTGTCCAGCGACCCGACGATCCGGCCACGACCCCGGGGCCGGTGGCCGCGGTCCAGCTTAGCGGCCTCTGGCGCGAGTTCGGCGAGCGCGCGGTACTCCGGGACGTGACGTTGGACGTTCCGGCCGGAAGCACGCTCTCGGTGCTTGGGCCGAACGGCGCCGGCAAGACCACGCTGCTGCGCATCCTTGCGACGCTCCTGCGGCCCACCGCCGGTGAGGTATCGGTCCTCGGCTCGGCGCTGCCGCCGGACGCCTGGCGGGTTCGCGGGCGGATCGGCTACCTGGCGCACGAGCCGCTGCTGTACCGGGACCTCACCGGAGCGGAGAACCTGCGCTTCCAGGCGAGGCTCCACGGCCTACCCGGCGACGGGGCCGAGCGCATCGGCTGGCTCCTGGACGCGCTGCGGATGTCCCGCCGCGCGGATGAGCAGGTCCGCAACCTCTCGGCCGGCATGGTGCAGAGGCTCGCCGTCTGCCGGGCCCTCCTCCACGAGCCCGAGCTGCTACTCCTGGACGAGCCGACCTCGCACCTGGATCCAGAGGCTGCGGGGATCGTGGAGCCGCTCCTGGGGCCGGATCCCGGCCGCACCCGTGTGGTCGTGTCGCACGACGTCGACGCCGCGCTCGCGCAGGCCGACCTCGTGCTGGCGCTCAGGGCCGGGGGGACTGTGGCCTATGCGGGGCCGGCGAGTGGGCTCTCGGCGGGCGATGCCCGGGCGATCTACGGAGGCGCGCCGTGATTCGACGCCCGAGCACCCTCGACGCGCTCCGGGCGATCCTGGCGAAGGATCTGCGTGTCGAGCTCCGGACGCTCCAGTCGGTGCCCGCGATGGCCCTGTTCGCCGTCACGACCTTCGTCCTCTTCAGATACGGCCTGGACCGCAAGTCGCTGAGCGGCGGCCTGGCGGCGGGCGTGTTGCTGGCGACGATCCTGTTCGCGGCGATCCTGGGCGTCAACCGCCTGTTTGTGGCGGAGCGCGACGAGGGCGGATTCGATGCGATCAGGCTGGCGCCCGTGGACGGGACGGCGCTCCTGGGAGCGAAGGCCACGGCGCTCGTGATCTACCTGCTCCTGCTCGAGGCTATCGCCGTGCCGGCCTTCGCGCTGTTCTTCCTTGACACGTGGAGCGGAATCCCCCCCCTCATCGGCGTTCTGCTGCTCGCTGACGTCGGGCTCGCGGCAACGGGCGTGCTGATCTCGTCGATCGCGGCCAATTCGCGGGCCCGCGACCTGCTGGTCCCCCTCGTCCTCCTGCCCCTGCTGGTGCCGGTGATGATCGCGGCGGCGGGCGCCGCACAGCAGCTTCTCGCCGCAGGCGGGCCGTCATATGACGGCGTGGCGAAATGGCTGGCGGTGCTCGCCTTCTACGATATGACCTTCGCGGCGGTCGGATTCGCCGTACGACTACCTCCTCGAGGACTAGCGACGCCGCCGACGACCCTCGTATGAAGGTCCCCAGCCTCCGAGAAAACGCGATCGCCGCCGCCCTGGTGCTGTGCGCGGGCTTCGCCCTCGTCTTCTTCTACGCGCCCCTCGACGCGGATCAGGGCTTCATCCAGAAGATCTTCTACCTGCACGTGCCGCTCGCGATGTGCTCGCTCGCCGGTTTCGTGATCGGCGGGATATTCGCCATCGCCCACCTGCGAACGGGCAAGTCGATCTACGACGTCCGCTCGTACGTGTCGATTCACCTCTCGGTGATCTTCGGCGTCGGCGTCCTGATCACGGGCTCGATCTGGGCGAAGGCGTCCTGGGGCAAGTGGTGGGTCTGGGACGAGCCGACGCTGGTGAGCTTCCTGATCGTCTTCCTCCTCTACGCGACGTACTACCCGCTGCGCTACGCGATCGAGGACCGCGACCGCCAGGCCCGCTACGCCTCGGTGTTCGCGATCACGGCGGGCGCCTTCGTCCCCCTCAACTTCGTCGCCGTGCGCATGGCGCAGTCGCTGGTTCATCCGCGCGTGTTTGCGACGGCCAACGGCGGCCTGCCTGGATCGATGCTGCTGACCTTCCTCGTCTGCCTGGCGGGGATGGCGCTCCTGTGGATCTCCCTGGTGCGCTTCGAGCTCGCCGCGAAGTCCGCCTCAGCGAGCCTCTCGCGCCTGCGCAGGGCGCTCGAGGGAGAGGAATACGCGCCCCAGCCGGGGTCGAGGATCGCTCCGAGAGTCCCGTCAAGCGCTACCTCTGCGTCCTGATGCCCGCCCTTCCCCTAGACGAGGCCGGTAAGTACGTCGCCGCGGCGTACCTGGTCTTCCTGACCCTGGTGCTGATCTACGTGGCGATCATGGCCGCCAAGGTCGCGCGCATCCAGCGCGAGCTGGGCGAGCTGGCGGACATCGCCGAGGACCGCCGCCGCAACGAGGAGACGCAAGGTGGCTGAGCTCCTCGCGCTCGGCGTGTCCCACAAGACCGCGCCGCTCGAGCTACGGGAGCGCGTGGCGCTCACCGAGGGCCGCGCGGCCGGCGTCCTGCGCGAGCTGGTCGAGGCGCCGGCGGTCCAGGAGGTCGTGGCGATCTCGACCTGCAACCGCACCGAGCTCTACCTGGCGACGCGGGACCCGGTCGGCGCCGAGGCGCTGGCGCTGGGAGTGCTGGCTGGGGAGGCGGGGATACAGCCGACAGAGCTGGTCGGCCATCTTTATTCGGTGCGCTCCGCCGACGCGGCACTGCACCTCTTCCGCGTCACGGCCGGCCTCGACTCGATGATCGTCGGTGAGGCCGAGGTCCAGGGCCAGGTTAAGCGCGCCTACGAGCTCGCGCTCGTGGAGGGCGCAACCGGCCCGCTGCTCAACCGCCTCTTCCGCGGCGCGCTCACGGCCGGCAAGCGTGCGCGCTCGGAGACCGGGATCACCGAGCACGGCGTGTCCGTTCCATCGGTCGCCGTCGAGCTCGCACGGCGGACGCTGGGCGACCTCGCCAGCCGTCGCGTGCTTGTGGTCGGCGCCGGCGACACGGCGGAGCTCACCGCCCGCGCGCTCGCCGCGCGTGGGGTGGAGCCGGCGTTCATCGCCAACCGCCGCTACGACCGGGCGATCGGCCTCGCCCAGCGGTTCGGCGGGCGAGCGATCCGGTTCGAGGAGCTGCCCGAGCAGATGGTGAACGCAGACATTGTCGTCGCCTCGACGAGCTCCCCGCACCACGTCATCGAGCGTGACGAGCTCGCCCAGGTCATGAGCGCCCGTCGCGGGCGCCAGCTGCTCCTGATCGACCTCGCGGTGCCGCGCGACGTCCACCCGGACTGCCGCGACCTCGAGGGGGTCGGCCTCTTCGACATGGACGACCTGCAGACGCTCGTCGAGCGGAACGCCTCCGGCCGCGAGGCGGAGGGACGGCGAGCCGAGAGCATCCTCCGCGCCGAGCTCGCCCAGTTCGAGCGCTGGCTCGGCTCGCAGGACGTCGTCCCGACGATCGCGGCGCTGCGCGCCCGCGCGGACGAGATCACCGCGAGCGTGCTCGCCGAGAACGAGCAGCGCTGGGAGTCGCTGAGCGACGCGGACCGCGAGCGCCTGCGGGCGATGGCGAACGCGATCGCGAGCCGCCTGCTGCACGAGCCGACGCTGCGTCTGCGGCGCTCATCCGGCGACGAGGACGCGTTCGTCTACGTCAACGCGCTGCGCGAGCTGTTCGGGCTCGATCCCGAGAGCGCTCCCGCCCAGGACTCCGATGCCGAGGTGCGGCAGCTGGGCGACGCGCGCCGCCGCGGCCGCTCGGCCAGTTGAGCGATTCCCCGGTGCTCAGGCTCGGAACGCGAGGCAGCCGCCTCGCCCTGGCGCAGACGCAATCCGTCGCCGAGCTGCTCGGCGGCGCCGAGGTCGTCGCCGTGAGCTCGACGGACTCCGAGCCGGGTGACAAGGGGCGCTTCGTCCGCGGCGTCGAGCAGGCGCTGATCGCGGGCGACGTCGATCTCGGAGTTCACTCCGCCAAGGACCTCCCGGGACAGCGGCCCGACGAGCTGCGGCTCGCGGGCGTCGCGCGGCGAGAGGACCCGCGGGATGCCTACATCGGGGCGGCCTCGTCGATCGGCGAGCTCGCCGCTGGCGCCCGTATCGGCACCTCGAGCCTGCGCCGGCGCTCGCAGCTATTCGCGCTGCGCGACGACCTGGACGTCGTCGAGCTGCGGGGCAACGTCGACACCCGGCTCGGGAAGCTGGAGCAGGGGGAGTACGACGGCATCGTCCTCGCGGCCGCCGGCCTACGGCGCCTGGACCGCGACCGCGATATTGCCTTCCTGTTCGCCGTCGATGAGATGACGCCGGCGCCGGGGCAGGGATCGCTCGCGATCGAGGGCCGCCGCGAGGATGCCGAGTCCGCGGCCGAGGCGGCCCGGATCTCGGACCATGACGCGCTCGTGGAGCTCACGGCCGAGCGCGCGGCCGTCCTCGCGCTGGACGCGAGTTGCCAGACGCCGGTGGGTGTGTGCGCCCGCCTCGACGGGGGCGAGCTGTCCATCCATGGCTACGCGGGGCTCCCGGACGGCTCTGAGTGGGTCCGCGACCACGTGGCGGGTGATGGCGAGCAGCCTGCGGCCCTCGGCTTGACGCTCGCGGAGCGCATGATCTCCGCGGGAGCTCGCGACATCCTCGAGCGAGCGGAGGCGATGACCTGATGGCCGCCCGGCCCGGCGTCGTCTATCTGGTTGGCGCCGGTCCAGGCGATCCCGGCCTGATGACCGTCCGCGGGGCCGAGCTCGTCGCGAGCGCCGACGTGATCCTCTACGACCGGCTCATCCCGCAGGCGGCGCTGAGCGGAGCCCGCGAGGACGCCGAGCTCGTCTACGTGGGTAAGCGCCCCGGTGCCCCGGAGATCCCACAGTCGGAGATCGAGACCACGATGGTCGAGCGTGCACGCGCGGGCCGCAGCGTCGTCCGCCTGAAGGGCGGGGATCCGTTCGTGTTCGGCCGCGGCGGCGAGGAGGCGGAGACGCTGGCCGCCGCCGGAGTCCCGTTCGAGGTGGTCCCGGGAGTGACCGCGGGGGTGGCGGCCCCGGCGTACGCCGGCATCCCGGTCACGCATCGCGAGGACGCGTCGGCAGTCGCGTTCGTCGCCGGTCACGAGGATCCGTCCAAGGACGGCTCGAGCATCGACTGGGATGCACTGGCGCGCTTCCGCGGGACGCTGGTTCTCTACATGAGCGTCAAGCGGCTCCCGGACGTCGCGGCGCGGCTGATCGCGGGTGGGCGGAGCGCGGACGAGCCCGCAGCCGCGGTGGAGCGTGGCACCACGCCCGCTCAGCGCACGGTCTCCGCCACGCTCGCCGACCTGCCTGACGCGGTGGCCGCCGCCGGAATCGCCCCCCCGGCCGTCATGCTGATCGGGCCGGTCGCCGCGCGGCGCGAGACGATCGGCTGGCTGGAGCGACGGCCCCTCTTCGGCCTTAGGGTGGTGGTCACCCGGGCCCGGGCGCAGGCGAGCGGCCTCGCCGCGACTCTGGCGGCCCTCGGGGCCGATGTGATCGAGCTCCCGGCGATCCGCGTCGTGCCGAGGATCGACTCGGCCGAGGTCAGCGACGCCGTGGGGGCAATCCACAGCTACGCGCTGGTCTGCTTGACGAGCCCGAACGGCGTGCGGGTCTTGTTCGACGCGCTCGAAGCCGCCGGGCTGGATGCCAGGGCCCTCGCGAACGCGACCGTGGCGGCGATCGGGCCGGGCACGGCACGCGCGCTGGCTGCGCGGGGGATCCGCGCCGACGTCGTTCCCGAGCGCTCGGTGGCCGAGGCGCTGGTGGAGTCGCTGGAGGCGGTGGACGTCACCGACCGTCCGGTGCTCGTCGCCCGCGCCGCCGACGCCCGGGACGTGCTCCCGGACGCGCTCCGCGAACGGAGGGCCAAGGTGGATGTGGTCGCTCTGTACGAGACCGTCGCGGAGGAGCCCGACCCGGAGGCGGTGGAGGCCGCCAGCTCGGCGGACTACGTGACCTTCACGAGCTCGTCGACGGTGCGGAACTTCGTTGCGGCGGTCGGCGGTGGCTTCCCCGAGCGGGCGCGGGTCGTCTCGATCGGCCCGGTCACGAGTGAGGCCGCTCGCGAGGCCGGCCTCACCGTCGACCTGGAGGCGGAGTCGCACGATCTGGACGGCCTGGTCGAGGCTCTGGTCGCCGACGCGATGTCGCGAACGGTTCCCGGTTGACGCCGGCTCACCGCCTCCCTAGCCTCATGTGACGGCCGTGGAGCCCAAACACGGGCTCGGAGCCTCCTAGGGAGTAAATGGCGGGCAAATGGACTGGCAGCGACGCAGCCGGAAGCAACGGATTTCACATCGAGCGCGACCTGCTCTGCACGGTCAACTCTGACGGCTACTTCACCTCGCTGAACAGCGGCTGGGAGCGGGTCCTCGGCTGGACCCGCGAGGAGCTCATGTCGCGCCCCGTGGTGGACTTCATCCACCCCTCGGACCGTCAGCGGACTGCCGACGAGATGGCACAGGTGTCGCACCCCGACTACGAGGTGGTCAACTTCGAGAACCGCTACCGCGCGCGCGGTGGCGGCTGGCGGTGGCTGCGCTGGAGCGCCCGCGCCGACGGGGAGACGTGGTTCGCGGTCGCGTTCGACGTCACCGAGGAGAAGGAGGTCGAGGCCCGCCTTCGCGGAGTGCTCACCGAGGAGTACCTCCTCGCCTACAGCCAGCCGATCCTCGATCACCGGCGCGGTCAGGTCGTGCAGGAGGAGCTGCTGGTGCGCCTGCGCGGCCCATCCGCCTCGGACGACGTCCTGTCGCCGGCGGCCTTTCTCCCGGAGGCCGAGCGGTGCGGCCTCATCGGCCTGGTCGACCGGTGGATGTCCGCGCACGCGGTCGCGCTCTCGCGACAGGGCCGCAGAGCCGAGGTCAACCTCTCGGCGGTCTCGCTGGGAGACGAGGAGTTCACGGCCAGCCTCGAGCGGTGGATCAGCCGCGCCGGTGCCAACCCCGGGAACATCGTGTTCGAGATCACCGAGACGGCCGCCCTCGAGCAGCTGGACCTGGCCGTCGACTTCGCCGACCGGCTCACCAGGCTGGGCTGCCAGTTCGCCCTCGACGACTTCGGCACCGGTTTCGGCTCGCTGACCCACCTCCGCCTGCTGCCCGTCCGCTTTCTGAAGATCGACACGAGCTTCGTCCGCAACGTTTCCTCCAGCCGCGAGGACCAGGCAATCGTTCGGGGCATCGTCGCCATCGCCCGAGAGCTCGGCGTCCGCACGGTGGCGGAGGGCATCGAGGACGCCGGCACGCTCGAGCTGGTCAGCGACTACGGCGTCGACTTCGCGCAGGGCTTTCACATCGGCCGCCCGGCACCGGTGGGCTGACCAACCCGGCTCGCGCCGCCGTCCAACTGCGGCGACGAAAAGTCGCCGCCCCATAATTGCGACGGCTGCGCCGTCTAACGACACCTGCCTCTGCGGCGACAAAGTCGCCGCCTTCAATACCTTTGAGGCCGTGGCGTCGCGGCCGATCACCTTCCTCTCGGACTACGGCTACGAGGACGAGTTCGCGGGTGTCTGCCGGGCGGTGATCGCGCGGATCGCGCCCGACGCGCTAGTCGTCGATCTCACCCATGGGATCGAGCGCCATGCGATCGAGCGCGGCGCCGCGGTCCTCGCGAACGCGCTGCCGTACACGCCGGCGGGCGTCCACCTCGCTGTCGTCGACCCCGGCGTCGGCTCACCCCGGCGCGCGCTGGCGGTGCGCACGGCGACTGAGGACCGCGTGCTGGTCGGACCCGACAACGGGCTGCTCTGGCCGGCGATCGAACAGCTAGGCGGCGCCGTCGAGGCGGTCGACGCGTCGCTCTCGCGGTTACGGCTGGAGCCGATCTCGGCGACCTTTCACGGCCGCGACGTGTTCGCGCCCGTCGCCGCCCATCTGGCCCGCGGCGCGTCGCTCGCCGATGCGGGAGAGGCGATCGACGCCGGCTCGCTCGTCCGCCTCGCGGTCCCGGAGCCGGTGATCCAGGCGGATCGCGTGCTCGCTCACGTGGTGTCGCTCGACCGGTTCGGCAACGCGGCGCTCGACCTCGCGGACCGCCACCTGCCCGAGACCGGGCTGCGCCTGGGGCGCAAGCTGACGATTGAGGCCGGGGGCGCGGCGCACGACGCGGTCTTCACGCTCACGTTCGCGGACGTACCCGACGGTGGGCTGATCCTCTACGAGAACTCCAACGGCAGCCTCGCCGTTGCGGTCAACCGCGGCGACGCGGCCCGCGATCTGCGCCTCGAGCCGGGGACCGAGGTCGTCCTGCGCCCGGCCGGCTAGCGGTGGCGTCCGGCAGCGCCGCGTTCGGTACCCCCCGCCGTCACTTCCGGGTCACGGACTCCACCAACGAGCGCGCGCGGGACCTCGCGGCGGCGGGGGCGCCGAGCGGCACGATCGTCACCGCCGCCGAGCAGACGGAGGGCCGCGGCCGCCGCGGCCGCCAGTGGACCGCGCCGGCCGGCAAGGCCGTTCTCTGCTCGGCGGTCCTGAGCCCGCTGGACGCTCGCCACGCACTCCTCCCGCTCGCGGCCCCGCTTGCCGTCTGCGAGGCCGCCGAGTCGCTCGCGCCGCTCGAGTGCCGGGTCAAGTGGCCGAACGACGTCTGGGTTGGCGAGCGCAAGCTCGCCGGGATCCTGATCGAGGCCCAGCCGCCCAACTGGGCGGTGATCGGCATCGGCCTGAACGTCTCGATCGAGCGGGACGAGTTCCCGGCGGACCTGCGCCGGCCCGCGACCTCGATGGGTCGCGGCGTGGGGACCGAGGCTGCGCTCGCGGCGGTTTGCGAGTGCCTCGACGAGTGGGTGGACGCCGATCGCGATCGTGTGCTCGGCGAGTTTCGCAAGCGGGACGCTCTCCGCGGGGGTGAGATCGGCTGGGTGGGGGCGGGTGGAGCGGCTGAGGATGGCTCCGGCGTGGCCGACGGGATCGACGATCGCGGCAACCTGGTCGTGGTCAGCTCCGAGGGAGAGCGCCTGAGCCTCGGCTCAGGCGAGGTCACTCTGAGGCTCAAACCGATCGACTGAAGGATTCGCCACCTATACGGTGGTCAATCCTTCTCTCGCTTCAGAAAGACGCTAGCGGCCGTTCTCGTCGCCCGAAGCCTCGACGGCGGCCTCGTCGTTGCCCTCGTTGCCGCCGTTTTTCTCTCTCGCGCGCCCGTTGGCGCGGCCGTTCTCACCGTTCCCGCCGGCGCGCTTGCTGCGTCGCCTGCTGCGTCGCTTGGCGCCGGAGCGCGGGAAGTCGCGGAGCAGCTCGCGGGCGACCGCCGAGGGCTTGCGGGCCATGCGCATGCGGGCACCGCGCAGCACCTCCTCGGCCTCCGGCGTGTGGGCCACAGCCGCGGCGAGCAGCGAGATCGCCAGGCGGCGGTCCTGCTGACGTGCGGCGTGGACGATCCGCCGCGCGTTGCGGCCGTGAGCGCGACCCGATGAGTTGACGAACAGGCCGAGCAGCCTCTTGGTCTCCGGCCAGCGCTGCACCGCGTACTCCTCGTGGAGCTCGCGGGTGATCGCCGCCAGCCGCCAGACCCAGGCCTGCGCCTGGTCGCGGCGGCCGATACGGCGCTCGGCGAGCGACTGCAGCAGGACCTTGGCGCCGGCGCGGCGCTCCTCGCGCGGCCAGGTCGCGACGACCTCGAGCGAGTCGTCGAACGCCTCCGGGTCACGGAGGGCGGCGATCTCGGACAGCGCCTTCAGGCGCAGCTCGTGGTTGCGGTTGCGCTGGACGCAGGTGAGCAGGAAGCGCCGCCGCAGCTCCTTCGCCTGATCGTGCTGGAGCATCGCCTTCGCCCGCCGCCAGTTGTTGGTGGTGACGCGCGCACCGGCGAGCGCGGCCCAGGCGTGCTGCTCGGAGTAGTTGAGGTTCTCGACCGCGATCCGCCAGAGCTCGCGCTCAAGGACCGCGAGCCGGCGCTCGGGATCGGCCGACACTGGGACCACCCGCCGCTCCACGCGGACCTTCCGACCGCGCCCGCGGCGGACCGGCCCGACGACGATCGCGCCGCCGCGGTAGACGTCGCGGTCGAGGAGGCTGTGCAGCGTGACGATGGTCTCGTCGCTGGTGGTCGCGGGGTGGACGAAGTCGATGACGATCCCGGCCTCCTTCTCAGGGGCCCGGCGGGTGACCCGCCCGACCCGCTGCTGGTAGACCCGGCGCGACGCCGTGGGCGCGAGGTGCATGCAGATCGTCGCCCGCGGCGAGTTCCATCCCTCCGCGAGCAGCATCGCGTTGCACAGCACGTCCACCTCGCCGCGCTCGAATGCGGCCAGGATCTCGGCGAGCTCGCGCTTGGGAGTCTCGCCGGAGACGGCCTGTGCGTTCATCCCGGCGGCGCGGAACGACGCCGCCACGTGGTTGGCGTGGCGCACGCCCGCGGTGTAGACGACGCCGGGGATCTTGCGGAAGCGTGAGCGGTACAGGTCGGCGACGGCGACGTTGAAGGGCTCCTGGTCGAGGAGGGCGGCCAGCTCTTCCTGGTCGAAGTCCTGGTCCACCTCACCGCGGCGCAGCGGCACCTTGGCGATCGTCCGGACCCCTGGTCCCGGCGGGATCCGGATGCAGCGAAGCGGAGCGATGACGCCCCGCCGGGCCGCCTGTGCAAGGTCGAACCGCGAGGTCTGGGTGGGGAAGAGGTCGGCGACGTGGCGGGCGATCAGCGCACCCGTCGCGGTCATCCCGATCCAAATGGGCTCCGGCCAGGCGCGGATGCAGGCGCTGGTCTTCTCGCCCAGCGCCGTGTGAGCCTCGTCGCAGATGACGATCGCGTAGGCGTCGGAGATCTTCGTGGCGTTGCGGACGAACCACTGGTACGTCTCGACGGTGACCGGGCCGTAGGGGTGGTCGTCCGTCCCGAGCAGCGGGGGCGAGAGGCGGTCCTTGTAGCCGCGGTCGGAGATCTCGCCGATGAACTGGTCGACGAGGTTGCGGCGGTGGGTCAGGATCAGGACGCCGCCCGTCCGCGAGCCCTCGATGAAGCCCAGGGCGGCCACCGTCTTGCCGGAGCCGGTCGCGTGCTCGAACCAGAAGCGGCGATCCGCACCCGGATCTTCGGGGGCCTCCTCGACGAGTTCCTCCTCGGCCGGCTCGTCCCAGTCGAGCGGCTCCTCCTCCTCGGGGACGACCTCGTCCTCGTCCTCGATCGCCTCGATCGAGCCGTTGCCCGCGGCGCCGCCGTCCGCGGCCTCCGCTCCGTTGCTGTCGCTCCGGGCAGCGCGGGCGCCGTTCGAGTGATCGTCGTGATCGGACTCCTCGAGCTCCGTGGTGAGCGCGGCGAGCGTTCCCGAGAGCACGTCGACCTGGTGCTCGGTGAGCTGGGTGTCCTTGGCGAGGTGAACGGGCTCCGTTGAGAGCAGGCGCTCCAGCCCGAGCAGGAGCGAGTACTTCTGGCGCCACTCGGGCGACGGCGTCTCGCGGCCCTCGTCGAGCTCGATGATCGCGGCGTCCACCGCGCGGCGGCGGGCAGTCCCGGGAACCAGGTCGGCGATCGTCTCGCCCTCGAGCACGATCGGCTCACGCGTGAACTCGCGCACGCGTTCCAGCTGATCCTCCTGGATCAGGTCGGCCGCACTGCCGGCGGCGACATCGAGTGATTCGCTCATGAAGTTCATCCCGCGCCCGACGTCCCACAGGCCGTGGGTGGGCGCGCTGTAAGCTCGCTGGAGGCACGCCGGCCCGCTCGTGGTTGACCCCTCTTGACGAGTCGGCGGTTCCCCCGCGGTCCAGGTTGAAGCGTGGACCTAGCCCTAATTAAACCACCCGCGGTCGGATACAGGGGCTGACCCGGTGTTTTCCACCGTACTGAGCAAGCTCCCAAATCGCTCCTTGTGCCTGGCGGCGGTCGTCGTCGCCCTGGGCGTCTCGGCCTGCGGGAGCTCGGGCGGCGGCACGTCCACGGCCAAGGCGCCGGACTACAAGCAGGCGCTCGCGGGCGCGCCGAAGCCGCTGGCGAAGCTCTACGCGCAGGGCGACCGCCTCGTCTCCGGTGGCACGAGCGCCTTCGGAAGCCAGTTGCGCGCCCTCCGCGGGCACCCCGTGGTGGTCAACGTATGGGCGTCCTGGTGTGAGCCCTGTCGCATGGAGTTCCCCTACCTCCAACGCCTCTCGGCGAAGTACGGCAAGCGGGTGGCGTTCGTCGGCGTCGACACCAACGACAACGACGCGGCGGCCCGCACCTTCCTCGCCGAGCTCCCGCTCCCGTATCCCAGCTACACCGATCCCAACAAGGACATCGCGCAGTCGGTGGGCGCAACCGTCGGCCTCCCCGACACCGCCTACTACGACGCGAGCGGCAAGCAGGTCTTCGTCAAGCAGGGCCAGTACGCGAGCGAGGGCGACTTCGCCGCGGACATCAAGCGCTACGCGCTCGGCGGCTAGCTTCTGCGGACATGAGCACGCGGGCCTGGGTCACGTTCGGGGCGGTATCGGTCCTCTGGGGCATCCCGTACCTGTTCATCAAGGTGGCCGTGGACGACGGCGTCCCGCCGGCCTTCCTCGCCTGGGTCCGGGTGATCCTTGCCGCGGCGCTTCTACTTGCTCTCGCACAGCACGCGGGAACGCTCTCCTCGGTTCGCGGTCACTGGCGCTGGCTGGCGGTGTTCGCGTTCGCGGAGATCGCGGTTCCCTTTCCACTGATCGCCGCTGGTGAGCAGCACGTCGCCTCCTCACTGGCGGCGATCATCATCGCGACGGCGCCCCTCTTCGTGGCGCTCCTGGCGCTCCGTTTCGACGCGAGCGAACGGGTCACCGGGCGGCGGCTCATCGGCTTGCTCATCGGCCTCGGCGGGGTCGCCGCGCTGGTCGGCATCGACGTCGCGGGCAGCGGCGACGAGCTGCTCGGCGCGATGGCGATCCTGGTCGCGGCCTTCTGTTACGCGGTCGGGCCGATGGTCCTCAAGCGACATCTCGCCAAGCTGGATCAGCGCGCGTCGATGGGCGCGAGCCTCGCCCTTGCGGCGCTCTTCTTGACGCCGGCCGTCGTCGTGGATCCGCCGACCGCGCCGATCTCGAACGAGGCAATCGCCGCGCTGTTCGTCCTCGGGCTGCTGTGCACCGCGGCGGCGTTCGTCCTCTACGGAATGCTGATCGCCGAGGTCGGCGCCGGCAGAGCCCTCGTGGTCACGTACGTCAACCCGGTGATCGCCGTCGGCCTGGGCGTTGCGATCCTCGGGGAGCGGCCGGGCGCCGGGGCGATCGCCGGCCTGCTGCTCATCCTCGCCGGGTCGTGGCTTGCAACCGGCGGCCGGCTGCCGCCCAGTCCAACCGCGATCGTGACCAGGCTCAGGGCCCGCCGAGCCGTCGACGAGCCCGCCTAGGGGCTCGGGGTCGGCACGGCGATGCCGTCGCCATGGTGGTGATGGTGGCGCCCCCTGGTCCTCAGCACGACGAACTCCTGCCCGCTGACCACCCTGGATTGGTGCTTGGTGACCTGGGAGGACGTGTGCCGCGGAGATCCGATCGAGCCGACCAGATCGTTGTTGCGAGGCGCGTCCTGGATCTTGCTGAGCAGGGCGTCGAAGCTCTTTGCGTTCGCGCTGTGCCGGCAGATGCCCAGGAACGAGCAGAGGAAGCCACCGCCGCCGCCTGACTGGCCGCCTCCCACCGTCGCCAGGAGCAGCTGCTCCGGACGCCGGGGGACGCGCATCTTGAGCTTTGCGGTCTTCATCTCTCCGCTGTCCGAATTGCGCAGCTTCACCTTGGCGAAGACCCGCCCACCCGGTCGCACGCGAAGGGTCCTCGTCTTCTCGTAGTGACGTCCGTCGGCGGACCACGTGACGCCGCGGATGCGCAGCTCCGAGATCGCCTGCTGGACGTCGACGTCGATGTGAACGCCCTTCAGCGCGACCGGCGCGAGCTTCTGGGTAGTGAGGGTCTGAAGCGTGTCGGCGAGTTCGAACGTCGAGGCGAACGAGATGTCCCGGTTCGACACCCACTGGTTCTTGCGGGTCACCTTCCAGGACTTGCCCGAGTGCTCGATGTCCCCGTGGATGGTCCACGAGATCCGCGCGCTTCCGCCGCTCACCTGGTCGAAGATCGAGTCGATGTTCGAGAAGCTGTGGATCCACGCGATCTGGGGCAGCGATTCGCGCCGGTCCACGTTCGAGCCGCGCACGATGTCGGTCTCGCCGGTGCGCGCGAGCCCCGTGTCGAGCGACTTCGTGTGCTGGGTGACCCGCACGAGCGGCGGCGCCTGGCCAAGCTGCGCGCGCAGGCCGGGGAGCCGGTCCTGGTCGACGATGCCGACCGGCCCGGTGACGTTCGCCATCTTGAACGGGCCGAAGACCGGGTCCTGGACGATGCCGAACGTGCTCGCCCCGCTTGCGCCGAGCCGGTTCGGCCCGGTGAAGAAGAACGGATGCCCGAAGGCCAGCGCCCGCCCCTGGCACACGTAGGTCGTCGTCCCGACGCCCGCCATTGTGATGTCGCCGTAGGAGAGCGCGGCCGCGAACGACTCGCCGGGTCGCATCGTGCCGCCCGTCAGGCCCTTGCCCGAGACCGCCGAGCCGCCGATCGTGGGGATGAAGTACGGCAGGTGGTGCTTGATCGCGGCCCTGCGCAGCCGCTCCCGGTGGGCCGGGGCGAGGCCGGAGATCGAGAGCGGCACCTCGAGCTGCGACACGGACCCGCCTATCCGCGAGGTGCGCATCCCTGACTCGCTTGCCACCTGCTCGCGGACGTCGTGCGACAGCCGCACGCGGCGCGGGTCCGATGCGCCCGAGACGCCGAAGCCCCCGCTCGGCCGCAGCAACTGCAGCATGTCGGGGTTCGCGGGGGTGATCCCGGCCATCTTGCTGGTGGAGGAGAACCCGTAGGAAATCGCTCCGATCAGCCTGCCGTCCATCGTGTACACGGGCGAGCCGGACATGCCGAACCAGATCCCGCCGGCCTGGTCCATCGCCGGGCCGCTGGTGTCGACGATGATCAGGTCGCGTCCGGGCGCGATGCCGCTGGGCATCACGCCGAGGATCTTCACGTGGAAGCTAGTCGGTGTCGTCCCCTGGGTGACGCTGAAGCCGATCGCGTTCTGCCCCGGCGTGAGCGAACCCGGGGTGACCGTGTCCGCGCACTGAGGCAGCGGCGTGGACGGAGGCGCCGCGGCCGCCGGTGCGGCGGTCAGCGCGGCCAAGATGAATGCCAGCGCGAGCCCCAGGCTCGTTCCCCGTACCCGACGGTTGGTCATCCGGATTCCCTTCCCTTTCAAGCACGCCGCGGCGTTGGCCGCAGACTAACCCGGGAGCGGCCCGAAGTCGAGCGATTTCACGCGGAGTTCGCCGAAGCGGATAATGAGTCCATGAGGACCCTCGGGCTCCGCGTGTGGATCTGGACCGCGGTCGCCGTGGTGGGCGCCGTGCTCGTGGCCACGCCGGCACTCGGCCAGGGGAGTGCCCCGTCGAGCTCGACCGGTATCGCCTACTCGATCCAGCTCCAGGACCCGATCGACCCGGCGACCCAGAAGTGGGTGAGCAGCGCTCTGGACGACGCGGCGAGCCAGCACGCCCAGCTCGCGATCATCCGGCTCGACACGCCGGGTGGCCTATCGGACTCGATGCGGACGATCATCCAGGACATGTACGCGGCACCGATGCCGGTGGTCGTCTACGTGTCGCCCAACGGCGCCCGGGCGGGCTCGGCCGGGGCCTACATCACAGAGGCGGGCGACGTCGCCGCGATGGCGCCGGTCACCAACATCGGCTCGGCCACGCCGATCGCCATCGGCCCCAACGGCGAGAGCCAGGACTTGTCGCGCAAGATCAAGAACGACGCCGCGGCCGGCATGCGGGCCCTCGCTCAGGACCACGGGCGCAACGCGCAATTGGCCCAGCTCCTCGTGACCCAGGCGAAGAACCTCACGGCGAAGGAGGCGCTCAACGACAACCTGATCGACGTCATCGCGCCGAGCCAGGAGGCGCTGCTCCAGAAGCTCGACGGGTTCCAGGTCCAGGGCCCAAAGAAGCAGGTCCTCCACACCTCGGGCCTGCAGATCCAGAACCACGACATGCCGTTCCAGTACCAGGTGCTCGAGGTCCTGGTCAACCCGAACGTCGCCTACCTCCTGATCCTGGTCGGCATCCTCGGCCTGATCGTCGAGGCGTTCAGCCCGGGCCTCATCGCACCGGGGACCATCGGAATCATCTCGCTGCTCCTGGGGCTCTACGGCTCCTTCCAGCTTCCGGTGAGCCTCGCGGGGGTGCTCCTGCTCGTCGCGGGCATTCTGATGATCATCGGCGAGGCCCACCTGCCAACCCACGGGATCCTCGGCGCCTCGGGGATCGCGGCGATCATCGCCTCCGGGTTCCTTCTCTACCCCACCAACACCAGCGCCGTCGAGATCTCGCCCGTGGTCGTTGTCATTGTCGGCCTGATTCTCGGCGGCGGCCTGGCGCTGGTCGTCCGGAAGGCGGTGCAGGCGCGGCGCAGGCCCAAACGAACCGGCTGGGAGGAGATGGTCGGCTTGATCGGCGAGGTGCGGGAGCCGCTCGACCCCGTGGGCCAGATCTTCGTTCAGGGTGCGCTGTGGCGCGCTGACGTCGCGGGCGCGAACGGCGATGGGCGGGCGCTTGAGCGCGGCGTTAGAGTGCGCGTGGAGTCAGTGGAGGGGTTGACGCTCCACGTCTCACCGGTCGGCGCCGAGGAGCCCTCGGAACTGAGCCGGGTGGGTTCATAGGGAAAGGAGCGCCGACGTGACCGTCGTCATCGCGATAGTCGTCCTGCTCATCATCTTCGTGGCGATCGCTCTCGCCTCCGGAGTCCGAATCCTCCGTGAGTACGAGCGCGGCGTCATCTTCCGCCTCGGCCGCCTGATCGCCCAGAAGGGCCCCGGGCTGATCTTCCTGATCCCGATCGTCGACCGGATGGTCAGGATCGACCTCCGGACCGTGACGCTTACCGTCCCGCCGCAGGAGGTGATCACGAAGGACAACGTCACGGTGCGGGTCACCGCGGTGGCCTACTTCCGGGTCATCGACTCGAACAAGGCGGTCACCGAGGTTGAGAACTTCCTCCTTGCCACATCGCAGATCGGCCAGACGACGCTTCGCTCGGTGCTCGGCAAGGCCGAGCTCGACTCGCTCCTGTCGGAGAGGGAGCGCCTGAACGTCGAGCTCCAGCAGATCATCGACGAGCAGACCGAGCCATGGGGTGTGAAGGTCACCACCGTCGAGGTCAAGGACGTCGAGTTGCCCGCGGACATGCAGCGGGCGATCGCCCGCCAGGCGGAGGCCGAGCGCGAGCGCCGCGCGAAGATCATCTCCGCGGACGGGGAGTTCCAGGCGGCGGAGAAGCTCTCGCAGGCGGCGAACATCATCAGCCAGAACCCGGCGACGCTCCAGCTCCGGTACCTGCAGACGCTGCTGGACATCGGCGTGAACCAGAACTCGACCATCATCTTCCCGCTGCCCCTCGACATGGTGAAGCCGTTCCTCGGGCCCTCCGAGGGTGGCGACGCGTCGGGCGAGCGCCGGAGCCCATAGCGACCTGGCCGCGCCTGAAGTCCGCATAGACCAGCTCACCGGGCAGCGCGTCATCCTCGCGCCCGGCCGGGCCGAGCGCCCGGACGCCTTCGCGCCCGCGCGGCCCCAGGCACGCGAGGAATCCGCCGAGTCCTGCCCGTTCTGCGAGGGCCGCGAGGGCCGGACGCCGCCCGAGGTCTGGGCGTCCCGCCCGGACGGCGGCGAGGCCGACTCCCCGGGCTGGACCGCCCGCTCGGTCCCCAACCTCTACCCGGTGCTGGTCCCCGCTGAGGAGGCCGGGGCCGGCGACGACGCAGGCGCCGCCGAGACGGGGTTGGCGAGCTCGGTCGACCCGCTGCGCCAGTCGTCGCGGGTCCGCCAGCCCAACCTCTTCGCGTCGCAACCGGCGGTCGGCGCGCACGAGGTGATCATCCACGCACCGGAGCACGTCACGTCACTCGCGGACCTGAGTGAGGAGCGGTTCGCCGGCGCGGTCGCCGCCTGGCGCGAGCGGATGCGCGCCCACGCCGACAGCGCCGCCTTCCTGCATCTGATCGTCAACGAGGGCCGCGATGCCGGCGCCTCGCTGCCGCACTCGCACGCTCAGCTCTACGCGCTCTCGTTCGTTCCGGCCGAGGTGGCGCGGGAGCGCGAGCGGACCGGCGCGTACCACGAGCGGACGATGGGAGGGCACCTGCTCTCGGACGTCGCGACGGAGGAGGTGCGCCGCAGCGAGCGGCTCGTGGCCGTGGACGAAAGCGCCATCCTGGTCTGCCCGTGGGCATCGAGGTCGCCTTTCGAGCTTCGCGTCATTCCGCGAAGCCCCGCGCCCTCCTTCGAGGCGGATGGCGACATGGGCACGGCCATGATCCGCCGCGCGATCACGGCGCTGGCGCGCGCGGTCGGCACCGCGCCGCAGCTCAACCTCTGGGTACGGACCGCCCCGCGCGGGGTCGAGGAGTTCTGCTGGCACGTGGACATCGTTCCCCGGCTCACGATCCGCGCCGGATTCGAGCTCGGCACGGGCGTGGACGTCAACACCTACCCGCCCGAGCGGGCTGCGTCGGACCTTCGCGAAGCGCCGGGCGACTAGGCTCCCCACCCCGATGCCGCCGATCCCGCGCCCGTTTCCCAGATTCATCGCCGACCCTCCCCACGAGAGCAAGCCCTACGGCCGCTGGGAGGAGCGCCTGAGCGCGGAGTTCGCCAAGGCCTGCTCGGCCAACGCCGGCGAGGCGGGGGCGCCGCTCGACCCCGAGACCCTCAACTGGTTCCCCGAGCGTTCGTGGGGCGGTCGCGTCTACGTCCCGGCCACGGGTCTGGGCGCCGAGGGCGAGCCGGGCGAGGGCGAGGATGGGGGACCGATCGAGTACTTCGGCTGGGTCTCGTACGAGCGCCTCACGGATGGCGAGCCCGGCGATCTGCGATCGACCGCCGATTACACGGACGTCACCGCGGAGGACAACCCGGATTGGAAGATCGACCTCTCCGACGACGTGATCGGCAACTGGAACGCGGAGGGCGACCGCGGAGGCGACATCACCCTCGTCTGGGGCCTGCCGCTCGTCCGGGGGGCCATCGCCGCGACGGCCGAGCTCGACGGTGAGGTGATCGACCAGGCGGCCGTCACCGAGGGGCGTTTCACGCTGGTCGCCGTCGACGCCGTGAGCGGGTTCGGAGACGACCTCTACCTGGAGGTCAAGCTGTGGAACCGGACGCTGCGCCCGATCGCCTCCGAGAGCCTGTACGCGGAGTAGCTAACCCACCCTGAGGAAGTAGGCCCCGCGGCCGTGGGTGGCCGCGTAGATCCGGTTCGCCTCGGGCGAGTACGTTAGCCCGTAGGTCGCGACCGCGGGCATGCCCGGCGCCGCGTCGACCCACTTCGTCGAGCCGTTCGAGAGCTTCGAGACCCCGAAGTCGGTGGAGACGTAGATGTCGCCGCCCGCGGAACCGAAGCCGCCCTTCGCGGTGCCGTGTGACGACGGGACGAGCACGATCCCGGTGACGGGCTGGTCGCCCAGGTTGTTCGAGATGTCCTTGAAGGTTGCCTTGCCCGTGGACGGGTCGAAGTGCACGTCGAACACGTGCCCCGGAGCGCCCGGCGTGTAGACGTTGTAGCCGGAGTAGGAGATGACCGCGTGGTTGGGGTCGTTCGGGTCGACCGCGATTCCCGAAACGAACCGGCCGGGCGTCTTGTTCGTGTCGATGCGGGTGAAGTTGACCGCTCCCGGGCTCGCGTCCGCGTTCTTGGAGACGAACACGCGCCCGATCCGGGTCCCCGCCCAGAGCGTCTTGTCGTCGGAAGGCGCCCGCGTGGTCGCGACGACGTACTCGCCTGCGCGGTTGCCGAACGTGGGCGAGGTCAGGTCCTGGCCGATCGGCACCCAGTCGCCGCAACCGGGCCGGCTGGGGTTGAAGTAGACCGTGTTGCAGTCGTGTGACTTGAGGTAGGACTCGGAGCCGCCGTTGTCGTTGGTGCGCCAAACGTGCTGCATCCCGATGAACAGGCGGCCGGCGACGTTCGGGTCGACGATGAACGGCGTGTAGAAGGAGCGGTTCTCCGGCGAGGCCTGCAGCGGGTCGTAGGTGTCGTACCACTGCTTCGGGTCGTTGTTGTCGAAGTTGACCCCCGGCGTCGCGTCGTAGTAGGTGTGGTAGCTGATGCTCCCGTCGTCCGGGTTGAAGCCGGACTGCGCGCCGTCGCCGCCGACGACCTCGGTCCAGGTCGGCTTGCCCCGGTAGAAGAACGTTCCGTTGTCCTGGGTGCCGCCGAGAAGCTGGCGCTTCGGATCGCTCGGATTCACCGACAGCGACTGGAACTGAATCGTGTTGAGCCCCTTGTTCAGCGAGTCCAGGCGGCTCGGGATGCCGTCCAGGAGGCTCTGGCAGTCCTTGAGGTCGGCGGGCTCGAGCGGCTGCGGGCCGGAGCCGTAGTCGTAGCGCCGCTGGGCGCACTGCGAGGAGTCGTCGGCCGGGTGCTTGAGGTTGACCCGGATCACGCCACCGTCGGAGCCCACGAGGGCGATCGCCGGGTTCTTGGGATCGAAGACGATCGCGTGCTCGTCGGGGTGCATGCCCTCGGTGGCGCCCGGCGGGCGGGCGTCCTGGGTCATGTCCTGCCACGTGACCTGCGACGCCGGCGCCGATGCGTTGGTCGAGCGAATCACCGCGCGGCCGTTCGAACGGGGCGGCAGCCCGCCGTAGAGCGGGAGCTCGTCGTAGTTCATCGAGCCGCCGAGCCAGAGCTGGCCGGGGTGTCCGGGCGGGCTCTCGACGAAGTCGTCGTAGCCGCACTGCCCGTTCTGGCAGTAGTAGTAGGAGAGGAAGCCGTTGGTCCCGTTCTGGGACGAGGAGAGCTTCGTCCAGCCGGCGTTGTCGCCGTTCCCGAGCAGGTCGGTGGCCGGTTTGGTGTCGGCCTTGTTGACGCGCCAGACCTCGGCGACACCGAGGTCGTCGGAGGAGTCCCCGACGTAGAGGCCCGTGTGGTGCTTCTTGTTGAAGAGATCGAACTCGGTCCGGTCGCCGAAGGTGTCACCCGGGTCGCTTGGGTTCGAGAAGTCGGTCTGGTTGACGGTGTGGAAGATCTGCCGCCAGGTCTTGCCGCCGTTGTTGGAGCGCCACACCCCGTAGCCGAACACCGCGGCGTAGAGCCGGCGGGTGTTGTTCGGGTCGATCATCAGTTTGTTGACCCCGCCCTGGAACCAGTCGACGCCGGTCGAGGGGGGCGTCGGGTTGGCCGGGGTCTGGCGCTGGAGGTCCGTCATGAGCCGGAAGTGGCGGCCGTTGTCGGTTGACTTGTAGACACCGAGGGCGGGCGCATTGGGCGGCGTGCGCCGGCCGCCGTTGACCGACGAGGAACCGTGGCGAGCGAGGTCCGTGCCGATGTAGATCACGTTCGGGTGATCCGGCTTGACCGCGATCGTCCCGATCGACCGGTCAATGGCGACGGAGCGCGAGCCGTTGACGAGCTGCCAGGTCTTGCCGCCGTCGGTTGACCGGAAGAGCCCCAGCCCGGCCTCGGAGTCACCCGAGCCGTTGGGCTCGCCCGAGCCCGCGTAGATGGTGTCGCCGCTCTTGTCGTTCGGATCCACATACAGCGAGCCGAACGAGTTGGTGGGCAGCTTCTGCGATGGTGCCTTCCACTTGACGTCCTGGGCGAGCGCATCCGGCGTTCGCCACACGCCGCCTCCGGCCGCCGCGACCCACGCCCGGCAGCCGGCATGCTTCTTGCCGCAGTTGGGGTCGATGGCCATCGCGGTGACGCGACCGGAGTTCGTCGTCGGCGTGCCGGTGCTGGTCTGCGTGTTGAAGAACTGCGTCGCCTCGGCCGCCACGTCCGGGGTCACCGGGCCGAGCGCCTTCCACTGCTGCGAGCCGCCCCGGCTTGCCGCGCGGAAGTCGGCGGCCGACTTAAACGAGTTGGCCGGCGCCGCGCTCGGAAGGGACTTGAAGTCCTTGGCTCCCTGGAGCGCCACGCGGTCGCTCACGTAGCTCCTCGGGTAGGCGCGGTCCTCGACCTGCTCACCGACCGGCGATCGCGGTCCCTGCCGCGGCGCCTCGCCGCCGAGGTTCCCAGGCGAGTTCTGGTGCTGGCTCTCGGCCGTGGCTTCCTCGCCCTGGGCCTCGCCGGAGTCGGCTTCGGTCCCGGCGGCGCCCTCGTGCTCGAGCCGGACGTTCTGCACCAGGGTGGCCTCGGACTCCTCGTCCGACTCGCCGGTGGTCAGAACGACGACGACCGCGGCGGTCGCCACCAGGACAACCACCCCAACAACTAGCCTCCACCCCGAAAACAGCTTGCTGATGACTGAGGACTACCACAACGGCGGTCACCCGTGCGAGCCCCGGGCCGCAAAACGGGTAAAGGTGCTGACATCTGCAAAGGCGACGTAACCCCAACGATGACATCAACGCATGTATCATCGACCGATGGCACAATTGGCTGAGATCACGGCCGACTTCGCAACCGCGCGCGAGCTCGAGCTGCACGGACACCGGGTCACCTACCGGACGGCGGGATCCGGCCCGGTTGTGCTCCTCGTCCATGGGATCGCCGGCAGCTCGGAGCAGTGGGGGGACGTAGCACCGATCCTCGCGGAGGGCTACACGGTCGTGGCCCCGGACCTGCTCGGCCACGGGCAGTCCGCCAAGCCCATCGGCGACTACTCCCTGGGGGCGTACGCGGTGAGCATGCGCGACCTCCTGATCGCTCTCGGCCACCGGCGCGCCACGGTGGTCGGCCACTCACTCGGTGGCGGCATCGCGATGCAGTTCGCCTACGAGTACCCGGTCTTCTGCGAGCGGTTGGTCGTCGTCTCAAGCGGCGGCCTCGGCCGCGAGGTGCACCCGCTGCTGCGGGCCGCGACCCTTCCGGGCGCCGAGCTCGTCCTGCCGCTGATCGCAAGCCAGCGAGTGCTCGGGCTCGGCGGCGCCCTGGGCGCATTCCTCGCCCGCACCGGGCTGCGCGCAGGCCCGGACATCGCGGAGATGGCCCGCGGCTACGCGTCGCTCGCCGACGCCGAGGCCCGGAGGGCCTTCCTCAACACGGTCCGTGCGGTGATCGACTACAACGGCCAACGGGTGAGCGCGGCCGACCGTCTCTACCTGTCGAGCATGCTGCCCTCGATGATCGTGTGGGGTCGCCGCGACCCGCTGATCCCGGCCGACCACGCGGAGGCCGCGCACGCCCTGATGCCCGGCAGCCGCCTCGAGATCTTCGAGGAGGCCGGGCACTTCCCGCAGCTAGACGACCCGTTCCGCTTCGCCGGCATCCTGCGCGAGTTCCTGGAGGAGACCGAGGCCGCGGAGTTCGAGTTCACCGACGAGGACTTCGACGCCATGCGCGAGCGCATGCTCGCCCACTCGCACGGGGAATAACGCGTAGGCGCTGGCGTAGACGGTCACGCCCGACGCCGCTGGGCGGCGTGGGGCGTGGTCAGGCAAGTAGGGCCGGCCCAGGCCGCGCATGTGAGCCTCCGCGGAGGGTGATCGACTTTAAGGGTCGCTATAGACCGTAAAAGTCGAGGACCGCCTACGCAAACGCAACGAATGTGACCGGATGCGCGACATGGCGCGAAACGGTCGCGCTGCCGTAATGCTCCCCGTACGGGCGCCGGTGTCCCCGGCGCCCAGCCGGTGTCGTCGCCGCTTCCGCTCAGCGGTGGCCGTTGAACGAGATGACCTGCTGGATGCCGCTCGGCCGGTTGGTGTAGGCCATTGTGGTCTTCAGCAGGCCGGGCACGAAGTGGATCCGCTCGGCGTCGGCGCTCGAGCGCCACGCGCTCGGGTCCGAGGTGCCCTGCTGGCGGGTGAGCTTCTTGCCGGCGTTGGCTATCGCGTCCCACATCGCCGTCTGGCACTTCTGCAGGTTGCCCGCGCCGCAGTAGCGCTTCTCGAACGGCTGCGGCTGCTTCATGTGCAGGAGCCTGCGGATGTCGCGGTCGAAGTACTGGTACCAGCCGCTGTACTGGCCTCCCGGCGGCTGGTCGAACCGCGAGAAGAGCGAGTTGAGCTCGTCGAGCTGCGGGCCGATCTGCGGCTTCATGAACCGGTTGGCGATCTTCGGCCACGCGGTGTCCATGACCGCGGCGCCCGGGTCGTCGATCTCACCGTCGTTGTTGAGGTCGAGTCGGTTCCCTCCGTTGTGGCGCCAGTCGATCAGGACCTGCAGCATCTGGGCCGCCTGGGCGTTGGGAGCCTGGGTGCCCTTGAGCAGCTTCTTCAGCAGCGGGACCGTGTCGATCGCGCGCACGTCCTCCGTCGCCGCGGCGTTCATCGCCGAGGCGACGGTCGCGAGCGACCATCCGCCGTTCGTCTTCAGCAGCTTCAGCTCCCGGTTGAGCATGTCGACTCGGGCTGCCGAGCCGTTGCCGCCCCACGCGTCATCGGCTGCGCCGAAGCCGTGGGCGCTGATGTTGTTCCAGTTCACCATCGTCCCGTGCACCGGCGTGTTCTGGGGATCGACCCCCTGGATGTGCTTGCTCGGGGGCAGGAAGCCGCGCCACTCGTACTGGCCGGTCCCGACGGTCGGGAGGCTCGGGTCGGTGCCCTTCGCCCGCTTCGGGTCGAGCCCCGCCGTGTACAGGGCGGTGTGCTTGGAGTCCATGTAGAAGGAGTTGAAGGTCTGCGGCGTCAGCGCCGCGGCCTTCATGAACGACTTCGGGCTGTGCACCTGGCCGTCGGAGAGGCGCCGGTTGTACAGCAGGTCGAGCGAGTCCTTGCCGTAGCTCGAGCGCTGTCTGGAGATCGCCACCTTGGTGCCGTTGACGGTCGCGTACCCGATGACCGGCCCGTGGACCGTGGTCTCGAACCTGACCGGGTCGCCGCCGAGCGTGCCGGCGTCGAACTCCTGCATCGAGCGGCACTTGCCGTCAAACATGTACTTCGTGTCGCTGCCGCCGCAGAGGGTCTCGGCGAACTGATCGATCACATCCGAGCCGGCCGAGGTGAGCGTGCTCGCGAAGTCCGGGCCGCGCCCGATCAGCAGGTAGCCGGGGAACGGCGCCGACGTTGCGCCGCGCCAGTTGAGGTCGCCCGCGTGCATGTCGATCTCGTAGGTGAAGCCGGGGTAGAAGTAGCCGATCTGCGGCCCGCCGACGAGCAGCGGATGTCCCGTGTCCGAGTGCTGCGAATCGATCATCAGCTCGTTTGATGCCTGGGGCCGTTCCCGGCTGTACTTGTGCGACACCTTCGCCTGCGTGGAGGGCGTGGGCGTGAAGCTGTTCGGGTCGAGGACCACGCTGCCGGGGGCGCCGGGCTTCTTCGGTGCGTGCTCGTAATTGAAGTGGCCGTCGACCGTGGTCGGGCTGCCCTTGTTGATGTTCTGGCGCAGGTCGTTGAAGATCGCGTAGCCCTTCTTCACGCCGCGCCGCTGCTCGAGGCCGCCGAGGAACTCGGACCGGCGAGCCTCGTCACCGCCGCCCTCGCCGACGAACTGGTCCTTGAGCGCGTTCAGCGCGAAGATGTCGGTCGGGGTGAACGGCGGCTGCGAGGAGCCAACGCTCTGGAAGTAGTCGTTGATCCCCTGGCAGAAGACGTTGATGTCGTGAAGGACCGCCTTGCCCTCTGGGCCGGCCTGCCGCAGCACGTTCGCCTGCTGGGAGACCACCTGCTTGGTCTCGTCGCTGGGCTGGAAGTTCTGTAGCGACGCGATCAGGTCGACCGCGTCGAGACCCGGCGCATCGATCGCCGCGACGTAGGCGTTGTTCCGGGCCTGGGAGAGCAGCAGTCCGCGGTCCTCGGCCGCGATCCAGCCGGCGGCCCAGACGCCGTCGTCGTGGCTGTTCGAGGTGACGTGCGGAACGTCGTACTTGTCGCGGACGATGGTCACGCCCGGGCGCGGGACGTTCTCGGTGGTGCCGGGGCCGGCGGTCGAGATGCCGTACTTCTCCGACTTGAAGTACTGGGTGAGGTCGGAGTTGGTGACGTTGTCGAACAGTGGCGTCAGGCCGTCGTACATGAGCGCCTGGGTGTCCGCGCCGGCCGGCGGCGGGACGGTGCCGTACTGGCCCGAGGGAATGATGTTGAGGGCGGTCTGCGAGTAGTCCTTCTGGGCGGATCCCTGGTCCCCCGCACTCGCTGCCGGCACGAAGACCAGCATTCCACCAACGACCAGAACTGCCGCCAACGCTCGCTTCAAAGTCCTCTCCTCACTCCAGCCTTCCTTGACCCGGCCTCCTCGGAAGACCCTACACCAGTCAAGCTCCGCCAACTGACTGCCCGCGGCTACCAGGATCGTGGCCGGCCCCGAGGTCACGGAGCCATGGGACGACTGTCTGAACGAACTTGTTGCGCGCCGGAAAGTCCTCGAGCGGATCGAAGTGGCATCTGCAGATCCTGGTACGAGGCGCTTCGGTCCGGGCGCCTTCATTTTCCCTTCACAGACCGGGAGGACGATCCGGCTCGTGTTGGTCGGCTTCGATATCGAAGGCGGCGCCGGCTACCGACTCATGTACTTCGCGTGGCGCCATCGCGTCGCGATCGCGCTGGGCGCGATCACGGTGGCGGCCGCGCTGCTGCGCTTCGCCACTCTCGGCGACCAGAGCCTGGACCACGACGAGACCGTCACCGCGGCACGAGTGATCCACCCCAGCTTCTTCCGCAGCATGAATGTGGTCTTCAACGGCGAGCGCAGCCCGCCCCTCTACTACGCCGTCATCTGGCTGTGGTCCCGGGTCTGGGGGACCGGGGTGGTCGCCGTCCGCTCGCTCAGCGCCGTGTTCGGGACGATCACGGTCGTCCTCGCGTACTTTGCGGGACGCGAGCTCGCGTCGCGGCGGGCGGGGCTGGTCGCGGCCCTGCTGGTCGCCCTGAACCCCTACCTCATCTGGTACTCGCAGGAGGCCCGCTCCTACGGGGCGCTGGTGATGTTCGGGGCCTTGGCGCTCTACTTCTTCGCCCGGGCGCGCCGCACGCACGCACGGCGCCCTCTGGCGGGCTGGGCGATCGCCTCGGGGCTCGCTCTTCTCAGCCACTACTTCGCCGTGTTCTTCATCGTCCCCGAGGCGCTGCTCCTCTTGATCTGGAGCGAGCCGGGGCGCCGGCGTGCGACGGCGATGGCCGTCGCGGTGGTCGCTGCCGTCGGCCTCGCGGTGATGCCACTCGCGGTCATGCAGGAGGGGAGCGGCAGGGGCAACGGCTTCACGCAGTTTCCCGTCGCGCAGCGGGTCGAGACCGCCCTCGTCAAGTACGCGACGGTCGAGGGGGCGGCCCCGCAGGCCGGGATCCTCAGCACGACACCCGTCGAGCGTGAGATCGGGCTGATCGGAGTCGGCCTGGTCGCAGTGGCCGTTCTACTCGTGATGACGCGTGGGTCCCCCACGGAGCGGCGCGGCGCTGGCGTGGCTGCGGGTGTCGCGGTCGCCGCGTTCGGAGTGCCGGTGCTCATGGCGTGGGGCGGCTTCGACTACGTCGACCCGCGCAACCTGATCGGTGCCGTCGTGCCCGCCCTGATTGCGCTGGGGATTGGGCTGAGCGTCCGGGGCGCAGGCCTGGGCGTCCTCGCCACGCTCGGCTGCGCCGCGACGTTCGCCTACGGGCTCCACGCCGAGTCGACCACCCCGGCGATGCAGCGGCACGACTGGCAGGCCGCGGCATCCACGCTCCCACAGCGGCACGGCGCGGAGCTCTACGTGGTCCCGCAGGACGGACGGACGCCGCTCTCCTACTACACCGGCCGCAGGCTGGACAAGTTCGCGCCGCAGCACTTCACGGGTGGAGTCGCGACGCGACGGATCGTGGTCGTGAGCGACTACCTGCCCGTCCACAGCCCGGACCCCAGGTTCCGGCTGGTGACGTCCCGAAGCGCGCCACAGCACTGGACGGTCAATACCTACTCGTCGGCTCACCCGGTTGTGGTCACCGCCGGCAGGTTGGCGCGCGCGAGGATCATGCCCCAGCCGGCGACCGTGCTCGCCGGGGGCAAGCCGGTTCTGCTCGCCGCGGAGGCCCGCGTGGACCGGCGCGAGGCCGAGTCGATCACGCCGAGATCGGCTGAGCGCCGCGCGCGCCCAGCCGGCGGATGACGGATTTGGGACGCTTCCTCTGCCCGGGTATCGCGACCAGCCCGGCGGCATGCCCATCGACTCTGGAGGATCAACGAGATGACTGATGCCTTTGTCCTCGGCGGCGTCCGCACCCCGGTCGGGCGCTACGGCGGCTCTCTGTCCCACATCCGCACCGACGACCTGCTCGGCCAAACGATGGCGTGGGCCTGCGAGCGGGTCGATGTTCCCCTGGATCGGATCGAGGACATCACCGCCGGCTGCGTCAACCCGGCGCACGAGGGAATGGGCGACATCGCCCGCTGGGCGGCGCTCGCCGCCGGCTTTCCGGACTCCGTCCCGGCGATCACCGTCAACCGCTTCTGCGCCTCCTCTCTGTCGGGCGCGATCTCGATCGCGCACGCGATCCGCAGCGACGAGCTGTCCGTCGGCCTCGCCGCGGGGGTCGAGTCGATGTCGCGCTCGGGCTGGGCGTACATGAAGGGCGAGGCGCCCTTCATGCCCCGGGGACCGGCGCTGCTGCTCGACACGATGTGGGCCGGCGCCGGCGGGCCGCCGAACCCCAACCTGCTGGCGCGCGACGCGTACATCGACATGATGCAGACGGCCCAGAACGTCGCCGACCGCTACGAGCTGACGCGCGAGGAGATCGACGAGTTCGCCCTGCGCTCGCACCAGCACGCCGCCGCCGCCCGGGACTCCGGGCGGTTGGCGAAGGAGATCCATCCGGTCGAGATCGCGGCCACCCGGAAGACCGAGGCGCGGATGTTCGAGCACGACGAGTCGATCCGCGACGACACCACGGCCGAGAAGCTCGCCGCGCTTCCCGCGCAGCCGAACACGACCCAGATGACCGCGGGCAATTCCTCGCCGCTGAACGACGGCGCGAGCGCCGTGGTCCTCGCCAGCGGGGCGGCCGCTGGGGAGGTCGGGGCCGAGCCCCTGGCGCGGGTCGTCGCGTCGGCGACGCATGCGCTCGACCCCCGCTACATGGGCATTGCCCCCGCCTACGCGATTCCCAAGGCCCTACAGCGCGCGGGGCTTGCCCCCGACCAGATCGACGTCTGGGAGGTGCACGAGGCGTACGCCTCCGTGGCGGTGGCGATCCTGCGGGAGCTCCCGAACCAACTGGACGGGTTCGAGGTCCCCGACGAGCGCCTCAACCCCAACGGCGGCGCCGTTGCGATCGGGCACCCGTTCGGTTCCTCGGGAACGCGCTACGTGCTGACGCTCGCGACAGAGCTTCGCGAGCGTCAGCTGCGGTACGGCGTTCTCGGAGTGTGCGTCGGCTCCGGCCAGGGCGTGGCGCTGGTTCTGGAGAATCCAGCGGCCTGATCGCCCCGGAGGGCGAGCTACTCGGACTCGGCGAGGACCCCGTAGACCTTGCGCCGGGTCTCGTCGAGGAGCTCACGGATCTGCTTCCGCTCCGCAGAACCGGCCGCCTCGGCGGCCTGGCGCAGCGCGGCGAGCAGCTGGTGAGCTGAGCGACGTAGCCGCAGGAGCTCCGGGTCGTATCCGGCCGTGACCTCCTCCCAGGGGGCGTCACCCGACCGGGCCTCGTTCTCCTTCCGCCCGGCATCGCTCAGCGAGAAGCGGCGACGTCCCTCGCTCTCCTCGCCTTCGATCAGCCCCTCGTCCTCGAGCAGCTGGAGCGTCGGGTAGACGGAGCCCGCGCTGGGCACCCAGGCGCCGGCGGTGCGCTCGTCGAGCTCCTTGATCATCTCGTAGCCGTGCATCGGCCTCTCTGCCAGGAGCGCCAGGAGGGCGGCGCGAGTGTCGCCCCGCCGGGCCCGGTGACCGCCGCCGAAGCGATGGCTCGTGCGTCCATAGCTGGACCGACCATGGCAGCGGCCGTGGCGTGGATAGGTTCGTGTGTGCATTTCTATTCTCCTATATCGCGAACTAACTCGATATATCGTAACACGTCGGGCCGTCGTGCCCTGTCGGCGACCGGGCGAGCCTTAGACTCATCGTCGGGCCCCGATAGCTCAGCTGGATAGAGCGACTCCCTCCTAAGGAGTAGGCCGCAGGTTCGAATCCTGCTCGGGGCATGCGCCTGGAGGAGGAGAGGAGGCTGCTCAGACGGCGCTGAGAACGACATCGGGATCGGGTGGGTGAGGGTGCGTCGCGCCGTCGCGCTGCGGATGATCCAGACCCTCCGCGACCAGCCCGTGAAGGGCAGCGGCTCCGGAAAGGGTAGGACCTCGCCCTAGCCCGCGCGGTCCGGCCGGTCCGGATAGATCTCGTCGATCGTGACCAGCGGCTCGAACGGAGCCCCGGACGCGGCGGCGATCGCCTCGCCGCCGCCGGCCAGCCTGTCGACGACGCAGAGGTTGGCCTTGATCTCCAGACCCTCCTCCCGGATCCGCTCGACCGCAGCGACGGTCGAGCCGCCGGTGGTCACCGTGTCCTCCACCACCAGGCAGCTCGTTCCCGGCTCCACCGGCCCCTCGACCCATCGTTGGAGGCCGTGCTCCTTGCGCTCCTTGCGGACGAAGAAGCCGACCAGGCCTGAGCCCTCGGGGACCGCGATCGCCGCGCACGCGAGCGGGATCGCCGCCATCACGGGCCCGCCGACGGCGTCGGCGCCGGCGTCCCGGGCGGCCGCCGCGATCAGCCGGCCCGCGGCGAGGAACCCCTCGGGCCGCAGCAGCGCCCGCCGAGCGTCCACGTAGTAGGAGGCCTGCTGCCCGCTCGAGAGTGTGACGTCCCCGATCACCAGGGCGTGCTCGCGAAGCTGGACCAGGAGCGTCTCCCTGGCGCCGTCGAGCTCAGGCGACGTCATCGGCGTCGGCGCTACTGGTAGACCCAGATCGAGTCCCCGAGCGAGATCCAGTTGTAGATGAAGATCGAGTCGGGGATCGGGTTGCGGACGCAGCCGTGGCTGGCGTTGTACGGCGGGTCCGGGTCGTAGCCGTGAGTGGCGTAACCGCGGATGAAGTACACGGAGTAGTACATGCGCTCCGAGTTGTAGCCCGGGTCCTTGCGGTAGAAGTGGAAGTGGCCGCGGATGGTCGGAGTGGCCGGGGCCCCGGTGGAGACCGCGAACACGTGCTGGGCCTTGCCATGGTTCGCCAGCGCCATCACCTGCTTGGAGATGTCGACTTCGACGTGCTTGCCGCCTCCCGGGTACTTGAGGTGGAACTTGCCCTTGTTGGCGGCGAGCTTGCGGAAGATCTGCGGTGTGGCGTTGTAGTTGCGAGCCATCCCGTTGACCTTGCGGAAGGCCATCACGGCCCACTGGGTGCGGATGTTGTACTTCTTGCCGTGGGAGCTGTAGTAGCCGCGCTTGTTGAGGAGCTGGTTGAACGTTCGGACGACCGAGCTGCGATTGCCCGGGTCGAGGTCCGGATAGTCGACGCCGAACTTCTTCGACCGGGCGACGACCCGGCGCTGGTTCGCGGTGCGCTCGTGCTCCGCGATGATCTTGTAGCTGCCCGGCGCGATGAGGTCATTCGAGTGGAAGTTGAACCGCCCCTTGTCCTTGCCGGGGACCTTGTTCACCTCGGGATTGACGTTGCGCAGGACCTTCCCGGCCTCGACCAGCTTGACCCGCACGTGCTCACCGGGGACGAAGGGCCGCAGGTAGCCGAACGCGCGAGCCGGCTTGCCGACCCGGACCTTGTGGTCCTTGTGGATGCCGTGGACGACCACGCTCATGTGGGCCGGCGCGCGACCGTCCTTTTGCGGTGTCGGGGCGTCGGCGCCCGTCTGGCCCGTGGCGCCGGTGGTCGCCGAGGCCGCGGTCGTCTGGCCCATCGTCGTCGTGGTGCTCGGGACGGTGCTCTGTGTCGTCGCGTCCTGAGCGGACGCGGCAGACGGCAGCGCGATCACCGCGCCAACCGACACACACGAGACGAGAACCCAGAAGCTGCGCGTGCCCATGGCTGTCGAGCATTCTGCCATGCGGCGAGGCGAAACAATGGTCGACCGCCTACGGAACGAGCCTTGCGCGTATGGCGCGCACCGGAATCGGAAACAGAATCGCGGTCACCGCCGCCAGCCAGGCCGTGTTGATGAGGATCTGCAGCGGGTCCGGTCCGGTTGCCATTCCGCGGGTGATCTCGACCAGGTGGTACAGCGGCGTGAACCAGGCCACGACCTCCACCCAGCCGGGCAGCTGGTTGAACGGGAAGAAGATCCCGGAGAACAGGAACATCGGGGTGATCCCCAGGGTGAAGAAGTAGCTGTAGAGGTCGATCTTCGGGATCAGCGACGTGAACGCATAGCCGATCACCGAGATGCAGAGGGCCCCGACGAAGACGAACGGCGGGATCAGGATCGCCCACGGCGAGGAGACGAGGCCGACCGCCGAGACGACGATCAGAACGACCGTCCCGTAGACGGTCGCGCGTGACGCGCTCCAGGCGAGATCCCCCGCGACGAGGTCCGCCGGCTCGATCGGCGTCGACAGGACGTTGTCGTACAGCCGGAGTTCGTTCATCCGGAAATAGACGTTGTAGGTGGTCTCGAACGCCGACGACCACATCGCCGCCGAGGCGATGAGGCCGGGCGCGACGAACTCCTTGTAGGGGATGCCGTTGATCCCGTGCGCGATGTAGGTGCCGAGCCCGAAGCCGAGGGCCAGGAGGTAGAAGAACGGGTCGAGGAAGGTCGGCAGCAGCGCGCCCTTCCAGAGCTTTGAGAAGACGCGGGCGTTGCGCCGCCAGATCGCCGCCGCGTGGCGGGGTGACGGGATGAGGTCCCGCGCGCCGAGCCCGCCTCCCAGTCCCGCGTATCCAGGTTCGTAGGACATCGTCGCTACTCACCCTCTCTGAGTGACCGCCCGGTGAGCCGCAGGAAGACGTCCTCGAGGGTCGCCCGGCGCACCATCGCCGTCTCTGTGGGGAACCGCTCGTGATCGAGCGATCGCAGGAGCTCCTCGGCGTCGTCCGCGAACAGGGTGAGGGCGCCGTCGTGGAACTCGTGCCCGTTCGCCCGCTCCCCGAGTGACTCCAGGAGCGCACCGGGATCGCACTCCTCGGCCAGGTCGAGCTCGAGTGCCTCCCGCCCCGCGTATTCGCGGATCAGCGCCGGCGGGTCGCCCTCGGCCACGATCCGGCCCTCGTCCATAATCAGGAGCGAGTCGCAGAGCCTCGCCGCCTCCTCCATGTAGTGGGTCGTCAGCAGCAGGGTCACCCCCTCGCGCCGCAATCGCTCTAGTGCCCGCCACACCGCCAGCCGGGCCTGCGGGTCCAGCCCCGTGGTCGGCTCGTCCAGAACGATCAGCTCGGGGTCGTTCACGAGCGCCCGAGCGATCAGCAGCCGCCGCTTCATGCCTCCTGAGAGGGCGTGGATGCGCTCGTCGGCGCGATCGCGGATCAGCGCGAACTCGAGCAGCTCGTCCGCTCGCGGCGCGGCCTTCTCGGGGCTGACCCCGAAGTAGTTCGCCTGCTGGATCAGGTTCTCGCGGACGGTGAGGTCGCCGTCGAGGTTGGTCTCCTGCGGCACCACGCCGATGCGCGCCTTGATCCGGCGCCGCTCCCTCCTCGCATCCATGCCGAGCACCCGCAGCTCTCCGTCGCCGACGGTCGCGAGGCCGTAGATCATCTTCATCGTGGTGGTCTTCCCGGCTCCGTTCGGGCCCAGGAACCCGAAGCAGACTCCGGCCGGCACCTGGAAGTCGATGCCCGAGACGGCGACCCGCTCTCCGTAGCTCTTGGCCAGCTCGCGGGCGAGGACCACCGGCCCGGTGTCCTCGACGCCGGTCACGAGGTCAGGACGATGAACGCGAGCGCGTTGTTGAGCATGTGGAGGGCGATCGTCGGATAGATCGAGCCGGTTTCCTCATAGACGCAGCAGAGCGCG
>Ga0207693_10000462_pt1 | contig 37190 bp, 32 predicted proteins | sample LARL81metaG_FD_184347 | JGI IMG/M metagenome (GOLD analysis project Ga0207693, IMG submission 184347) | Corn, switchgrass and miscanthus rhizosphere microbial communities from Kellogg Biological Station, Michigan, USA - LAR L8-1 metaG... | ecosystem: Host-associated > Plants > Roots >... | reverse complement strand
GCCGCCTGGCGTGCATCGAGTGCCTGCAGCAGGTGTTCCCTCAGCCGATCGGCGTCGGTGCTCGTGAGCGGGCGATTGTCAAAATCGGTCAGATAGAAGACATCCTCGGCGCGCTCGCCGACGGTCATGATCTTGGCCGCGTGCAGCTCGATGCGCTCGGCCATCAGCACCTTGCCGACCTCGCACAAGAGTCCCGGGCGGTCGCCCGCGGTGAGCTCGAGCACCGAACGGCGGTTGCGCTCATCGACGCTCAGACCGATCTGCGTCGGGGTGTTGAACATGCGCGCCTGGCGCGGCGCGCGCCGCGATACCGCGAAGGGCGTGTCAGCCGGGCCCTGCAGCGAGCACCACAGCGCCCGCTCGATCTCCGCCTGCCGGTCGCTGTCGGTGATCGGCGCGCCGTCGTCCTCGAGCAGGTGGTAGAGGTCGAGGCTGAAGCCATCCCCGGTCGGGGTGATGCGCGCATCGACGATGTTGAGGCCGAGCTGATCCAGCGCCGCGGTGGTGCGGGCGAAGCCGTGCCGGCGCGGGCGCGCGAAGATGAGCACGGCGGTGGTGCCGCGCACGCTCTTGGGTTGCAGCGCCACCAGCGGTTCATCCGAGCTCGCATCGCGCTCGGCCAGCAGGCGCGCGTGCCAGGCGATCTCCTCCGGGGAGTGCTGGGTGAAGTAACCGGGCGTGAAGCGCGTCCAGGCGCCGAGGATGGCCTCCTCCTGGATGCCGTGCTCGAGCAGCAGGCGGCGCGCGGCATCCTGGGTCTCGCGCACCAGGTGCTCGGCGTCGATCGGGCTCTCCAGGCCGCGCCGCAGCGCGCGCTTCACCCGCTGATAGAAATCCCGGAACAGCGAGGCCTTCCAGGAGTTCCACAGCTTCGGGTTGGTGCCGCGCACGTCGGCACAGGTGAGCACGTAGAGGTAGTCGAGGTGCGCCTCGTCGCCCACCTTGCGTGCGAAGGCGTTGATCACCTGCGGGTCGCCGATGTCCTGCTTCTGCGAGGTGATCGAGAGCTCGAGGTGGTTGCGCACCAGCCAGGCGACCAGGCGCGCATCGTAGGGCGAGAGGCCCTGCTCCAGACAGAAGGCCTCCGCGTCCACCGCGCCCAGGGTCGAGTGATCCCCGCCACGCCCCTTGGCGATGTCGTGGAACAGGGCGGCAAGATAGGCCACCTCGTGCTTCGGCAGCTGCTGCATGACGCGCGAGGCATCGGGCAGCTCGTGGTCGTAGCGCGGGATGGCAAAGCGGCGCAGGTTGCTGACGACGAAGAGGGTGTGCGCATCCACGGTGTAGGCGTGGAACAGGTCGTACTGCATGCGCCCCACCACGCGGCCGAAGGCCGGGATGTAGCGCCCCAGCACACCGTAGGTGTTCATGCGGCGCAGCTCGTGCGTGACGCCCACCGGGGAGCGCAGGATCTCCAGGAACAGGCGGTGATGGCGCGGGTTCTGGCGGAACTCCTCATCGATCAGCCACAGGTTCTTGGCCACCGCGCGCATGGTGGAGGCGCGCACGCCGCTGATCTCCGGGTTCTGCTGCAGCAGCACGAACAGCTCCAGCAGCGTGGAAGGGTTGCGCGCGAACACCTCCTCGCTCACCGCCTCGAGCGAGCCATTGCGCACCTGGAAGCGCGCATTCAGCGGCCGCGGCGGCTCGCTTTCGCTCAAGATCGCCTCGCGGAACAGCTCCAGCAGCAGCTCGTTGAGCAGGCTCACGTCCATCACCGTGCGGTAGTAGCGCTGCATGAACTGCTCGACCGCGAGCGTGTAGGAGGCGTCCTCGTAGCCGAAGCTCTTCGCCAGGCGCAGCTGGTGGTCAAACAGCAGCCGGTCCTCGCGCCGGCCGTTGAGCGTGTGCAGGCCGAAGCGCACCTTCCACAGGAAGGTCTGCGCCTGCTTGAGGCGGCGCAGCTCCGCCTCGGTGAGGAAGCCGTGCGTGACCAGGCTGTCGAGCGTGTCGGCGCCGAACTGGCGCTTGGCCACCCAGGCGATCGTCTGGATGTCGCGCAGGCCGCCCGGCCCGGTCTTCACATTCGGTTCCAGGTTGTAGGCGGTGTCGTTGGCCTTCAGGTGCCGTTCGGTCTGCTCGCGCACCTTGGCCTCGAAGAACTGCTTCACCGGCCAGATGCGATCCGGGGCGAGCGCGGTGCGCATGCTCGCAAGCAGCGCGGCGCTGCCGGCGATCAGGCGTGACTCGAGCAGCGTCGTCATGACGCTCACGTTGCCAATGCTCTCTTCGGCGCACTGCGCCACCGTGCGCACGCTGTGCCCGACTTCGAGCCCGATGTCCCACAAGAAGGTGACCAGGCGCTCGAGCGCGGCGCTGCCGGCGGCATCCGGGGGCTGCGGCACGAGCAGCAGGATGTCGATATCGGAGGCCGGGTGCAGTTCGCCGCGTCCGTAGCCCCCGACCGCGACCAGTGCCCAGTCGTGCTGCGCGGCGCAGTGCTTGCCCCAGGCCTCCTGCAGTGCGATATCGATCACGGCGGCGCGCGCGTGCACCAGCTGCTCGACGGGCTCCTCGGCGAAGAAGCGCGCCTCGAGCTCCGCGTGGGCCTCCTGCAGCAGCGCGCGCCAGGCGCCAGGCTCGGCGCGCGCGGCCAGCTCCGCGGGCAGGCGCGTGAGCAGCGGCCAGCTGAGCGCGGCCTTGGGGGTAAGGTGCGGCCGCTCCGGATCCTCAGCAGCCATCTTGGGTGGCGGGCTTTAGTGCGGCCGGCCGGACGCGCCGAGCGTCAGCACGTCCACGCCGCTGTCCGTCACGAGCACGGTGTGCTCCCATTGCGCGGACAGCGAGTGATCCTTGGTGATCACGGTCCAGCCGTCCGGCAGCAGCCGCACGTGGCGCTTGCCGGCGTTCACCATCGGCTCGATGGTGAAGGTCATGCCGGCCTTCAGCTCCATCCCCGTGCCGGCCTCCCCGTAATGCAGCACCTGCGGGTCCTCGTGGTAGATGCGCCCGATGCCGTGGCCGCAGTACTCGCGGACCACGGAATACTCATTCTCTTCCACGAAGCTCTGGATCGCGTGCCCGATGTCCCCCAGGTGCGCCCCGGGCCGCACCACCGAGATGCCGCGCCACATGGCGGCGAAGCAGATATCGGCCAGCCGCTGGGCGTGCGCCGGGGGCTTGCCGACGAAGTACATGCGGCTGGTGTCGCCGTGGAAGCCGTCGCGGATCACGGTGACGTCGATATTGACGATGTCCCCGGCCTTGAGGCGCTTGTCGTTGGGGATGCCGTGGCAGACCACGTGGTTGACCGAGGTGCAGATGGTCTTGGGGAACCCGCGGTAATTGAGGTTCGCCGGCACCGAACGCTGCACGTTCACGATGTAGTCGTGGCAGAGGCGGTCGAGCTCCTCGGTGCTCACCCCGGGGACCACGTGCTCGCCGATCATGTCGAGCACCTCGGCCGCCAGGCGCCCGGCGGTGCGCATCTTTTCCTGCTCTTCCTGGGTCTTTATCGTCACGTGCATAGGGGTACGAAGTGGGGCCGGGGGCGCCTGCCGGCAAGGGGAATCAGCGCGCCCGTAAGACATTGTTCGGATGAGGGCTTCATGGTATAAAGCGCGGCCTTTTTTGGCAACGCAACCCACACGCGCATCACGATCCTTAGTGACTGGGTGTCCCGATAGCCGGCCAAGCGGCTTGAAAGGATGGTCACGGGGATGCGCGGAGGCTTAACCCACACAGGAGTCTTTCATGCCCGGCGTGTCCATGCGACAGATGCTGGAGGCGGGAGTCCATTTCGGACATCAGACCCGCTTCTGGAACCCGAAGATGGCCCCCTTTATCTTCGGCGAACGCAACCGAATCCACATTATTAACCTTGAGAAGACGCAGCCGATGTACGCGGAGGCGTCGAACTTCATCAAGGGCGTCATTGCCGATGGCGGCAAGGTGCTGTTCGTCGGCACCAAGCGCTCGGCGCGCGAGTCCATACAAAAGGAGGCCGAGCGCGCCTCGCAGCCGTTCGTGAACCAGCGCTGGCTCGGCGGCATGCTCACGAACTTCAAGACCATCCGCCAGTCGATCAAGCGCCTGGCCGAGATCACCGAGCTCGCCGCCTCCGGCGCGCTGGAAAAGCGCGGCAAGAAGGAGGCGACCCAGCTGCGCCGCGAGATGGACAAGCTCGAAAGAAGCCTGGGCGGCATCAAGAACATGGAATCGCTCCCGGATGCGCTGTTCGTGGTCGACGTCGGTCACGAGAACATCGCCATCCACGAGGCCAAGAAGCTCGGGATCCCGGTGGTGGCGATCGTCGACACCAATTGTTCCCCGGACGGCATCGACTACGTGATCCCGGGTAACGATGACGCCATGCGCGCCATCCAGCTCTACACCACCGGCATCGCCGATGCGGTGCTGGAGGGCAAGGAATCGGTGCCGCAGGTGGCCGTCGGCGAGGATGAGTTCGTCGAGCTCGACGAGGCCGGCAACCCGCGTCGCAAGAGCCCGCGCGGCGGGCGTCCGCGCCCCTCGGCAGCGGTGCGCAAGAAGGCTCCGGCACGCCGGCGCGTGCCCGTCGCCGCCCAGGCGGTGGCCCCCGAGGCCCCGGTCGAGGCGGTGGTGGAGGAGGATGAACTCGAGGGCGAGGACATCGCCGATGTGCAGCTGGCCGCGGGCACCGTGCCGCCGCCGGCGCCGGTCGCGCGGCGGCCCGCCCCGGGGGCGGCGCGTCGCAAGGGCCGCGGCGGGGCCGCGGCCGAGTCCGGCGACAAGTAGGGACAGCTTTTTTCATGAACATCACAGCAGAGGCAGTGAAGCAGCTCCGCGAGCGCACCGGCGCGGGCATGATGGAGTGCAAGCGGGCACTGGTGGAGACCAAGGGCGACCTCGACGCGGCGGCCGAGCTCATGCGCAAGCAGGGCCTCGCCAAGGCCGACAAGAAGGCGACCCGCGTGGCCGCCGAGGGCGTCGTGGTCGTCGCCAGGTCGCACGACGGCCGTGCGGCGGCCATGGTGGAGGTCAACTGCGAGACCGACTTCGTCGCCCGCGAGCATGACTTCCGCGGCTTCGCACACGCGGTGGCCGAGGCTGCGCTCGCCGCCAAGCCCGCCTCCCCGCAGGCCCTGAACGAGATCAAGCTGCCCTCGGGCGAGAGCATCGAGGAGCGCCGCCGCGCCCTGGTGGCCAAGATCGGCGAGAACATCAGCGTGCGGCGTTTCGCCGTGCTCGAGGCCCCGGAACACCTCGGCGCCTACGTGCACGGAACGCGCATTGGTGTGCTGGTCGCGCTCAAGGGCGGTCCGGCGAGCCTCGCGCACGATGTGGCCATGCACATCGCTGCGAGCAACCCGCGCTATCTCACCCCGGCGCAGGTGCCCGCGGAGGTGGTGGCCAAGGAGCGTTCGATCCTCACCGAGCAGGCCGCCAATGAGGGCAAACCGCCGGAGATCGTCGCCAAGATGGTCGAGGGGCGATTGCGCAAGTCCCTGGGCGAGATCACGCTCGCCGGGCAAGCCTTCGTCAAGGACCCGGACCTGACCATCGAGAAGCTGCTGAAGGGCGCCAAGGCCGAAGTGCTGGCGTTCGAGCGCTTCGAGGTCGGCGCCGGGATCGAGAAGAAGCAGGACGACTTTGTCGCGGAGGTCATGGCGCAGGTGAAGGGCGCCGGACCTGCGGTCAGGCACTGACGCACGCGCACCGAGCCGTTCGCAGGAGAGAACCCCGCCGCGCGCGGGGTTTTTTCCATCGGAACTAAGGAGAAACAGATGACGCAAGCCAAAGCGCCGTACTCGAGAATTCTCGTGAAGCTCTCGGGTGAGGCCCTGATGGGCAGCGGGGACTACGGCATTGAACCGGCGGTCATCAAGCGCATCGCCGGCGAACTGCAGGCGATCCGCGAGATGGGCGTGCAGCTTGCCGTCGTGGTCGGCGGCGGCAACATCTTCCGCGGCGCCGGGCTTGCGCGCGCCGGCATGGATCGCGTGGCCGCCGACCACATGGGCATGCTCGCCACCGTGATGAACGCGCTCGCGATGCAGGATGCGCTCGAGAGCCTCGGCATGCACGCGCGTGTGATGTCCGCGATCCGCATCAACGAGGTGTGCGAGGACTACATCCGCCGCCGCGCCGTGCGTCACCTGGAGAAGGGCCGCATCGCGATCTTCGCCGCCGGCACCGGTAACCCGTTCTTCACCACCGACACGGCCGCGGCGCTGCGTGCGATCGAGATCAACGCCGACGTGCTGCTGAAGGCGACCAAGGTCGACGGGGTATATTCGGATGACCCGACGCGCAACCCGAACGCGGTGCACTATGCGCACCTGACCTACGACAAGGTGCTCAACGACAAACTCAACGTGATGGACGCGACCGCTATCGTCATGTGCCGCGACAATCACCTGCCGCTGCGCGTGTTCAACCTGAACAACTCCGGGGATCTCACCCGCATCGTGCGCGGCGAAGAAGTTGGCACGGTCGTCACTCTCGAGTGAACGCCGGCTGCATCGAGGAGGTAACAACCCATGCTCGAAGAACTCAAGAAGGATGCGCGCGAGCGCATGGCAAAGTGCGTCGTCAACTTTCAGACCGATCTGAAGAAGCTGCGCACCGGCCGGGCCCACCCAAGCCTGGTCGAGCACCTGAAGGTGGACTACTACGGTTCGGAGGTGCCGCTGCAACAGGTGGCGAACATCGCCGTGGAAGACGGTCGCACGCTCGTGATCTCCCCCTGGGAGAAGAGCGTCGTGGCGGCGATCGAGAAGGCGATCTTCAAGTCCGACCTCGGGCTCACTCCCATGACCGCGGGCACCGTGATCCGTATCCCGATGCCGCCGCTGACCGAGGAGCGTCGCCGTGACATCACCAAGGTACTCAGGCACGACGCGGAGAACGCCCGCGTGGCCGTGCGCAACGTGCGCCGCGACGTCATGAACGACATCAAGGACCTGCTCAAGGAGAAGCTCGTGTCGCAGGACGACGAGCGCCGCGCCGAGACCGAGGTGCAGAAGCTCACCGACAAGCACGTCGCGGACGTGGATGCGCTGCTGGCCGCCAAGGAAAAAGAGGTCATGCAGGTTTGATGGCCGCGGCGACCGCCAAGGTGCCGCGCCACGTGGCGATCACGATGGACGGCAATGGCCGCTGGGCTGCCGCCCGCGGTCTGACGCGCACGGCCGGTCACAAGGCGGGGCTGGCGCCGGTGCGCATGTGCATTGAGGAATGCTCGCAGCGCGGGGTCGAGGCGCTCACGCTGTTCGCGTTCTCGAGCGAGAACTGGCGCCGTCCCGCGGCCGAGGTCGCCAGCCTCATGGGGCTGTTCATCGAGGCGCTCGATCGGGAGATCTCCGAGCTGCACGCGAAGAAGGTGCGCGTGCGCTTCATCGGGGCACGCCGCAACCTCTCGGTGCGGCTGCAATCTCACATCGCCGGGGCCGAGGAGCGTACCGCCGGCAACGACGGCCTGAAGCTGCAGGTCGCGGTGAGCTACGGCGGGCGCTGGGACATCGTGCAGGCCGCACAGAATCTGGCGCGGGCCTGCGCCAGCGGCGCGCTGCGTCCCGAGGAGCTCAGCGAAGAGCGCTTCGCAGGAGCGCTGGCGCTGGCGGGACTGCCCGAGGCGGACCTGCTGATTCGCACCGGCGGCGAGCAGCGCGTCAGCAATTTCCTGCTCTGGGACCTGGCCTACGCGGAGCTGTATTTCACCCCGCGCCTGTGGCCGGAATTCGAGCTGGCGGACCTGGAAGCGGCGTTCGCCTTCTTTGCCAGCCGCGAACGGCGCTTCGGCCAGACGGCCGCGCAGCGCGCCTCGTGAGCGAGCCCTTGCGCAAACGGGTACTGACCGCGGTGGTGCTGGCGGTGGCGTTGCTCATCGTGTTGCTGGTGCTGCCACCGGCGGCGACGGTCCTCGTCATCACCACGATCGTGCTGCTCGGCGCCTGGGAGTGGTCCGCGTTCCTGCAGCTGCCGAGCGCCGCCTTGCGTGCCGCCTACGTGGGCCTCGTCGGGCTGCTGCTCTTCGGTGCCTGGTCGTTTTCGGTGACCGCGGCGGGCCGCGACATCGTGATGCTGATCGCGCTCGCGTGGTGGCTCACCGCGTTGCTGTGGCTTGCGCTGGCGCCGCGACGGGTGACGGACTGGTCGGCCGGCATCGCCGGGATACTGGCGCTGGTACCCGCCTGGCTCGCCCTGATCCGCCTGCGGGTGGTACTGCCGGATGGCGCACAGTGGGTGCTGTTCGCGCTGGTGCTCGTGTGGGTCGCCGACATCGGGGCCTATTTCTGCGGCCGGCGCTTCGGGCGCGTGCGCCTTGCCCCGCAGGTGTCGCCGGCCAAGACCTGGGAAGGCGTGTTCGGTGCCATGCTGCTGAGTGCGCTGGTGGCCATCGCCGGCGCGCTGTGGTTTCACCTGCCGCTCGGCACGTTTCTCGCCCTGTGCCTCGGGGTGGTGGGCTTCTCGATCATCGGCGACCTGACCGAGAGTCTGTTGAAACGTTATGCGGGTGTAAAAGACAGTGGCACGTTGTTTCCGGGACACGGCGGGGTGATGGATCGTATCGACAGCATCACCGGCGCCGCTCCGGTATTGTTCCTCGGACTGACTTACCTTGGGGTAGCAAAATGATCGGGGTAGCCGTACTTGGCTCCACCGGCTCAGTCGGCGAGAGCACGCTTGATGTCCTGGCGAGGAATCCGGAGCGCTTTCGGCTGGTGGCGCTCGCGGCGAACACCAACGCGGCAAAGCTGGCGCGCCAGGTGCTCGCCTTCCGCCCGCCGTACGCGGCGCTCGCCGATGCCACCGCGGCGGCGGAACTCACGCGCCTGCTGGGCACCCAGGCGCCGGGAACCCGCGTGCTCGGGGGCCCCGGCGCGCTCGAGGACCTGGCGCGGCTGCCCGAGGTGCAATGCGTCATGGCGGCGATCGTGGGGGCCGCGGGGTTGCGCTCCACGCTGGCAGCCGCGCAGGCCGGCAAGCGGCTGCTACTCGCCAACAAAGAGTCCCTGGTGATGTCCGGGGACCTCTTGCTCGCCGCGGTCAAGCGCTCCGGGGCCACGCTGCTGCCGATCGACAGCGAGCACAACGCCATCTTCCAGTGCCTGCCCCACGGCTCGCGGGCGGGTGTCACCCCAGCGGGCCTCAAGCGCGTGCTGCTCACCGCCTCCGGCGGACCCTTCCGCGACACGCCGCGCGAGGCGCTCGAGAGCGTCACCCCCGAGGCCGCCGTGGCGCATCCGAACTGGGTGATGGGTCGCAAGATCTCGGTGGACTCGGCCACCCTCATGAACAAGGGACTGGAATTCATCGAGGCCTGCCTGCTCTTCGGGCTCAAGCCCGAGCAGGTGGACATCGTGGTCCACCCGCAGAGCATCGTGCATTCGATGGTCGAGTACATCGACGGCTCGGTGCTGGCGCAGCTGGGCGCGCCGGACATGCGCACCCCGATCGCCCACGCCCTGGCGTGGCCCGAGCGCATCAGCTCCGGTGTAGAATTCCTCGACCTGCTCAAGGCCGGACGCTTGGATTTCCGTGCCCCCGATCCCGAGAAGTTCCGCTGCCTGGCGCTGGCGCAGGCCGCCGCCCGCGCCGGCGGCTCGCATCCGGTGCTGCTGAACGCCGCCAACGAGGTGGCGGTTGAGGCCTTCCTGGAGCGCCGATTGAACTTTCCCGGCATTGCAGCGGTCATTGAAGCCGTAGTGCAGCGGGGCACGGGGGGCGTGATCGGCGGGCTGGAGGACGTTCTGGCGGCCGACGCGGAAGGCAGAGTGCACGCACGTGAGCGGATCCTTGGCATGACAAAAAGTGCATCGGTGAAGGGCGCTCGCGCATGAATGTGCTGTGGTATCTCGTCTGGTTCGTGATCGCCGTCGGCCTGCTGGTCACGGTGCACGAGTTCGGCCATTTCTGGGTCGCCCGGCGCCTGGGCTTCAAGGTGCTGCGCTTCTCGGTGGGCTTCGGCAAGCCGCTCTACAAGCGCGTGGCCGGCGCCGACCAGGTCGAGTACGTCATCGGCTCGCTGCCGCTTGGCGGCTACGTGAAGATGCTGGACGAGCGCGAAGGTCCGGTCCCCACCGCCGAGCTGCCGCGCTCCTTTACACGCCGTCCTTCCTGGCAGCGCATCGCCGTACTGCTCGCCGGGCCCCTGTTCAATATCGTTTTTGCGGTGCTGCTGCTGTGGGGCATGACGTGGGCCAACGGCATCACGGAACTGCGTCCTAAGGTGGGTGAGGTGACCCCGGGTTCGCTCGCGGCGAGCGCGGGCCTGAAGTCCGGGGACGAGATCCGCACGCTCGACGGCGCCCCCGTACAGGGCCAGCGCGATGTCGTGTTTGGACTGCTGGAGGCCATGAGTTCCGGCGGTGAGGTGACGCTCGGGGTGCGCGGCAGCGCCGGTGAGAACCGCTCCGCGACCATCAGGGTCCCGGACGCCGAGCAGCGTCACCACCTGACCGAGCCGGCGGAGTTGTTCAAGGGTCTCGGCTTTGATTTCTGGCTGCCCATGCCCGCGGTCATCGGCCACGTGCTGCCCAACGGCGCGGCGGCGCGCGCCGGGCTCGCCCCCGGGGACCGCATCCTCGCCATTGACGGGGTGCCGATGAGCGACTGGCACGCCATGGTCGCCTACATCGGCCCGCGGCCGGGCGCGCACCTGACGATTGATTACCGCCGTGGCACGGCGCTGCGCAGCACGCAGCTGGAAGTGGGGAGCGAGGAGTCGCAGGGCCAGCGCGTCGGGCGCATCGGGGTGGAGTCAGCGCCCGCGGAAAAAATTCCCGACAGCATGCTGCTGCATCGCGACCTGGGTCCCGTGGACTCCCTCGGGCACGCCAGCACGGAAGCCTGGAACATGACGGTGCTGCAGGCGCGGCTCTTCTGGCGCATGGTGATCGGCAAGGTGTCGGTGAAGAATCTGAGCGGCCCGCTGTCGATTGCTGAGTTTGCGGGCGAGTCCGCCCACGCGGGCGTGGCTTCCTTCCTGAGTCTTCTGGTCCTTCTGTCCCTGTCACTCGGGTTCCTGAATCTATTGCCGATTCCAATCCTGGACGGCGGTCAGATCGTCTTTCAGGTGGTGGAGTGGCTGAAGGGCAGCCCGCTCTCGGAACGGGCACAGGCCTTCGGGCAGCAGTTGGGCATCGTTCTGCTCATCGTTCTGATGGGTGTCGCGCTCTATAACGACATTGCGCGCCAGTTCAGTTGATCGTGCCATAGGGGTCGCCGCGGCGGCCTGCAGATAGTCACCGGCAGATGTAAGTCTTCCGGTTCCTAGATAGTGCAGTGCATAAGATTTGAAGAAGCGCCGCGTGCGCGAAGTGAGAAGTATCCGGTGATGGGAGCATGAAAACGCGTATTGCCCTTGCAAGTGTGGCGCTCGCCCTGTGGTGCGCGTTCGCACTGGCACAAACGACGACGACGTTGCCGGCGGATTTCACCGTCGGCGACATCCGCGTCGAGGGCCTGCAGCGCGTCTCCGAGGGTACCGTCTACAACTATCTGCCGGTGAACATCGGCGATCATCTCAACCCGCAGCGAGTACGCGAGGCGATCAAGGCGCTGTACGCCACCGGTTTCTTCCGCGACGTGCAGATGCGCCGTGAGGGCAACACGCTGGTGGTGGTGGTGCTTGAGCGCCCCTCGATCGAAAGTTTCGAAATCACCGGCAACAAAGACATCAAGACCGAGGATCTGCAGAAATCGCTGCGCGGTGTCGGCCTTGCCACCGGCAAGACCTTCGACCGCTCGGTGCTCGAGGACGTGACGCAGTACCTCACCGACCAGTACTTCGCCCGCGGCAAGTACGGCGTGCGCATCGACACCAAGGTGGAGGAAGAGTCGGGCAACCGCGTGAAGATCAAGATCGACATCAAGGAGGGCACGCGCGCCAAGATCCGCAAGATCAACATCGTCGGCAACACCAAGTTCAAGGACAAGGCGATCCTTGACACCCTGGAGCTGAAGACCCCGAACTGGCTCTCCTGGTACAAGCAGGACGACCGCTACGCGCGCGAGTCGCTACAGGGCGACCTCGAGAAGATCCGCAACTACTACATGGATCGTGGTTACGCGAACTTCCAGCTCGAATCGACCCAGGTGGCGATTGCGCCGGAGAAGGAAGACATCTTCATCACGGTCAACGTCGAGCCGGGCGAGGTGTACAAGGTCTCGCAGATCAAGCTCGCCGGCACCTTCGTGGTGCCGCAGGCGGAGCTGGAGCGCTTCCTCCTCATCCATCCGGGCGAAACCTTCAACCGCAAGCTCATCACTTCCACGCAGGAACTGATGCAGAACCGCATGGGACGCGATGGCTACGCCTTTGCCAAGGTCGAGCCGGTGCCGACCGCGGACAACGCCAATCACACCGTGGCGCTCACCTTCTTTGTCGACCCGGGCAACCGCGTCTACGTGCGCAGCATCAGTTTCAGCGGCTCCAACCGCATCAATGACGAGGTGTTGCGGCGCGAGATGCGCCAACTCGAGGGCGGCTGGCTGTCCAATACCTCGCTCGAGCGCTCCAAGCAGCGCCTGCAGCGTCTGCCGTACATCAAGTCGGTGGAGTTCGAAACCACCCCGGTGGCCGGCGCGCCGGACCTGGTGGACGTGAACTACAAGATCGAGGAGGGGCCGGCGTCGCAGCTCTCCGGCGGCATCGGCTATTCGGAAACCTACAAGCTGATGCTCAATGGCAGCTATGCCGACTCGGACTTCCTCGGCACCGGGCAGCGCGTGGCCGTGAGCCTCAACGGCGGCGCCTTCAGCAAGATCTACAGCCTGCAGTGGACCAACCCGTATACCAACGTCGACAACCTGCAGCGCACGGTCTCGCTGACCTATAGCGACGTGACCCAGTTCGTGTCCTCGTCCTCGAACTTCTCCTCGCAGACCCTCAGTCTCGGTCCGACCTGGGCCTACCCGATCACGGAATTCATGTACTTCCGCTTCGGCGGCTCCTTCAACAGCTCGCAGCTGCTCACCAACTCCCAGGGCAGCGCGCTGCAGGCGCAGCAGTGGGTGCGCAACAACGGCCACCCGTACGCGCGGCTGGCGCGCGATGACCAGACCGGTAACATCTTCGTGTTCTACGGCACGAATTTCAAAACCTTCGAGGCCATAGTCGGCTGGGACTGGGACACGCGCAACCGCACGCTGTTCGCCGACCGCGGCATGCGCACCTCGCTGTCACTGTCGAGCACGATCCCCGGCAGCGGCGTTGAGTACTACATCGCCAACCTGCAGTTCGTGAAGTACGTGCCGCTGTGGAAGCACTTCACGCTGTCCTTCTTCGAGGGCGTCGACTATGGGGCGCCGCTGGGCAGCACTACCGCGATCCCGCCGTACCGCAACTTCTTCGGCGGCGGACCGGACAACGTGCGCGCCTTCCGCGAAAGCTTCCTCGGACCGAAGGACCAGTTCGGCAACCCCTACGGCGGCAACTTCCGCATCACCAGCCAGAACGAGCTGATCTTCCCGATGCCCGCCAAGTTCGCCCAGACCGCCCGCGTGAGCGCCTTCTTCGACATGGGCAACGTGTTCGAGACCAGCAGCAAGCTCACCTTCTACGGTCCGAACGGCATTACCCCCGTCGACTACAACTTCCACGGGTTCTCGGACCTGCGGCGCTCGGTGGGCATCGCCGTGCAATGGCTGGCACCCCTGGGTCTGTTCCGGTTCAGCTTCGGCATCCCCCTGAATTCGAAGCCGGGCAACGGCTATACGACCTGGGGCGACCAGACGGAAGGCTTCCAGTTCTCCGTGGGCAATGCCTTCTAAGGTGCTGAACTGCAAAGAAACGAGCCGGCGGGGCGCGTTCTACGCGATACTAGGGGTTTGGGCCGGCCCCGAAGGGGTGGGGCGGCTCCCATAATCGATTACAACGAGGTAGGTAAGTCCGTGATGCGTTTGATCAGCAGCAAGGTGGCGGTGTGGGCGTTGGCTGCGGGGGTGGCTTTCACGCTGCCGGCCTGGGCCGACCCGAAGATCGGTGTCGTAGACGCGCAGCGTCTGCTCGAAGAATCCCCGCAGGGCAAGGCGATGCTCGAGTCGATGCGCTCGGAGTTTGCGCCGCGTGAGCGCACCCTGCAGGCGCAGCAGCAGACCCTCAAGTCCAAGCAGGACAAGCTGCAGAAGGACGGCGCCACCATGAGCGAGGAGCAGCGCCAGCGTGCGGAGAAGGAGCTGCGCGATGGCGCGCGCGACTTCGAGCGCGCCCGCCAGGAATTCCAGGATGACATCAGCGCGCGGCGCAATGAGGAGATGTCCCGCCTGCAGCGTACGCTCGGTGAAGAGGTGCGCACCTACGCCAAGGCACAGAACTTCGACATGGTGTTCACCGCCGAAGTCGTGATCTACGCCACGCCTAGCTACGACATCACCCCGATGGTGCTGTCGGCCATGCAGGCGCACGGCGCCTCCTCCAGCAAGCCCTCGGCGACGCCCGCGCCGGCGCCGGCCAAGCCGTCTAAGTAAGCGCCGCGGGGCACCCTCTCAAGGCGGCGGCGCAGGTCTCGCAGCCATGGCGGTATCGCTCGGGGAACTCGCGGTGCGTTTCGGCTGTGAACTGCGCGGCGACCCGGACACGCAGGTCGAGCGGGTGGCGACGCTCGGCAACGCCGACGCCCGCTCGGTCAGCTTCCTCGCCAATCCGCGCTACCGCGCGCAGCTCATCGACACGCGCGCCGCTGCCGTGGTGCTGAATGCGGCGGCGGCGGATGCCTGCCCGACGGCGGTGCTGGTGGCCTCCAACCCCTACGCCACCTACGCGCGCATCGCTGACGTGCTCTATCCCCTGGCGCCGCTCGCCCCGGGCGTGCATGCGAGCGCGCTGGTGGCCAAGAGCGCGCACCTCGATCCCACCGCACAGGTGGCAGCGCTCGCGGTCATCGGCGAGCACGTGGTCATCGGGCCGCGCGCCTTCGTCGGTCCCCACAGCATCCTCGACGCCGGGGTGGTACTCGAGGCCGACGTGCGGCTGGTGGCGCGCGTGACGCTCGGCCCCAACGTGCAGGTCGGTGCGCGCGCGGTGCTGCAGCCGGGCGCGGTGGTCGGCGGGGAGGGGTTCGGCTTCGCCCCCGAGCGCGGCGCGTGGCTCAAGGTGCCCCAGGTGGGCACCGTGCGCGTCGGCGCGGATGTTGAGATCGGCGCCAACACCACCATCGATCGCGGCGCCATCGAGGACACCGTGATCGAGGAGGGCGCCAAGCTCGACAACCTCATCATGATCGGCCACAACGTGCGCATCGGTGCGCACACCATCATCGCCGCCTGTACCGGCATCTCCGGCAGCACCTCGGTCGGCAAGCGCTGCATGATCGGCGGCCACTGCGGTTTCGCCGGCCACATCAGCATCGCCGACGATGTTGTCATCACCGGCTACTCGATGATCAGCCGCTCCATCGAACAAGCAGGGGTATACTCCAGCGGCATCCCCTTTGAAGAAGCTCACGCGTGGCGCCGCCTCGTGGCCCGTTTCAAACGCCTCGGCCTGCTGGTGGAGCGCGTGCGCAAACTTGAACAGGCCGCCGGCCTGAAAACCCCCCAGGAGCAGGACCAGGACGATGACTGAAGGCCTTCAACTTGACATGCAGGCCATCCTTGAGCGCTTGCCGCACCGCTACCCGTTTCTGCTCGTCGACCGGGTGCTCGAACTGCACCCGGGCAAGAGCATCCGCGCGCTGAAGAACGTCACCTACAACGAGCCGTTCTTCCCCGGGCACTTCCCGGGTCGCCCCGTGATGCCCGGCGTCATGATCATCGAGGCGCTGGCGCAGACCGCCGGCATCCTGTGCTTCGTGACCGGCAACGTGATCCCCGATCACACCACACGGTTCTACTTTGTCGGCATCGACAAGGCGCGCTTCCGCAAGCCGGTGGTGCCGGGGGACCAGCTGGTGCTGACCGCGCAGCTGGAGCGCTCGCTGCGCGGCATCTGGCGCTTCTCCACCGCCGCGCTCGTCGGTGAGCACGAGGTGGCGCACGCGGAGATGATGGTGGCGCCGGAGACCTCGAAGTGATCGATCCGCGGGCCGTCGTCTCACCCCAGGCGCGGCTGGCGCCGGACGTGAGCGTGGGGCCCTTCAGCGTCATCGGCCCGGACGTGAGCATCGGGGCGCGCACCGTGATCGAGGCGCACGTCGTGATCGGCGGACCGACGATTATCGGCGCCGAGAACCATATTTTCCCGTTTGCCTCCATCGGCAGCGCGCCGCAGGACAAGAAGTACCGCGGCGAACCCACCCGGCTTGAGATCGGCGACCGCAACGTGTTCCGCGAGAACTGCACGGTGAACCGCGGCACCACGCACGATCGCGGCGTCACCCGCGTCGGCAACGACAATCTGTTCATGGCCTATGCCCACGTCGCCCACGATTGCACGGTCGGGGACCAGACGGTGTTCGCCAACTGCGCCGCCCTCGGCGGCCACGTCGAGGTCGGCGACTGGGTGATCCTGGGCGGGCTCACGGCGGTACATCAGTTCACCAAGATCGGCGCCCACGCCTTTCTCGCCGGCGGCGCCATCGTCTCGCGCGACGTGCCGCCCTACGTGATGGTGGCGGGCAATCCGGCCGTGCCGCACTCGGTGAACTCTGAGGGCCTGAAGCGGCGCGGCTTCAGCGAGCAGCAGATCCGCAATGTCCGTGACGCCTACCGCGTTCTCTACCGCGCCGACCTGAAACTCGCCGAGGCACTGGCGCGGCTCGAGTCGAGCGCCGCGCAGCACGCCGAGGTGCGCGCGTTCGTCGATTTCATTCACGCCTCCACCCGCAGCCTGGTGCGATGAACGCCGCCGGGGCGCAGCTGACGACCGCGGGCGCGCTGCGGGTCGGAGTCGTTGCCGGCGAACATTCCGGGGACCAGCTCGGAGCCGCGCTCATCGCAGCGCTGCGCGAGCGTGTCCCGCAGCTCACCTGCTTTGGCGTCGCGGGGCCGAAGATGATCGCGGCGGGCTGCGAGTCCTGGGCCGCCGCCGAGGAGCTGGCGGTCATGGGGCTCTCGGAGGTGCTCGGGCACCTGCCGCGTCTGCTGCGACTGCGGGCGCACCTGCGCGCGCGCTTTCGCGCGGCGCGCCCGGACGTCTTCATCGGCATCGACGCGCCGGAGTTCAACCTGCGCCTCGCACGCCAGCTGAAGCAGGCCGGCATACCCACCGTGCAGTACGTGAGTCCCCAGGTGTGGGCCTGGCGGCAGGGCCGGGTGCGCACCATCGGCGCCGCCTGCGACCTGGTGCTGTGCCTGCTGCCCTTCGAGACCGAGTTCTACGCCGCGCACGGGGTGCGGGCCGAGTTCGTCGGCCACCCGCTGGCGGATGAGATTCCACTGCAGCCCGATCGCGGCGCCGCGCGAGCCGCGCTCGGCCTGCCCGCCGCGGGCACGGTGATCGCGCTGCTGCCGGGCAGCCGCCTGGGGGAGGTTTCCCGCCTGGCCACCGCCTTCATCGCGGCCGCCGCGCGCCTGGCGCAGCTGCGGCCCGACTGGCGCTATGTGGCACCCATGGCCTCGGCCGCCACTCGTGAGGCGTTCGCGAGGCAAATCGCCCAAGTGCCCGGCGCACCTGCGATTCAGGTGCTGGACGGCCAGGCGCAGCGGGCGCTGGCGGCCGCCGATGGGGTGCTCGTGGCCTCCGGCACCGCGACGCTGGAGACGCTGCTGACGGGCCGCCCGATGGTGGTCGCGTACCGGGTGAGCGCGCTGACCGCGTTTCTGGTGCGCACCATGGGGCTGGTCAAGGTGCGATACTTTTCGCAGCCGAACCTGCTCGCCGGGCGCCGCCTGGTGCCGGAATTTTTCCAGGAGCAGGTGAGCGGCCCGGCGCTGGCGGACGCGTTGCTCAGCCAACTCGAGGAACCCTCCAACGTGCAGCAACTGCAGCAGGAATTTACGGCGATTCACCGCACGCTGCGCCGGGGCGGCGCCGGGCGCGCGGCCGATGCCATTCTCGCATGCCTCGGCCGCACTCCTGCGGGCGTGGCCGCCGATGCCGATGCGCGCGCCGCCGGGCTGTAATCTGGCCCGCGTCGCCGGCGTCGATGAGGCCGGCCGCGGCCCGCTCGCAGGCCCGGTGGTCGCGGCGGCCGTGATCCTGGATCCGCGGCGCCGCATCCGCGGCCTTGCCGATTCCAAGGCCCTGTCGGCGCTCGAGCGGGCGCGGCTGGCGCCCCTGATCCGCGCGCGCGCGCTGGCGTGGGCCGTGGGCTGGGCCGACCGCGACGAGATCGACAGCCTCAACATCTTCCAGGCGACGATGCTGGCGATGCGCCGCGCGCTGCTGGCACTGCCGGTGGCCCCGACCCACGTGCGGGTCGACGGCAATCGCTGCCCCTGCATCGCCGACCTGCCGCTCGGGTGCACGCTGGAGGCCATCATCGCAGGCGATGCGCGCGTGAGCGCCATCAGCGCCGCCTCGATCCTCGCCAAGACCTGCCGTGATGCCATGATGGAGGCGCTGGATGCGTGCTATCCGGGCTTTCAACTCGCGGTGCACAAGGGCTACTGCACGCCAGCGCACCTGTCGGCGCTGCGCGGCCGCGCCCCCTCCCCGCAGCACCGCCGCTCCTTCAGCCCCGTGAGGTGCCGCTGCGAGGAGGAGGAGGATTTCTTGACAGAGCAGGCGTTCGAGAATTAATACCGCGCCGATGTCACACGGCTTCATCCACCTGCGCCTGCACACTGAGTACTCCCTCAGCGACAGCGTGGTGCGCATTCCGGAACTGGTGGCCGCGACCGCGGCCGCCGGCATGCCGGCCGTGGCGGTGACCGACCAGAACAACCTCTTTGCCATGGTGAAGTTCTACCGCGAGGCCCTCAAGGCGGGCGTGAAGCCGCTGGTCGGGGTCGATCTGCTGGTGCGCGAGGAGGGCGAACGCCAGGCGCCCACCCGCCTCACGCTGCTGTGCCAGACGCCGGGCGGCTACCGCAACCTCGCCCGCCTCGTGAGCCGTGCGTATCTGGACGGGCCGGAGCGCGGTACACCGCGCATCGAACGCGCCTGGCTGAACGTGGAGAATCTCGCCGGCCTGATCGCGCTCTCCGGCGCCGCCGAGGGTGATGTCGGCCGCGCCCTGATTCACGGGCGCGAACACGACGCCGAACGCGCGCTCGAGGCGTGGCTGGCGCTCTTTCCCGGGCGCTTCTACCTCGAGCTGCAGCGCCTGGGCCGCCCCTTCGAAGAGCCGTACATCGCCGGCGCGGTGACGCTGGCGGCCAAGCGCGGCGTGCCCGTCGTGGCGACCAACGACGTGCGCTTCCTGCGGGCCGAGGAGTTTGATTCCCACGAGGCGCGCGTCTGCATTCACGATGGCGCGCTGCTCGCCGACCCCGGCCGGGTGCGCCGCTACTCGCGGCAGCAGTACCTGCGCACCCCCCAGGAGATGGCCGCGCTGTTCGCCGACATTCCCGAAGCGCTGGCGAACTCGGTGGAGATCGCGCGCCGCTGCAGCCTCACCCTGAAGCTCGGCGAGGTGCGCCTGCCGCAATACCCGGTCCCGGCGGGGCTCACCACCGAGCAGTACCTGCGCACCGAGGCGGCGCGCGGGCTGAGCGAGCGCTTCGGCGGCGGCCCGCAGCCGGAGGGGCACCGCGCGCGGCTGACGAGTGAGCTCGACGTCATCTGCCAGATGGGCTTCGCCGGTTACTTTCTGATCGTCGCCGACTTCATCCGCTGGGCGCGCGAGAACGGGGTGCCGGTGGGGCCGGGGCGCGGCTCCGGTGCCGGCTCGCTGGTGGCCTACAGCCTCAAGATCACCGACCTCGATCCGCTCCGCTACGACCTGCTGTTCGAGCGCTTCCTGAATCCGGAGCGCGTGTCGCTGCCCGACTTCGACATCGACTTCTGCATGGACGGCCGCGACCGCGTCATCGACTACGTGGCGCAGAAGTACGGCCGCGAGCGGGTATCGCAGATCATCACCTACGGCACCATGGCCGCCAAGGCGGTGGTGCGCGACTGTGGGCGCGTACTCGGCATGACCTACGGCTATGTCGACCGCATCGCGAAGCTGATCCCCTTCGAGCTCGGCATCACGCTCGCGGGCGCGCTCGAGAAGGAGCCGGAGCTGCAGAAGCTCTATCAGGGCGAGGAGGAGGTGAAGAATCTCATCGACCTGGCACGCTCGCTCGAGGGACTGACCCGCAACGCCGGCATGCACGCCGGTGGAGTCGTCATTGCGCCCTCGGTGCTCACCGACTTTGCGCCCCTGTACTGCGATGCGGCCGGCGGTGGCGTGGTGACGCAGTTCGACAAGGACGACGTCGAGGCGGCGGGACTTGTGAAGTTCGACTTCCTGGGGTTGCGCACCCTCACGATCATCGACCGGGCCGCCGCGCTCATCAATCGCGAGCGCTCCCCCGGCACGGCCGCGCTCGACATCAGCACGCTGCCGATGGACGACGCGCCGACCTACGCGCTGCTGAAGTCCTGCCGCACGACGGCGGTGTTCCAGCTCGAATCGCGCGGCATGAAGGACCTGATCCGCCGCCTGCAGCCGGACACCTTCGAAGACATCATCGCGCTGGTGGCGCTGTTTCGCCCCGGGCCGCTGCAGTCGGGCATGGTGGATGACTTCATCAGCCGCAAGCACGGTCGCAGCGACGCTCCGGCCGACTACCTGCACCCGACCCTGGAGGCGATCCTCAAGCCGACCTACGGCGTGATCCTCTACCAGGAACAGGTCATGCAGATTGCGCAGGTACTCGCCGGCTACACGCTCGGCGGCGCGGACCTGCTGCGCCGAGCGATGGGCAAGAAAAAGGCCGAGGAGATGGCGCAGCAGCGTTCGGGCTTCGTCAGCGGCGCCGTGGCGCGCGGCGTGCGCGAGCAGGTGGCCGCACACATATTCGATCTCATGGAGAAGTTCGCCGGTTACGGCTTCAACAAGTCGCACTCGGCCGCGTACGCGCTGCTCTCCTACCAGACCGCGTACCTGAAGGCGCACTACCCGGCGCAGTTCATGGCGGCGGTGCTGTCGGCGGACATGGAGCACACCGACAAGGTGGTCACGCTCATCAAGGAATGCACCGACATGGGACTGACCGTCCTGCCGCCGGACGTGAACGCCTCACACTACGAATTCACCGCCTGCGGCGAGCGCAGCATCCGCTACGGCCTGGGCGCGGTGCGCGGCGTGGGCGCCGGCGCAGTCGAGGCGCTCATCAAGGAGCGCGAGGCGCGCGGTGCGTTCGCGGCGCTGGAGGACCTGTGCCAGCGGCTTGACCTGCAGAAGGTGAATCGGCGCGTGCTCGAGGCGCTGCTGCGCAGCGGCAGCCTCGATGGGCTCGGTGCCAATCGCGCGACGCTCATGGATCAGCTTGGCAGGGCGATGCAGCTCGGTGACCAGAACAGCCGCGCGCACGAGGCCGGACAGAACGACCTGTTCGGCCTGAGCGCCGAGGCGCGCGCCAGCGCGCCCGCGCAGCCGCGTCGCGCCGCGCCGCTGCCGGAATGGAGCGAGGCGGTACGCCTGACCGGGGAGCGCGAGACGCTCGGCCTGTACCTCACCGGTCATCCGCTGGCGCGCTTCGAGCCGGGCCTGGCGCGCTTCGTCTCGCATCGCATCGGTGATCTCGTCGGCGACCGCCCGGTCGGGGGTTTCGAGCCGGGGCGCTTCGGCGGCGGACGGCCGGTGACGGTCGCGGGCCTCATCGATGAGGTCAAGAAACGCGGCCCGCGCGTCATCCTCACCCTCGATGACCGCACCGGGCGCATCGAGGCGATGCTGTTCGAGGAGACTTTCCAGAAACACCGCGATCTCATCGCCAAGGACGCGCTGGTACTGGTCGAGGGGCTGCTGCGCTTTGACGAGTTCAGCGACGCCTGGCGCCTTGCGGCGCGGCGCGTCAGTGAGCTCGACAAGGTGCGTGAGCAGGAAGCACGGCGGCTGGTGCTCCAGTGCACGCACGGGAAAGTGCCGGCGCTGGATGAGCGGCTCGCCGCCATCCTGGCGCCGTGGCGCGGCGGCCCGTGCCCGGTCACGATTGAGTATTGCGGCGCCCAGGCCGCCGGCGCGCTCACGCTCGGTCCCGAATGGAGTGTGCGCGCCAGCCGTGAACTGCTCGAGCAGCTGGAGGCCCTGGTGGGCCGTGGCTCGGTCCAGGTGCTGTACGGCACGCCGAGCGCCGCTCCGGGCGCCTCATTCGCCGACGGCCGCTGAGTTAGGGTAACCTCGCGCCCATGGCAGTCGCATTTTTAGACTTCGAACAACCGATCGCCGAGCTCGAAGCCAAGATCGAAGAGCTGCGGCACGTGGGCACGGACTCCGAGGTCAACATCCACGATGAGATCAGCCGCCTGCAGGCCAAGAGCCGCCAGCTCACGGTCAGCATCTTCGCCAATCTCACGCCCTGGCAGATCACGCAGCTCGCGCGCCACCCGCATCGTCCCTATACGCTCGACTACATCAATGCCATCGCCACCGAGTTTCACGAGCTGCACGGCGATCGCATGTACGCCGACGACGGCGCGATCGTCGGCGGCGTGGCGCGTATCGCGGATCGCGCGGTCATGATGCTCGGTCACCAGAAGGGGCGGGACACCAAGGAGCGGGTGCGCCGCAACTACGGCATGCCCAAGCCCGAGGGCTACCGCAAGGCGCTGCGCCTCATGCGTCTCGCCGAGCGCTTCGGGTTGCCGCTGGTGACGCTCATCGACACGCAGGGCGCCTACCCCGGCGTGGGCGCCGAGGAGCGCGGCCAGAGCGAAGCCATCGCGCGCAACCTGTTCGAGATGTCGGTGCTGCGCATCCCGATCGTCACCGTGGTCACCGGCGAGGGCGGCTCCGGCGGCGCCCTGGGGATCGGCGTGTGCGACCGGCTGCTGATGCTCCAGTACAGCACCTACTCGGTCATCTCCCCGGAAGGCTGTGCCTCGATTCTCTGGAAGAGCCAGGACAAGAAGGAAGTGGCTGCGGAAGCCTTGAACCTCACCGCCGACCGGCTGCTGAAGCTCGGGCTGGTGGACGAGGTGATCGAAGAGCCGCTCGGCGGCGCGCACCGCGATCCGGCCGCGGTGGCCGCGAGCCTCAAGTCGGCCCTGGTGCGCTACCTGGACGAGCTGGACGCGATCCCGCGTGACCAGCTGCGCGCCGCGCGCGCGGACAAGATCGCCGGCTTCGGCGTGTTCGCCGAGAACGCAGCCTAGCCGTGGCCCGCGCGGCGCGCGGCGAAGTCGGCGAGTTCGGCCCCGCCTTTCTCAGCGCCCGCCTGGCGCAGCTGCTGCCGCAGTTCCCGCACCTGGGGATGTGTGTCGCCTTCAGCGGCGGGGTGGACTCCACCGCGCTCCTGGCAGCGCTTGCGCGCCTGCACAAGCCCGCCCTGCAGCTGCGCGCGCTGCACGTCGATCATCAGCTGCACCCCGCGTCGCGGCTGTGGAGCGCGCATTGCCGGCGCACCGCGCGCGCGCTCGGGGTGCGTATCCAGGTCTGCCGCATCCGCGTGGCGCGCGCACGTGGGGAGTCGCTCGAGGCGGCCGCGCGGCGCGCGCGTTACGCGGCGCTGGCGGCCGCGTTGCGCGCCGGCGAGGTGCTGCTGACCGCCCACCATGAGGATGATCAGCTCGAGACCGTGCTGCTGCAGCTGCTGCGCGGCGCCGGCATGGCGGGCCTGGCCGCCATGCCGGCCGTGGCGCCCTTTGCGGGGACGGTGCTGGTGCGGCCACTGCTTGCGGTCGCGCACCAACAGCTGCTCGACTGGGTGAGTGCCCAGGGCCTGGGCTGGGTCGAGGATGACAGCAACGCGCAGCAACAGTTCGACCGCAACTATCTGCGCCACCATGTCTTGCCCCGGCTGCGCGCCCGCTGGCCGGCGGCGGCCGCCACGGTCGCGCGCAGCGCCCGCCATGCGGCGGAGGCGCAGCGGCTGCTCGATCAACTGGCTGAGCAGGATGCCGCGCAGGCGGCCGTCGGCGCCGCACTCTCGGCCAAGGTTCTGCGCCGCCTGTCGCCGGCGCGGCGCCGCAACGCGCTCAGGTACTGGATTGCCGCCGCGGGCCTGCTCGCCCCGTCCAGCCGGCAGCTCGAGCAGCTGTGTGGTCCGCTGCTGGACGCTCGGCGCGATGCGCAGCCCAGTCTCGCCTGGCAGGGCGCCCGGGTGCGGCGTGAGGCCGACCTGCTGCACCTGCAAGCCCACGCGCGCTCACCGCGGGCCGGCAAGCGCGCCCCGCACGACGCCCCGCTCACCTGGCGCTGGGCCCTGCGGCGGCCCCTGCGGCTGCCCGGCGGTCGTGGCGCCCTGAGGCTCGAGGCTGCCGCCCGCGGCCCGCTCAGCCTCGCCGCGCTGCCGCCGGTGCTGACGGTGCGCCAGCGCCGCGGCGGCGAGCGCCTGCGTCCGGTGCCGGGAGGGCCGCGCCGCACGCTCAAGGGCTTATTGCAGGAAGCGCGTGTACCGCTCGAAGAGCGGGCCCGCCTGCCGCTGATCTTCGCAGGCGAGACGCTGCTCGCGGTGGGGGAGCGTTGGCTGGATGCCACGGTGCAGGCGCACGCGGGCAGCACACGTCGCGGGCGGCTGGTGTGGCGCACCGCCGGCTGAGGCGCATCCTGAAGATTCGGCCCGGGGCGGTCGGGCTTGTGCTAACCTGCTGGCCCGTCGTCGCTCGCGCCGAATCGTGGCAGCGACCTCACACGACGGGAACCCCAAGAGCCTAATTATGACGCGCTTTGTATTCGTCACCGGTGGCGTCGTTTCCTCCTTGGGCAAGGGCATCGCGGCCGCCTCGCTCGGAGCGATTCTCGAGGCGCGCGGCCTGAAGGTCGCGATGGTAAAGCTCGATCCGTACATCAACGTCGATCCGGGCACCATGAGTCCGTTCCAGCACGGTGAGGTGTTCGTCACCCAGGACGGCACCGAGACCGACCTGGATCTTGGCCACTACGAGCGCTTCGTGCGCACCGTCACCGGCCGCAACAGCAATTTCACCACCGGGCGTATCTACGAGCGCGTCATCGCCAAGGAACGCCGCGGCGATTACCTGGGCGCCACGGTGCAGGTCATCCCGCACATCACCGATGAGATCAAGCGCAGCATCAAGCTCGGCGCTGATGGCGCCGATGTGTGCATGGTGGAGATCGGGGGCACCGTCGGTGACATCGAATCGCTGCCCTTCCTGGAGGCCATCCGCCAGCTCGGTGTCGAGCTTGGCCGCAATAACTGCGTCTACATGCACCTGACGCTGGTGCCGATCGTGGGCGGGTCGGGGGAGATCAAGACCAAGCCCACGCAGCACTCGGTGAAGGAGCTGCGCGGCATCGGCATCCAGCCTGACGTGCTGCTGTGCCGCTGCAAGCACCCGCTCCCGGAGGAGCAGCGCCGCAAGATCGCGCTGTTCACCAACGTCGAGGAGCGCGCCGTCATCTCCGCCGTGGACGCGGACGACATCTACAAGATCCCGATCCTGCTGCACGAGCAGGCACTCGATGACATCGTCGTGGACAAGCTGCGCCTGGAGGTGCCGCCGACCGATCTCACCGAGTGGCGCCAGGTCGTCACCGGCAAGGCGAATCCGGACGGCCAGGTCGACATCGCCATGGTCGGCAAGTACGTCCAGATCCGCGACTCCTACCTGTCCTTGCACGAAGCCCTGATGCACGCGGGCCTCAAGAGCCGCACGCGGGTCAACATCCATTACATCGAGTCCACCGATATCGAGCAGCACGGCACCCACGCGCTCGCCGGCATGGACGCGATCCTGGTGCCCGGGGGCTTCGGCGAGCGGGGCATCGAGGGCAAGATCCAGGCGGTGCGCTTCGCGCGCGAGCACGGCATACCCTACCTTGGCATCTGCCTAGGGATGCAGGTGGCGATCGTCGAGCACGGCCGTCACGTGCAGGGTCTGCACGACGCCAACAGCACCGAGTTCAATCGCGCCACACCGCACCCGGTGATCGCGCTCATCTCCGAGTGGCAGGATCAGGCGCATGGCACACAGACGCGCGATGACGCCTCGGAAAAGGGCGGCACCATGCGCCTGGGCGCCCAGGAGGTGCTGCTCGGCGCCGGCACGCGGGCGCGCGACATCTTCGGGCGCGACGTCATCATGGAGCGCCACCGCCACCGTTACGAATTCAACAACAACTACCTCGATCGCTACCGCGCCTCGGGCATGCGCTTCGCGGGCTTCTCACGCGACGGGCTGGTGGAAGTCATCGAGCTGCAGAATCACCCGTGGTTCATCGCGACCCAGTTCCACCCGGAGTTCACCTCCACCCCGCGCGACGGCCACCCGCTCTTCACCGGCTTCATCCGCGCGGCGCGGGCCCATCGGGCCTCGCAGTTGCCGCAGGCGGCGGGGGCAGCGTAACGCCGCCCGGGCTCGTCCCGCCGCGCTCTCATGCGCTTACCATGCAACTCACCGGACATGAAATCGGCGGCCAGCAGCCCTTCTTCCTGATCGCCGGGCCGTGCGTGATCGAGAGCGCCGCCCTGAGCCAGGAAGTCGCCGGCAAGCTCAAGGAGATCACCGCCCGCCTCGGGATCCCCTACATCTTCAAGGCCTCGTACGACAAGGCCAATCGCTCCTCGCGCGGCTCGTTCCGCGGCCCGGGTATCGATGCCGGGCTCAAGGTGCTCGAGGAAGTGCGGCGCGCCATCGGCGTGCCGGTGCTCACGGATGTGCACGAGGACACCCCGCTCGCCGAGGTCGCCGCCGTGGTGGATGTCCTGCAGACGCCGGCGTTCCTGTGCCGCCAGACGAACTTCATCGTCAACACCGCCTCCCAGGGCAAGCCGGTCAACATCAAGAAGGGCCAGTTCCTCTCCCCCTGGGAGATGAAGAACGTGGTGGAGAAGGCGCGCTCCACCGGCAACGAGCAGATCCTGGTGTGCGAGCGCGGGTTTTCCTTCGGCTACAACAACCTGGTCTCCGACATGCGCTCGCTCGCGATCATGCGCGACACCGGCTGCCCGGTGGTGTTCGATGCCACGCATTCGGTGCAGCTGCCGGGCGGGCAGGGCACGGCCTCCGGCGGCCAGCGCGAGTTCATCCCGGTACTGGCGCGCGCGGCAGTGGCCGCCGGCATCGCCGGGATTTTCATGGAGACGCACCCGCGCCCGGAGCAGGCGCTCTCGGACGGCCCCAACGCGTGGCCGCTCGCGCGCATGGAGCCCTTGCTGCGTACCCTGGTGGCACTGGACCGCGCCGTGAAGGGCGCTCCGTACGAAGAATCGCTGCTGACAAGGACCTAGAGCCCCGATGAGCAAGATCAAGGACATCCGCGGTCGCGAGATCATCGACTCGCGCGGCAATCCGACCGTGGAGGCCGACGTGGTGCTCGACTCCGGCGTCATCGGCCGCGCCGCGGTACCCTCCGGGGCTTCCACCGGCACGCGCGAGGCGGTGGAGCTGCGCGACGGCAACCCGAAGCGTTACGGCGGCAAGGGTGTGCTCACGGCCGTCGAGCACGTGAACACGGTGCTCAGGAAGGCGTTGCTCGGGGCGGATCCGCGCGAGCAGGCGGCGCTCGACAAGAAGATGATCGAGCTCGATGGCACCGACAACAAGGGACGCCTCGGGGCGAACGCCATCCTCGGTGTGTCGCTCGCCAACGCGCACGCCGCGGCCAAGGATGCACACGAGCCGCTGTACCGCCATCTCGCGCAGCTGATCGGCGGCAAGCGCGAGCCGGTGATGCCCGTGCCGATGATGAACATCGTCAACGGCGGCGCGCACGCCAACAACAATCTCGACGTGCAGGAGTTCATGATACTGCCCGTGGGTGCCCCGAGTTTTCGCGAGGCACTGCGTTATGGCGCAGAAGTCTTCCAGATGCTCAAGAAACTCCTGGCCGAGCGCGGGCTGTCGACCGCGGTGGGCGACGAGGGCGGCTTTGCACCGGACCTGGAATCGAACGAGGCGGCCTTAAGCGTCATCATCGAAGCCATCGAGAAGGCCGGCTACCAGCCGGGCAAGGACATCTACCTCGGGCTCGATGTCGCGAGTTCGGAGTTCTTCAGGGACGGCAACTACGAACTGCAGTCCGAGAAGCGCCGTTTCACGGCCGCAGAGTTTACCCGTTACCTTGCGGACCTCGCCGCCCGCTACCCGATCATCACGATCGAGGACGGCATGAGCGAGGCGGACTGGGACGGCTGGGCGACGCTCACGCGCGCACTCGGAGGCAAGATCCAGCTGGTCGGGGACGACGTCTTCGTCACCAACACCAAGATCTTCAAGGACGCCATTGCGCGGCACCTCGCCAACGCCATCCTCATCAAGCCCAACCAGATCGGGACGCTCACCGAGACGCTCGCCGCCATCGACATGGCCGACAAGGCGCACTACGCCTCGGTGGTGTCGCACCGTTCCGGTGAGACCGAAGACGCAACCATTGCCGACATCGTGGTCGCCAGCGCCGCCACCCAGATCAAGACCGGCTCGCTGTCCCGTTCGGACCGCGTTGCCAAGTACAACCAGCTGCTGCGCATCGAGGCGGAACTCGGCAAGGTGCGCTACGCCGGCCGCGAGGCCTTCCCGGTCAAGATCTAAAGGGCGCCGACAGGCGCGGGCCGCCGTCGCCGCAGCGCCGACGGGGAGGCGCCGAAGAGGCGCACGAACGCGCGCCGCATGCGCTCCGGGTCGTTGAATCCACAGCGGCGCGCCACCTCCTGCACCGAGCGTGCATCGCTGTCGAGCAAGGCCCGGGCGGCCTCGGCCCGCAGGCGCTCCACCGCCTTGGCCGGCGTGACGCCGTTGGCGGCGTGAAACGCGCGGGTGAAGTGCCGCGGGCTCATGCACGCGTGCCCCGCGAGCTCCGCGACCGAGAGCGGCTCCGCGAGGTGGGTGCGCACGTACTCGAGCAGCGGCGCGAAGCGCCCGCCGGCGCCCGGCATCTCCAGCAGCGCCGAAAACTGCGACTGCCCTCCCGGGCGTCGGTGATACACCACCAGGTGCTGCGCGGTGAGGCGTGCGACCGCCTCGCCGAGGTCCTCCTCGATCAAGGCGAGCGACAGATCGATCCCCGCCGTAATCCCCGCCGAGGTCCAGTAGCGCCCCGCGCGCACGAAGATGCGGTCGGGCTCGAGGGTCACCTGCGGGAAGGCGCGGCGGAACCGCTGCGTGGCACTCCAGTGTGTCGTCGCGGTGCACCCGTCAAGCAGCCCGGCGGCGGCGAGCACGAACGATCCCGAGCACACGCTCGTGACGCGCCGTGCCTGCGCGGCGCAGGAGCGCACGAATCGCAGGGTGCGCTCGCAGCGCAAGGCGGCCCGGGTACCGTCACCGCCGGCGACGATGAGCGTATCGATGCCGGCGGCGCGCGGCAGTGCCCCGGCATTGAGGCTGGCCCCGCAGGAGCTGCGCACCGCGCCGGCGCGCGCGGCGATCACCCTGAGCTCGTACGCCCCGGCCGCCAGGCGCCCGGCGATCTCGAAGGCCGACAGCGGGCCGGCGGCGTCCAGGAGCTGGAAATCGGGGAAGATCAGGAAGGCGATGCGGCGTGACATGCAGTTCCGGTGGTTGGCGGTAAATGAGGGAAAAACGTCATTTCCGCCATAGCATAGATCAGCGATAGTGCGCCGAACAGCCTGGAACCGTCATTGCAGGAGTCCCCATGAGCGCCGAATTCCCCGTCGTCTTCGCCCTGTTTCCGCGCCTCACGCAGCTGGACTTCACCGGGCCGCTGGAGGTGCTGACGCGCCTGCCGGGAGCGCGCGTGGTGCTCGCTTCCACCAGCGGCGGCCCCTTGAGCACCGATGCGGGTCTGGTGTTCGCCGACGTGCGCCCGCTCGCGCAGGTGAGCGAGTGCGCGCTGCTGTGCGTGCCGGGCGGTTTCGGCACCAGCGAGGCGATGCAGGACGGTGCGTACCTTGAGGCGCTGCGCCGCCTCGGCGGCGGGGCGCGCTACGTCACCTCCGTGTGTACCGGGTCACTGCTGCTCGGGGCCGCCGGCCTGCTGCACGGCAAGCGCGCCGCCTGCCACTGGGCATTCCGCGACCTGCTGTCCTGCTTCGGCGCGATTCCGGACAGCGCGCGCGTCGTGCGCGACGGCAACATCATTACCGGCGGTGGCGTGACGGCCGGCATCGACATGGCGTTGACCGTGATGGCGGAGATCGCCGGGCGCGAGTTCGCCGAGGCCGTGCAGCTGGCCCTCGAGTACGCGCCCGAACCGCCCTTTGACAGCGGCCGCCCGGAGCGCGCGCGCGCCGAGGTCCGGGCGAGCGTGCAGCAGCGCTTCGACACGCTGTGGCCCGAGCGCCTGGCGGCGGCCCAGCGCGCCGCCGCAGAACTGGAGCGCGCCCGGCAGCTGCGCAGCCACTGAAAGGCGTCGCGCGGGCCGCACTCGTCTGCTAACCTCTGTGGCCCATGAAGTGGCTCGCCGCCGCGATGGCGGTCGTCGTACTCCTGCTGCAATACCGCGTGTGGTTCTCCGAGGACGGAGTCCGCGGCGTGGCACGCCTCAAGTACGCCGTGGCGCTGCAGGCGGCACAGAACGAGCAGCTCAGCGAACGCAACAAGCAGCTCGGCGCCGAGGTGCGTGATCTTAAGACCGGCATGGACGCGCTCGAAGAGCGTGCCCGCAGCGACCTCGGGATGATCGCGCGCAACGAGACGTTCTACCAGGTCGTGCCGGCCCACCCGAGCGATACGCCCCAGGCACCGACGCGCACCGCCGCGGCCCGCTAGGGGCGGCCACCATCGTGATGCGTTACTGGCTCGTCATGCCCGCCGCCGGGGCCGGGCGCCGCTTCGGCAGCGAACTCCCCAAGCAGTACGCAGCGCTGGCCGGGCGCACCGTCATCGAGTGGTCGCTGGCGCCCTTTCTCGAGGATGCGCGCTGCGCGCGCATCGTCGTAGCCGTCGCGGCTGAGGATCGCCACTGGAGCCGCCTGCCGGTGGCGGCGCGCGCGCTCGTCACCACCGGCGGCGGCCAGCGCAGCCAATCAGTGCGCAGCGGGCTCGCAGCCCTGGCAGGGGAGGCGAGCGCGGCCGACTGGGTGCTGGTGCACGACGCCGCGCGCCCGTGCCTGGCCGGCGCGGATCTCGAGCGTCTGCTGTCGCAGGTTGCCGCGCATGCCGTGGGGGGCCTGCTGGCGGTGCCGGTGGCGGATACCCTCAAGCGCGCGCAGCCGGTGTCCCCGGGGGGAGCACCGCCCGTAGCGGCCACGCAGGAGCGCGCAGGACTGTGGCGGGCGCTCACGCCACAGATGTTCCGTTACGGCCCCTTGTGCGCGGCGCTCGATGCGGCGCACGCCGCGCAGCGCTTTCCGAGCGATGAGGCGCAGGCGCTGGAATGGAGCGGCGCCGCGCCCCTGCTGATCGAGGGGGACGCGGGCAACCTGAAGGTGACGACCGCCGCGGATCTGGTGCTGGCGGCGGCCATTCTGGTGGCGCGGGTGGGGCAGATGAAGGGACCATTATGAGAGTCGGATCCGGGTTCGACGTGCACGCCTTCGGGCCGGGGGACTTCATCATGCTCGGCGGGGTGCGTGTGCCGCACTCGCGCGGCGTGATTGCGCACTCCGACGGCGATGTGCTGCTGCACGCCTTGTGCGACGCGCTGCTCGGGGCGGCGGGGCTTGGCGACATCGGCCAGCATTTCAAGGACTCCGATCCGCGGTGGCGCGGCGCCGACAGCGCCGGTTTCGTCACGCACGTGCTCGGGCTGCTTTGCGGGCGCGGTTTGAGCGTCGTGAATGCCGACCTCACGCTCCTGGCCGAGGCGCCGCGGCTCGCCCCGCACCGCGACGCCGTCCGTGAGCGGATCGCGCAGCTGCTGTCGCTGCCGCTCGAGCGCGTCAATATCAAGGCCACCACCACCGAGGGTCTGGGGTTTCTCGGCCGCGCGGAGGGTATCGGGGCGCAGGCGGTAGTGTTGCTGCGTGAAGGCGCCGTTGCCGGCAGCTGAGCACGAGGCGCGTACGGCGGCGCTCGCGCCACCGCGCGCGCACGGCGCCCCCCTCGCGCAGGCGCGGCTGCGTGCGCACCCGGAGGATTTCCTGGTCGAGGAAGAGCTCGGGTTCGCACCGGCCGGCACGGGCACGCACGTGCTCGTGAAAGTGCGCAAGGTCAACGCCAACACGCAGTGGGTGGCGCGCGAACTCGCGCGCTTCGCCGGCTGCCGTCCCGCGGAAGTCGGTTACGCCGGTCTCAAGGATCGCCGCGCCGTGGCCACCCAGTGGCTGTCGCTGCCGCGCCCGCGGGCCGCAGTCGACTGGCTTGCCGCACGCGGGTCGGACTACGAGGTGCTCGAGGCCCATCCGCACACGCGCAAGCTGCCGCGCGGTGCGCTCGCCGGCAATCGCTTCGCGATCCGCCTGCGACCGGCGCAGCTGCCGGCCGCGGCGCTGGCCGGGCTGCTGCGCCCGCGCCTGCAGACCGTGAGTCGTTGCGGGGTCCCCAATTACTTCGGTCCGCAGCGCTTCGGGCGTGCGGGCGCCAATCTGGAGCGCGCGGGCGAGGACCTGCGCCGCATGCCCGCGGCGGAGCGCGGCTTCATCCTCTCCGCCGCACGCAGCGCCATCTTCAACGCGGTGCTCGCGGCGCGGGTGGCATCAGGCAGCTGGGAGCGGCTGCTGGCCGGGGACCTTGCCAACCTCGACGGGCGGGGCAGCTACTTTGCCGTGGACGCACCGGATGAGACGCTCAGCGCGCGCGCCGCACGCCTGGAAATTCACCCCACCGGGCCCTTGTGGGGCGCAGGCGCACTGCCCAGCAGCGGGCAGGCGGCGCACCTGGAGGAGAGCGTGGCGGCTCGCTTGCCGCAACTGTGCGCGGTGTGTGTGGGCGCCTCCATGCACCAGGAGCGTCGCAGCCTGCGCCTCGTGGTGCACGAGCTGCGCCTGGAGGAGGAGGCGGAGGCCGTGGTGCTGCATTTTCGGCTCGGCCGCGGCAGCTTCGCGACGGCGGTGCTGCGGGAGCTGGTCGAGCCGCCCGATGATCTCGCGGACCTGTAGCCCTCAGCGGCCCTCGAGGAGCACATACACCGCGCCCGTGCCGCCATCGACCTGGCGGGCCGAGACAAACGCCAGCACGGCGCCGCTGCGGTGCAGGACTGCACTCACCGCCGCTTTGAGCACCGGGCCGCGCGGCCCGGACCGCAGTCCCTTGCCGTGCACCACGCGCACGCAGCGCACCCGGGATTCCAACGCCTGGATGAGGAACTGGCGCAGCGCCTGCTTCGCCTCCGCGACCGTCAGCCCGTGCAGGTCGATCTCGCGTTGCACGCGGTATTCGCCCCGTCGCAGGCGCCGCACCACCATCGGCTGGATCTCGGGGCGGTAGTAGACGAGTTCATCCCCGGCGGCGAGTTCCGGGTCGTTGTCGCGCGCGTCCAGGCTCTCGCGCAGCACCGCGGCGCGGTCGGCGCGGGTGAAGCGGGCCCGCGGGCGCGCCCTCGGACGCACCGGCGCGGAGGTGCGGGTTCCGAGTGGCTTGACGCCGCGCACCGCATCGCGAAACAGCCGCGCCTCCTCCGAGGGCGGATCCGGGTCTTCCTCGTCGGGTGCGACCGTCATGCGCTCTCCGACAGGATGTTAAACGCGTCGCACAGACTGCACCCCCGCATTGCGCTCCTCGGCCCACCGAAATCCGACCAGGCCGAGTGCCTGATAGTACCGGTGAGGATCCATGCCCAGTATAGTCACGACATGTGACTTAAGTCCCTGAAAGACCTGGCGGGTTATCACAAGCTGACCTTCAGGGAGATTTCAGGTGGACGCGATTCTGATCTTCGAGATGCACAACAAATGATTTCCGTCGCGGGTGGCACGCGTAGGGCCGCGCGTAGGGTCGCAGATCACATCCTCCATGCCGCTCCGCTGGTGCTCTGGCGCAAGCTGGTGCCGAAGACAGAACTGGGAGTCTGCTACCACGTGGTTTCAGATGCTCCTGTACCCCACATAAAGCACTACCGCTTCCTCGACACAGCTACGTTCGAGGCCGATCTGGATTATTTAGGCCGCCGTTTCGAATTCGTCACTTACGCAGAGCTCACGCGACGCCGAACCTCGGCAACCCAGGCCCGAGGCCACTCCGTCATTCTCACGTTTGACGACGGCTTCGCCGAGTGCGCAACCGTAGTGGCGCCGCTTTTGCGACGGCGCGGCTTGCGCTGCGTGTTTTTCGTAATTACCGATCTGATCGACAACCAGGTGCTCTTTCGGGAGAGCGCGGCATCGCTTTGTATCGAGGCGATCATGCGGATACCGTTCGACCAGATCGAATCGATCGTGGCTGAGCTCGGACTCGGCGCGCTATTGCGACCGATTCCGGGTGCCTCCCTGTCGGAGCCGACAACAACGCGTCCGTTCGGACTCGCCGATCTTGACCCGAATCTGGACCCCAGGCTCTTGCCCCTGCTGCGCTGGTTGTTGCAACTGCCCGCGGGCGAGGAGTCGCTGGCAGGGCGCCTGCTCGCGCGCCTCGGGATCGAGCCCCGGAACTACCTCCAGCAAGTAAAACCCTACCTCACGACCGAGCAGATACGCCAGTTACACGCGGACGGTTTTACGATCGGCGCGCACAGCTGCAGCCATCGCCGGCTCCAAGATCTCTCGCGGGCCGACGCAGAGCATGAAATCGTCGAATCCTGCCGCATCGTTCGCGATATCACCGGTCAGCAAAGCGTTCCCTTTGCCTTTCCCTATTTCGGCGGCGGGTTGGACAGAGCCTGGCTGGCTGGGCTTCGTGAGCAGCATGAGTGCATAGGATTGTTCTTCGACACGAACGGCGTGTGTGAGGACGCACCCTTCGTGGTGCAGCGAGTCTTCGGTGAGCGCTTCACCCGTGACCGCAGTTTGGATGCCATTCTTCGACGGGCCTGGGCTGACCCGGCAGCGTGGCGGCGGCGCGCCCCAGCCTAGCGGACACGCGACATCCGTGGCGCTGGCTGCCAGTTCTGAAGTTGCGCCCCTGTTGAACTCTCAATCACGCGCAAGCTACCTGAGCCGCAGGGCTTGCAGAAGCTTGCGAAGGAGGTTCTTGGGACCGCGGGGGAACTCTGCAATCGCCTCAGCTGACTCGTAGCCGATGTGCCTGGAGACGGCCGAAAGCAGCGCCGGGTAGGTCGGGGTGATATTCGGGTCGAGTTTTCGGGCCTTGCTAAGGTATTTACGAAAGGCGGTGCGGTCTATCCGGAAGAGTTCTCTGGCCCAAAAAGAGCTGGAGGTCAGGATGTCCTGTCGATCCCGGACCGACAACCCCGCCTCGTCCAAGGACTTGTAGTCGAGGGCTTTCAGTATCAGATCGATCCAACCCAAGGCGACCGGTATCGTGTGGTAGCGTGCCTTAACGTCGCCTATGTAGGGCTTGTCGCGATGTTGTCGCCATAAATAGAGCGGTGAGGCCGAGGGCACACATTCAAGCCGGCCGGCTTTGGCAATGCGGAAAGTCACCTCTTCACACTCCCAGAATCGCAGGCCCTCATCCCAGCCGCCGATCTGCTCGAGGGCGGAGCGGCGGGTGAGCCCAGCCGACTGCAGCACACGATCAGGGCCGACCAGACACATGATCGGCGCTCGGCCCTGCATATCGGGTTGAGCCACCTCACCCGTGAGGGTAACCCGGCCGTCCTCGACGTGGCACTGAGACCAGGGCGAATAGACCGCAGACACCTCCGCTGAAGCGCGAGCGCAGTGTGCCGCCTGCAACTCGAACTTTGAGGGCGCTATGAAATCGTCACTGTCGAGGAACTGAACCCACCTACCCTGGGCCGCTTTGAGCGCAAGGTTTCGGGCTGCGCTTGGGCCCTTGTTTTTGCCGCGTTCAATGATTTGCCAGGGGTGCCTGAAGCTCTTCGCCAGCTTCTTGCGCACGACCGCCACCGTGTCGTCTTGCGAACCGTCATCCGAAACGATGAGTTCAAAATGCGGGTACGTTTGGGCTGCCAGGTTGTCGATTGTGCAGCTGACCCATTTGGCCGCGTTGTACGTCGGCATGATGACGCTGATCAGGTCCATGGCATTGTCCCGCTACGGGTCAGCGCCAAACCGTCGTCGACAACGGTGTGTTTCAAAATGTAAGTGGCAATGGACACGTCTATTTCTTGCGCGACTGCCTCTCGGCTCTCGAGCTCTCCGAATATCAGGTCTGGCTGGCGAGCAACCGAACGCTGGCTATTGCCGCCAAATAGTGACGGGCCACTTCATCCTTGCTGGGAAGGGTCGGGTCGCTCAGGGGTGAAGGCGCCGGCTCACTGTAGCCGCGTCGCAGCTTGGACGGATCAATGCCAAGGCGACGAGCGATCGCCTCGAGAAAGGAAAACGGGTCGTCGCAGAGCCGCTCGTAAGAGATCAACATCGGGACCACGCCGCGTCTTGCGAAGAACACGCGCCAACCCCGATCCTGATCCGCGAGGTCATTCAGGGTCCGGTCGACCGTTTCAGGGTCGAAAAAATTGGGATTTGCGACCGGAGTAGTGGTGACCGTGTCGTCGATTCCCCACCGACCGGTCAATTGGCCAAAGTGCTCCGACACCGCCTGTTTCAGGATGTCTTCGCGGTAAAGTTGGATGAACAGTGTGTTCTCGAGCAAGGCATCGCCGACGGAATTGTTGAGCGTCCTTCGGAAATCCCGGAAATGGACCTTGGCGGCGAAGACGCCGCCCTGACAGCGGCGCGCCATTAGAAATCCCAGATACTTGCCCAGGAAGGCCAGCTCCGCCGCCCGTCCTCGCCGACGGCGGAACAAGAGGCGATCCTTCCAACTGTCCGGCCACCACGTCAGCCCACGGATGTCGCTTTCGAGTCCGAGGCGCGGCGCCATCTGAAGCATGACGATAGGATTGAAATACTCATGAGGAACGCCCAGGCCGGCATTGATCATGTAACGGCATAGAAGATAGCTGCCGCTTCGAGGCGTCGAACAGATCAAGATCTTCTTGGGTTGGCCGGCAGATTCCGGCTGATCAAGGAGTTCGCTGCTTATTTGAAGCTCGGTATAGCGCAAGAGGCTCGACCCCAGAAGGCGACGATTCGCATCGGTGGCAACCCCCGTGTTTTTAGCACGTTTGTAGTCTGACATTAGTTACCTGGAGCTGATGGTGCGACGCCCATCACATTGCAACACCTAACAAATCACAAGGGAAACATCGCTGATCGATGCGCTCAGCATTACCCTCAGCGCTTGCCCCTGAAGTGTGACGTCAGTAACCCTCTGCTTCGTCCCATACCCTCCGGCGGTCGCGATAGAGGGGCCTGAGGGCTCGCGTGGGCACTCGTTCGCGGCTCGCATCGCGGCGCTTGCAAGGATATGGCGGACGCCTCAATTTCCAGCTCCCGCCGACTGGAGCCTGCGGGCTCACGCCGCCCCGGTGAGGGTGGGCGGCCCTCACATCGAGGCTGGC
>Ga0207693_10000461_pt1 | contig 37199 bp, 41 predicted proteins | sample LARL81metaG_FD_184347 | JGI IMG/M metagenome (GOLD analysis project Ga0207693, IMG submission 184347) | Corn, switchgrass and miscanthus rhizosphere microbial communities from Kellogg Biological Station, Michigan, USA - LAR L8-1 metaG... | ecosystem: Host-associated > Plants > Roots >... | reverse complement strand
AGCCGAGGTAGACCCCTCCGACGAGCGCGATCCCGACAACGAGCCCTGCTGCGAGCCGCCGCATCAACGAAATCGTCCCGCCAAGTTGCGAAGCCGTCAAGGCAACGATCGACTGGGCCAGTGTTCCGGAATGACCACCCCTGAGCGATGAGTAGCCTGATCGGCTGATGAGGGCTCAGGAAGCGTTCGCCTCAATGATGCGACAGCAGGTTGCTCCGGCTCTGCGCGACCTCGGGCTCAAGGGATCGGGACAGGTGTTCTCGATTCCGTCAGATCGCTATTGGGCGCTGATCGGATTCCAGAAGTCCGTGGGCAGCACCTCGGAAGCAGTGAAGTTCACCGTGAATCTCCAGGTGGTGTCTCGGGACGATTGGGCGAAGGCGTCTGAGGCGCAACGTTGGCGTGGCGCGAAGCCGAAGGCCAACGTGCGGCCCGGCTTGCCGGGGGCGTGGGGTGAGCGAATCGGGGCGCTGATGCCGTCCGGGAACGATCACTGGTGGTGGGTCGAGCCAGATCGGCCGACTGAGCAAGTGGCGGATGAGGTCGTGGCGGCTCTCCGAGATCATGGCCTGCCAGTCATGAAGCGACACATGGCCTAGTTCCAGTCGGGCGTCAGGGCGTTGGACTGGGCCAGTGTTCCGGAATGACCGCTGAGCGCGGAGGGCTACAAGCGCTCGTGGAAGACGAGACTGCCGCGACGGTTGTAGCCGTCGACCGCCCGGACACCGCTGCAGCCATTCCGACCACGGCAGGAATAAAGGAAGCCGCCGTCTCGCGTCAGGCCCAGCGAATGCAGGTGCCCGCGAGGATCGAGGAAGGCGACCCGCGCGATCTCGTTCGCAACAACACCGGATAGGAAGCGCCCTCCGGTACTGGCCTGTATGGGCAGCTTCGCGGACAAGAACTCGCGCGAGGGACTACACCCGACGCCCGCGCCGCCATGAAGTGTCCTGAGCAGGCAGATGTAGTGCCGCTTGAGCCGGATGAGGTAGACCGCCGCATGACCACGGAAGCCTGTTCCGGTCGCAATCCGGCGACTTGCGACGACGGTTCCGTATCTGCCGTCGAAGATCGGCAAGAACGCTCTTGGCACGGCGTCAGTTGCTCTAGCAGGGCGCTGGAACGCCTTGAGTTGCCCGGACGCCGCTTGGCCGGTTGTCGACCCGATCGCCACACACCCGGCGGCGACGACGGCCACGAACGCGAGACGCCTCATGCCGGGAAGTATGACCACGATCGCGAAGTCCATCGGCCCAGGCGTCAGGCGCCTGGCTTGGGCCAGCGTCCTCTCACCTGACAGTCTTCATCTGAGTCCCCGCGGGGCCCAAGAGCGTTCGTCGGAACACCGGTGGAACACGTCCCTGGACAGGTGGGACGCTCTGAGACCCCGGCTAGACTGCAGGCTCCCGCCGACGTAGCTCAGCTGGTAGAGCACATCACTCGTAATGATGGGGTCGGGAGTTCGAGTCTCCCCGTCGGCTTCCTAGCTCGCCGGAGCGGCGAGCGGGAGCACGAGGCGAAAGGTCGATCCGGCACCGGCTGTGCTCTCGAGCTGAATCGTGCCGCCGTGCGCTTCTGCGATCACCTGGGAGATCGCCAGGCCGAGGCCGCTGCCGGGGATCGCCTTCTCGATCGCATTCGTGCCGCGGAAGAACCGGTTGAAGAGGTCCGACTGCTCGGCACGAGGGATGCCGAGCCCGGTGTCCGTGACCTCGACGACGGCAGCGCCGCCCTCGCAGCGCGTCGCGAGGCGCACGCTGCCGCCGTCCGGTGTGAACTTGACCGCGTTGGCGACGAGGTTGTCGACGATCCTCATGAGCTGTGGCCGATCGGCGAGCACTCCCTGCCGCGCCTCTCCCGCGGTGACCAGGGAGATGTTCTTGGCCGCGGCCGCCGGGCGAGCCGTCTCGGCGGCCTCGTTCAGGAGGTCGGCGAGGTCGACGGGCTGCCGGTCGAGCTCGAGCGGATGCGAGTCGGCCCGGGCGAGGAAGAGGAGCTGGTCGACGAGAGCGGCGAGCCGGTCGGCGTTCCGCTGGACGATTCGGAGGTGGCTCTCGCGGGTCGGCGAGAGCGGGCCTTCGGCCGGGTCGAGCGACATCTCGAGGTAGCCGCTGAGCGAGGTGAGCGGGGTCCGCAGCTCGTGCGACGCGGTCGCGACGAACTCGTCCTTGAGGCGGTCGAGCTCGAGGAGGCGTTCGTTCTGGGCAGCCAGCTGGCCCGAGGCGCGCGTCAGCGAGTCCGTCTGATCCTGCAGGAGGGCGGTGCGCCGGCGCGACTCCTGGCTGAGGCGCTGGACCATGAGTCCGGTGACGGTGGCGACGGTCGTCAGGACGAACGCTCCGCGCCAGCCCGAGCTCGGATAGCCGGGCTCGCCGGCGAACACGAGCGGCAAGGCCTGGGCCGCTGCCATCGCGACCAGGATCGTCGCGAGCTCCCGGCGCCCCGCGGTGACAGCGAGCCAGAGGACGGGCAGCAGGAAGAGCCCACCGAATCCCGATGCCGATCCGCCCGCGGCCTCCCGGAGGGACGCAGCGAGCAGGATGTACCCGATCGGGATCCCGAGAGTCGCGAGCCGCGGAAACGTCGACCAGAACAGGGTCAGGCCGAGCAGAGCGGCACTGAGCCCCGCCGCAACGCAGACGTCGCCGTATTCCAGCCGGATGCCCGTCGGCAGGAACAGCAGCCCATACGCCGTGACGACCGCGATCAGCGTGAACTCGACCGCATGGTCCGGCGGCCGGGTCCTCCTTGTCGCGTCGGCGCGCGGACGGTCGACCCGGGCTACGAAATCGGCGGTCGATGCGGTCATCTCCCGCTGTAGATCGGCCGCAGCGGAGGAGTCCTGGACCCTTCGGTGGAAAGAGACGAGATGGCGGGTTCTCAGATCCTCGTCGTCGACGACGACGACGACATTCGCGGGCTGGTGCGGACGCTGCTCGAACGGGCGGGACACGACGTCTCCGACGCTTCGGACGGGCTCGGGGGTCTGCGCGAGCTCTACGCGGGCGCGCCGGACCTCGTCATCCTCGACGTCGCGATGCCGGGACTCGACGGCTGGGCGACGCTCGAGCGGATCCGGGAAGTGTCGGACGTCCCCGTCCTGATGCTGACCGCGCGAGACGCGGAGCTCGAACGCGTTCGCGGCCTCAAGGGTGGAGCGGACGACTACGTGGTCAAGCCGTTCGGTCGCCAGGAGCTCGTGGCGCGAGTCGACGCGCTCCTGCGCCGTCCCCGCAACCGCGGCGCGCAGGACACCTACGCCGACGCACGGCTCAGCATCTCCTTCGCACAGCGTGCGGTGCGCTACGACGATCGGGAGGTAGCCCTGACCCGGCTCGAATACCGGTTGCTATCCGCGTTCGTGCGGCACCCGAATCAGGTGCTGAGCAACGAACAGCTCCGCGAGCTCGTCTGGGGCGACACGACGGCCACCTCCCGTGACGAGGTGAAGCTCTACGTCGGATATCTGCGGCGGAAGCTCGACCCGGCCGCGCCAGGGAGTACCCCAATCGAGACCGTTCGCGGCTTCGGTTACCGCTACAAAACGCCCGTTTAGCAGCGGTTTTCCGGCCACCACCCGCTTCCGGCGCGACTCATCCCGGTTTCCTACTCGCGAGGCCGATCCAGGTGCTGCCACAAACTTCCCCATGAAAGGACTCGCACTCATGCACAGCCTGCGGCAGCGTCTCGCTCGCGACGAGGGTTTCACCATGATCGAGCTCCTCGTCGTGATGCTGATCATCGGCATCTTGCTTTCGATCGCCATCCCGTCGTATCTCGGGATCGAGAAGAAGGCGCAGGAGACGGCGGCGATGTCGGACGTCCGGGCCGCGGTCCCCGACGCCTCGGCGTTCTACTCGGACGTCGGCAGCTACACGGGTATGACCGCCACCACCCTGCGCAACACGTACGACACGGGGCTGGTCATCTCCAGCAGCGGCTCTCCCGGCATCGTGAGCGCCATCCCCAGCCACATCGACAGTCAGCAGTTCTGCATCTCGGCTGTCGACACGGGCCACTGGGCGTACATCGCCGGCCCGGCCGGATCGGTCGTGAACGCCACCACCGCGACGTCGAACCCCTGCAGCGGGTTCTAGTCCCGGGCGGTAACCGAGGTACCGGGGGCGCGGGAGACCGCGCCCTCTCTCGTGCTCAGGCGTCCGCGACGCGCTGCTCGGCTTGCGGCACGAGCGGGATGGTGTCGTCGACCAGCGCGATCCTGGTCGCCTCGGCCGTCAGCGCGGCGTCGAGATCCACCCGCTGCGGCTCGACCGGCGTCGCGCAGTACGGGCACATCTGCCAGAGCGGCTCGAGCGGCGCGTTGCACCTTCCGCACGGCTCGCGGAGCACGGTCATGCAGACCGGGCAGGCGATGTAGTCGGGCTCGAGCGCCGAGCGGCAGACGGGGCACGGCGCCGGTTGTGAGCGTGTGAGCTGCTGCTCGAGCGCCTGCAGCTCCACGCGCCGCGAGCGCACGTCCTCGAGAGTCTCGGAGGGCCGGAAGAGGAGGTAGACGACGGAACCGATGTACGGGAGCCCGAGCCCTACCAGCGTGGCGAGGAAGACGAGGAACGGATCCCCGATCCGCTTGCGGGCATCCCGGTGCACCCAGAAGGCGAGCCCGAGCCAGAAGACGACGGCGAAGAAGAGGGTGGTGTTCCGGGCGACGACGAAGCCCGTCGAGTGGAAGAAGCCCTGCAGTGTGGTGAAGGACGACGAGAGGGGGAGGTCGATCACGGCCGAGGAAATTCCCTCGCCCTCGAGGCGCAAACGCATGGGCACGCCTGGACCGGTTTCTCGGACCGGCGTTTGCAGCACAATGTGCGAGTCGTGGCAGAGAACCAGGGTCGCAACGGGAGAGGGCCGCAGCGCCGACAGCCCTCGCGCGCGGACATCGAGTTCGAGCGGGTGCTCTTCGCTCGGCACGGCCGGCTGCGCCGCCGTAACCGGAAGCGCCGCAGCCTCCTCCTGTTCGGGGCCCTTCTCCTGGCTTCCCTCATCGCGCTCGGGCTCGCCACCGTCGCCTTCACGGGCCAGCAGATCCTGCTCTCCCAGTGCGACCTGACGGATCTTCAGAAGCTTGCGCTTGCGGAGAACTCGTTCCTCTACACCGACAACGGGCAGCAGCTCGGAGTCGTCCCGTCGGCGACGAATCGCCAGCTGCTGCCGCTCTCGCAGATCTCGCCGTCCCTGCCGCAGGCCACGGTGGCGATCGAGGATGCCCGCTTCTGGCAGCACGGCGCCCTCGACTACCAGGGCATCGCCCGCGCGTTCTACCAGGACGTCACGAAGGGCCACATCGTGCAGGGCGGCTCGACGATCACCCAGGAGCTGGTCCGGAACCTGTACATCGGGAACAACCAGCGGACTCTGTCGCGCAAGATCAAGGAGGCCTGTCTCGCCACGAAGGTCTTCGAGCAGAAGACGCGCAAGCAGATCCTCGCGGAATATCTGAACGAGGTCTTCTACGGGCATCACGCCTACGGCGCTCAGGCGGCTTCACGCACGTACTTCTCCAAGCCCGCGTCGAGGCTGACCCTCGTCCAGGCGGCGCTGCTCGCCGGCCTGCCGCAGGCGCCGACGGTGTTCGACCCGCTCACCAACCCGCACGCCGCGCGGGTCCGGCGGAACCAGGTGCTGCATGCGATGTTCAAGAACGGCTACATCACGGCGTCGAAGCTCCGCAGCGCGACGCGGAAGAAGCTCCAGCTCAGACCCGGCCACCTCTACACGCGCCAGCTCCAGCCGAACTTCTTCGGCTGGGCGACGCAGCAGCTCCCCGACCGCCTCGGCAAGCACGGCCAGCGGCAGGTGGAGCTCGGCGGCCTCCATGTCCAGACGACGCTTGACCTACGGCTGCAGGGCCTGGCGACCCATGCCGTCAGCTCGGTCCTGCAGACCTCGACCGATCCGGCCGCTGCGATCGTCTCGATCGACCCGCAGACAGGCGCCGTGAAGGCGATGGTCGACTACCTCCCGAGCGGCCGGAGGATGCAGTTCAACCTCGCTACCCAGGCTCACCGGTCGACGGGAAGCGCCTTCAAGCCGATCACCCTCTCGACCGCATTGAGCGAGGGCGACTCCGTCTACTCGACCTTCTACGGGCCACCCGCGCTCAGCATCACCACGCCGGAGTGCAGGCAGGGCAGCGGGTACTGGGAGGTCCACAACTCCGCCGACGAGGCGGCGGGCACGATGAACCTCCTTTCCGCGACGGCGCAGTCCGTCAACACGATCTACGCGCAGCTCATCGCGAGGATCGGCGTGAGGAACGTGCAGTACATGGCACGCAACCTCGGGATCACGGAGCAGATCGGAGGGCCGTACTTCCGGCAGGCCTGCGCGATCACGCTCGGCTCGGTCGGGTTCACGCCGCTCGAGTTGACCGATGTCTACGCGACCCTCGCCTCCGGCGGCATCCATCACGACCCGCAGGCGTTCGAGAGCATTCGGGGGCGGAACGGGAAAGAGATCCCGCTGAAGTCGACGGCCCGGCGCGTCCTCGACGCGAACGTGGCCGCTCAGGTCACGGGAGCCTTGCAGGGCGTCGTAACGGGCGGCACCGGTACGGCGGCCGCGCTCGGTTCTCGTCCGGTTGCCGGCAAGACCGGGACCGCCGAGAACTTCCAGGACGCCTGGTTCTGCGGTTACGTGCCCCAGCTCGCCACCTGCGTCTGGGTCGGGTATCCGAAGGGCGAGATCCCGCTGCTCAACGTCGAGGGCGTCGGAGAGGTCTTCGGCGGCACGCTGCCTGCCGAGATCTGGCAGCGCTACATGGCAGCGGCCGTCGGGAACCTGCCGGTCAAGGACTTCCCGACGCCGGACTACAACGGCGGCTCCTACATCACCGGCGACGGCACGTACAGCACGTACGTCTCGCCGACCGGGTGACATTCCTGCGCGGCGCGGGCATGAGCGCGCCGTGGCCGCATATCCCCTCAACCGCCTCGACGATCTCGTCGGGGAGACGATCGAGCGGATCGTCCGCACCCACCACGGCCGGCGCCTGAGGCGCCGGGGCAGCGCGGAGGCGTTCGATCCGCCGGCCGACGGCGGCTGGGCAGGCACGGCATCGTTCGCGCCACGCTCGGGCTGCCGGGTAGAGCCGTTCCTCGACGGCGCCGAGGCTCTGCCGCGCATCGCGGACGCGATCCGCTCGGCGCGCTCGCACGTCCACCTCGCCGGCTGGCACTTCGAAGCCTCGTTCCGGCTCGAGGAGGACGGGCCGACGTTGCGCGAGCTCCTGGCCGAGGCGGCGGAACGAGTCGACGTGCGAGTCCTCGCCTGGGCAGGCGCGCCGCTCCCGCTGTTCCACCCGGACCGAGGCGAGGTGCGGCAGGCGTGCCGCGAGCTCGCCGGCGGCACGCGCATCGCGATGGCGCTCGACTCGCACGAGCGGCCGTTCCACTGCCACCACGAGAAGCTCGTCGTCGTCGACGACGAGACGGCGTTCGTGGGCGGGATCGACCTGACCGCTCTGTCGGGGGACCGGCTCGACCGGAACGAGCACCCGCCGCGCGACGGGCTCGGCTGGCACGACACCGCCGTGCGACTCCAGGGGCCCGTGGTCGGCGACGTCGTGCGGCACTTCCGCGCACGCTGGCATAGGGTCGCCGGAGACGGCCCGCCCGAACTCGGCATGCCGGCGGCGGTGGAAGGAGGGGTCGAGGCGCAATTCGTGCGGACGGTGCCGGCCGGGCTCTATGAGCCCTGGTGCGACGGCGAGTGGTCGATCCTCGAGAGCTATCTGCGCGCATTGCGTGCGGCCGAGAGGCTCGTGTACCTCGAGAGTCAGTTCCTCTGGTCGCCGGAGGTCGCCATCGTGCTGGCCGAGAAGCTGCGCCGGCCGCCGTGTGACGATTTCCGCGTGATCGTGCTCCTCCCGGCACGGCCGAACAACGGTGCCGACGACAGCCGCGGGCAGATCGGGGTCCTGATCGATGCCGACAAGGAGTCCGGGGACGACACGACGCGGTTCCTCGCCTGCACGCTGTACCAGCCGGGACCGGGCGGCAATCCGGTCTACGTCCACTCGAAGACGGCGATCGTCGACGACGCGTGGCTCACGGTCGGCTCGGCCAACCTCAACGAGCACTCGCTCTTCAACGACACCGAGGCGAACATCGTCGTCCGCGACCCGGCACTCGTGCGGGACGTGCGGCTCAGGCTATGGGAGGAGCACCTCGAGCGGCCCCGCGAGGAGGTCGACGGCGACCCCGCGCGCGTGTTCGACGAGCTGTGGAAGCCGCTCGCCGAGGAGCGGCTCGAGCAGCGCAGGCGCGATGGCTGGGCCGACGGGAAGCTGACGCTGCTGCCGCACGTCTCCCGCCGCAGCGAGGCGTTGTGGGGTCCTCTGAACGGATTGTTCGTCGACGGCTAGGCGAGCTAGAACCCGGGCTTGCAGGGCTTCCCGCCCGTGCGGGTGGCCACCGCCGGCTCGAGCGACTCGAGCGCGTCGAAGCAGTCCCGGCAGAGCGCGGTCGCGCTCTTCGCCTTGCGGATGAGGAGCGCCCGGTCGTCCGGAGGCAGTACGCCGATCGCAAGCAGGAAGCGGTTCAGCTCGTGCTCCAGTGCGGGCGGCCCGACCTTGTGCACCGTCTTCAGCGGCGCTTCGAGGTGATGCATCTGGACGATCATCCGCTTCGCCTCCACGATCACGCGGCGCTGTTTCGCAGACAGCGTGCACTTCGGTGGCGCCGGCGCGGCATGTGTCGTCGTCGGCCGCTGCGAGCCTCCGCCGCAGCCGGCCACCGCCGCCGCGAGAGTGGCGGCGACGATCGCGATTGCGGCCGTCTTCCCCCTCAGAGCTGCCAGGTCCCTTCGCGGATCAGCGGGATACGGCGGCCGCGCGCGTTGAAGCCGGTCGCCTCGAGATCGGGGCCGCCGATCATGACGTCGAGGTGGATCGTCGAGCGGTTGAGCCCACGCGGCGGAGTCTCGGTGCGGGTGCCGCCGAATCCGCTGCCGAAGGCGATGTGTGCGGCGGCGTTCTCGTCGAGCAGGGTGTTGTAGTAGATGCGTCCAGTCTGGCCGATGCGCGACGAGGCGTCGACGAGCGCGACCTCGCCGAGCCGCCGTCCCGCCCGGTCGGCGTCGATGAACTCGGCGACGAAGTCGCGATCGTCGTCCGAGTCGGCTTCGAGACGAACGAGGCGCCCCTGCGCGAACTCGCCGCGGAGCCCGTGGATCAGCCGGCCGCGGAAAGAGAGGGGGAACGTGCATTTGAAGGTCCCGGTCGTCCGGCGCGGGTCCGGGCTCGTGAAGACCTCCTCCGTCGGCATGTTCGATGCGAGCCTCCGGCCGTCGGCGAGCGTCTCGAAGCCGCCGAGCCAGCGCGTGCCCTCGACGAAGCCGAGGTCGAGCTCGGTCCCCGGGCCGCGCAGCTCGAGCCGGGTCAGGCCGAGCTTCGTCAGGCGCGCCGAGCGGCGGCTGAGCGTGCGCAGGTGCTTGGTCCAGCCGCTGGTCCCTTTCCCGTCCTCGTCCTCGAGCCGGCAGAAGCGGAGGAGGTCGCGAGCCAGGCGGCGTTTCGCCTTCAACGGCTCGACCCCGGGATAGACCTGGCCGGCCCAGTGATCGGTCGGCCAGCCCGCGATGATCCAGCGCGCCTCCATGTTCAGCTGCGCGCGGCGCAGGAAGCCCAACTGCTTGGCCCGCGCCGCGTAGTCGGCGGCAAGCCGTGCGGGCGAGACGCCGTCGAGGTAGCCGGCCTCCCCTTCGCCGGCGATGTGAGCGAGAGCGCCGTTCGGGCGCGCGACCTCGCGGAATCGTCGGAGAGCCCACGGCGACAACGCACCGATCGCGTCGTCGCTGGCGTGCCTCAGCCGCGCCCTCATGACGAGGGGGTCCCCGGTGACCACGTCGACAAAACGCGCACCCGCGCGGTACGCGGACTCGGCTATGGCGACGAGCAGCTCCCGGTGCTCCGGCTCGCCGTCCACGACGAGGGTGTCGCCCTTCTCGATGCCGAGCGAGGCCCGCACGATTGCGTCCGCGTAGCGCGCGAGCGACGCGGGTGGGAGCAGAGGTTCGCGCACGGATCAGGGAGCCGCTTCGAGCGCCTCTGCGACCGTGTCGTGGACGAGGAAGTGGCGGTCGAGGCCCGAGACCTCGAGGGCGCGCCGAGTCTCGAGGCCGGGTGCAGCGAGCCGGAAGCCGCTGCGGTCGGCCATTCGCGAGCGCGCCTCGATCAGCACGCCGAGTGCCGTCGAGTCGATGAACCGGACCTCCTCGAGGTCGACGACGAGTGCCGGCGGCTCGCCGGCACAGGCGTCGAGCAGCGCAGCGCGAACCTCCTCGGCGTTGTAGAGGTCGAGCTCGCCGGCGAGCGAAAGGACGACTACGCCGTCGCGACGGTCGACTCCGGCCACCGCCGACTCGCGTCCTCCGGATGCCCCGGAGGCCGATGCTGCGTCGTCCGTCAAGATCTCCTCCTCCCTCGGCTCGGTCGCGGGGGCGCCGCCCGCGCGGCCATTCAAGCAAGAATGGTCGGGTGGAGCTCGCCGAGATCGCAGCTCGCGCCGCCGGCGAGAACTTCCCCGTCGGCTCGGTGCTCTTCCCGCGGCCGCTGCGCCCGCACATTCGCGCGCTGTACTGCTACGCGCGGCTCGTCGACGAGCTCGGCGACGCCTACGAGGGCGACCGTCTCGCGGCGCTCGACGAGCTCGAGCGGGAGGTGGACGCGGCCTTCGTCGGCGAGGCGACGTGGCCGGTGCTGCGCAACGTGCAGCCGACGATTCGGGAGTTCGAGCTGCCGCGTGAGCCGTTCCTGCGGCTCATCGAGGCGAATCGCATGGATCAGCGGGTGAGCGAGTACCGGACGTGGGAGGACGTGAAGCACTACTGCGTCCACTCGGCCGACCCGTGCGGCCGCCTCGTGCTCGGCGTCCTGAGGCGGCTCGACGACGCTGAGCTCGTCGCGGCGAGCGACTCGGTCTGCACCGGTCTCCAGCTCGTGAACTTCCTGCAGGACGTGCCGCGCGATCTCGAGCTCGGACGCATCTACCTGCCGGCGGACGACCGGCACACCTTCGGCGACCCGCCGCTCGACCGGCCGACCGAGGAGCTGCGCGCACTGCTCCGGTTCGAGGCGCAGCGCGCCGCGGAGCTGCTCGCCGGGGGAGAGGTGCTGCGCGAGCGGATCGGCGGGCGGCTCGGCCGGGCGGTTGCGCTCTTCTCCCGCGGCGGGCTCGCCGCGCTCGACGCGCTCGAAGCGGCCGGCTGGGACATCTTCAGCGGCCGCCCGCGCCCGTCGCGCGCGCGCCTTGCGCGCGAGGCCGCGCTCGTCCTCGTGCGATGAGCATTCAGGAGGCGTACGCCGAGGTCGGCCGCATCACGCGCCGCGAGGCCAAGAACTTCGCGTACGGGATCATGGTGCTGCCGCGCCCGAAGCGGCAGGCGATCGCCGCGATCTACGCCTACGCGCGGAGGGTGGACGACGTCGCCGACGGCGAGTTGCCGCTGCCGGAGAAGCGGGCCCGGCTCGAGGAGCTTCGAGCGATGCTGGAGGACGAGGACCCGGCCGATCCGGTGTTCGTGGCCCTGCGAGACGCGCGCGAGCGCTTCGGCATCCCGGTCGAGCCGCTCGAGGCGCTGATCGACGGCGGCTTGCAGGACACCGAGCAGGCGACGTATGCCGACTTCGCCGAGCTGCGCGGCTACTGCGAGAAGGTCGCGGGCGCCGTGGGCCTCGCCTGCGTTCCCGTGTACGGCTCGGACGACACGGAACACGCGATGGCGCTGGGGATCGCGCTCCAGCTGATCAACATCATCCGCGACGTGGACGAGGACCGACAACTCGGCCGCGTCTATCTCCCGCAGGACGAGCTCGCAGCCTTCGAGGTCGACGAGCTGGCCCCGTCGCCGCAGTTCAGGGAGCTGATGGCGTTCGAGACCGAGCGGGCGCGGACGTACCTCGCCGGGGGACTGCGCCTGCTCGACTCGCTCGACCGTCGCAGCGCGCTCTGTGTGGGCACGTTCGCCGGCCTCTACCGCGAGACGCTCGACCGGATCGAGGCCAACGGCTTCGACGTCTTCGGCGAGAAGACGCGGCTCTCGACGCCGCGCAAGCTCGCGGTCGTCGCGCGAGGGCTCCTGCCGTGAAGGTTGCGGTCGTCGGCGGCGGCCTCGCGGGGCTGGCGGCGGCGCTCGACCTGGTCGACGCCGGCCATGCCGTCACCCTCTACGAGGCGCGGCCGACACTCGGTGGCGCCGTCCAGACACTGCCCGACCGCGAGGGCGATCCGGAGCCGCCGCCCGACAACGGCCAGCACATCGCGCTCGGCTGCTTCACCGAGTATCTGCGCTTCCTCGAGCGGGTCGGCGAAGGCGGCTCGTACCTGCGCTCGCGGCTGGCCCTCCCCGTGCTCGACAGGGACGGCACGGTCGCGGCGATCGAGCCGCGGCTGGGCTCGTTGCTGCGGTACGGCCACCTGCCGCTGCGCGACCGCGTCCGAATCCCGCTCGTCACGGCCCGCTGCCGGAAAGCTCGGCCGAAGCCGGGCGAGACGTTCGGTGCGCTGCTGCGCCGGCTCGGCACCTCGGACGCCGCGATCGACCGTTTCTGGGACGTGTTCGTGCGCCCGGCGCTCAACCTCCGCTGCGACGAGGTCGACGCGGAAGCGGGGCTCTTCACCGTCCGCACCGCGCTCCTCGGCCCGCGCGCGAACAGCGACTTGATCCTCCCGACGGCGCCGCTCGGCCGGATGCACGGCGACGCGGCCGGAGCCGCGCTCGAGGCGGCCGGGGCGAGCGTGCTCACGGACGCTCGCATCGCCTCGCTCGACGATCTCGATGCCGAAGGGATCGTCGTCGCCGTGCCGCCGCGTGAGAGCGCGCGCCTGCTCGGTGAAGACGAGCCCGCCCTCGAGGACTCGCCGATCGTGAGCGTCCACCTCTGGTTCGACCGGCCGCTGCTCGAGCAGCCGCTCGTGGCGCTGCTCGGCTCGGACGCGCACTGGGTCTTCGACCGTGGCGCGCTCACCGGCAGCCCGCCCGAGCAGGGTCAGTACCTGACCGTCGTATCCAGTGGCGTGCCCGAGCTGCTCGAGGTACGCGGGCGCGAGCTCGTCGAGCGGATCGCCGCCCAGCTCACCGAGCGGCTCGGCGAGGCGGAGCTCCTCTGGTCACGGGTGAGCAGGGAGCCGTATGCGACGATCGCGCTCCGTCCCGGCGTCCGGCGGCCCGGGGTCGAGACCGCGCGCTCCAACGTCGTCCGCGCGGGCACCTGGACCGACACCGGCTGGCCGGCGACGATGGAAAGCGCGGTCCGAAGCGGTCGGCGGGCGGCTCAGCACATGCTGAGCATTGCTTCCGCCAAAGTAACGGCCTGAGATGGCCGTCACCTCGGAACTGACCAGGCTCGACGCCGCGATCGAGCGCGGCACGCGCCGCCTGCTCGAGCTGCAGCGGCCCGACGGGATCTGGGTCGGCGAGCTCGAGTCGAACGTGACGATGACGGCGCAGCATCTCTTCTGGCACCACTACCTCGACCTCCGCACGCCGGATCTCGACCGGAGGATCGCCAACGAGCTCCTCGCCAGGATGCGCGACGACGGCACCTGGTCGATCTGGTTCGAAGGACCGCCCGACCTCTCCACGACGATCGAGGCGTACGTCGCCTGCCGGCTCGCTGGCGTCGACCCGGGCCCCGAGGCGCTCGCGTACATCCAGCGCGAGGGCGGGATCCCGAAGAGCCGGATGTTCACGAAGTGCTTCATGGCGCTGATCGGGCAGTGGCCGTGGCAGCGGATGGTGCCGATCCCGCCCGAGCTCATCCTCCTGCCGTCCTCTTCGCCGGCTTCGATCTACAGCTTCTCCTGTTGGGCGCGCCAGACGTTCGTGGCGCTCTCGGTCGCGAAGTCGCTCCGTCCGGTGCGGCCGTCGGACGTCGACCTGAAGGCGATCGGGGCGATCCCGAACCGGACGCGGCCGCCCGTGCGGCCGACTCCGCTCCGCCGACGCGCTGTGGCGATTGCCGAGCGCTGGATCCGCGACCGGCAGGAGGCGGACGGCTCGTGGGGCGGGATCCAGCCGCCGTGGGTCTGGTCGATCATCGCGCTCACCGCACTCGGCCACGGGCTCGACGACCCGACGCTCGCCAAGGCCGTCGAGGGCTGGCAGGGCTTCATGGTCTCCGACGGCGAGCGGCTGCGCCCCGAGGCGTGCCAGTCGCCGGTCTGGGACACGGCCCTTTCGCTGCTGGCGCTCCGCGCCTGCGGCGTGCCGGACGACCATCCGCAACTCGTTCGGGCCGGGGGGTACCTCCTCTCGCAGGAAGTGCTCGCCAAGGGCGACTGGTCGATCCGGAATCCGCGCCTCGCGCCGGGTGGCTGGGCCTTCGAGTACGAGAACGACAACTACCCGGACATCGACGACACCGCCGTCATCCCCCTCGCCCTCCACGGCATGGGCATCGGCGAGCAGGAGGCGATCCGCCGCGGAGTCGACTGGCTCGTCGGGATGCAGTCGCGCGACGGCGGCTGGGGTGCCTTCGACGTCGACAACAGCGCGATGTGGCTCTACAAGATCCCGTTCTGCGATTTCGGCAAGGTCACGGACGAGCCGAGCGCGGACGTCACGGCCCACTCGCTCGAGATGCTCGGGGCGCTCGGCGTCCACGAGGACGCGGCCGAGCGCGGCGTCGATTGGCTCCTCGCCGAGCAGGAGGAGGACGGGTCGTGGTTCGGCCGCTGGGGCGTCAACCACATCTACGGCACCGGCGCTGCCTTGCCGGGCCTCGAGGCCTGCGGCGTCTCGCACGACCATCCCTCGATGCGCCGCGCCGTCGCGTGGCTCGACTCCGTCCAGCAGGAGAGCGGCGGCTTCGGCGAGGACATCCGCTCCTATGCCGATCCCGCCTGGCGCGGCCGGGCCGATTTCACCACCGCGTCCCAGACGGCCTGGGCGCTACTGGCGTACGTGGCCGCAGGAAACGCTGAAGATTCGGCCACCCGCAGGGCGGCAGACTATCTCTGTGCGGCGCAACGCACGGACGGTGACTGGGATGAGGAGCACTTCACCGGCACAGGATTCCCGCTCGATTTCATGATTCGGTATCACCTCTACCGCATCACGTTTCCGCTGTTGGCACTCGGACGACTGAGAGAAAGGTTGGCTGGATGAAATTCCCGCTCGCATCGACGGTCTCGATCGGCAAGTACGTCGCGGCGCAGCAGCGCAAGGGCGAGCGGTATCCGCTCGTGCTGATGCTCGAGCCGACCCTCGCGTGCAACATCGCGTGCATCGGCTGCGGGAAGATCCGCGAGTACGAGTCGAATCGCGCCCGCCTCTCGGTCGAGGAATGCGTCGATGCGGCCGTCCAGTGCCCGGCTCCCGTCGTCTCGATCTGCGGCGGCGAGCCGCTCGTCTACAAGGGGATCGACGAGGTCGTCACGCAGGTGCTCGAGTTCGGCAAGACGATCGAGCTCTGCACGAACGCGCTGCGGCTCGAGCAGTGCCTCGACTGGTTCGAGCCGTCGAACCGGCTGAGCTTCGTCATCCACCTCGACGGGATGCGCGAGATCCACGACTACGTCTGCGACTACCCGGGCCTGTGGGACATCGCCATCGACGCGATCAAGATGGCCCGCGACCGCGGCTTCCGCGTCACGACCAACACGACGATCTTCAAGGAGACCGAGGTCGGCGACGTGATCGAGATGATGCGCTACCTCACGGACGAGGTCGGCATCGACGGGATGCTCGTCGCGCCCGGCTACCAGTACTCGCAGATCGATCCGGCGCTGACGATGACGCGCGACGAGCACGAGGAGAAGTTCCGCGCGATCCGCGCGGCGACGAAGAAGCACGGCTACCGCTGGATCGCGACGCCGATCTACCAGGACTTCCTCACCGGCCAGCGCGAGCTCACCTGCGCGCCGTGGGGCTCGATCACGCGCAATCCATACGGCTGGAAGGGCCCCTGCTACCTCCTCACCGACGGCATCTTCCCGACGTACGAGGCGCTGCTCGAGGGGATGGACTGGGAGGCGTACGGCCCGGGCAACGACCCGCGCTGCGAGCATTGCGGCATCCACTGTGGGTTCGAGCCGTCGGCGGCGTACGAAGCCTCGCAGAGCTTGAAGGAGACAGTGCGGAGTCTGGCGTGGACGCTGACGGGCTGACGTTCGCCGTGGCGACGACTGCGGAGGAGCGCGTCGCGAAGCGTCTCGGCCTGACCACGGTGCGCGTCGGCGTGTGTGTCGCGAACGGCGTTCCCGAGGGGAGCCTCGTCTCGTTCGGGCTCGCCGGCTCGCTCGGCGAGCTGCAGGTGGGCGACGTGCTCGACGCGACGCGCGTGGTCGACGAGACGGGCTCGACGCTCTGGGAGGGGCCCGGGCTCGGCGTCCGCGGCGCCCGCGCCGGGGTCGTGCTCGGCGGCGACGTCCTCGTCCACGACGCGGCCGACCGTGCCCGCCTCCGCGAGGCGAGCGGCGCCGACGCCGTGGACATGGAGAGCGGCGTCCTCGCGCGTAGCGGCCGGCTCGCCGGCGTCGTCCGCGCGATCTCGGACGACGCGGGCAGCGCGGTCGAGGGCGTGGACCGGACGGTGCACGCCGACGGCCGCACGAACGTGGCCGGCCTGTTGCGTTGGGTCGCGACCCGCCGCGGGGGCGCGATCCGCTCGATCCAGGATGCACTGAAGGCGCTGCATGCGCTCGAGGAGGCGGTGGCGACATGAGAGGCCGCGTCCTCCTCGCGGCGCCGCGCTCCTTCTGCGCGGGCGTCGATCGCGCGATCGAGATCGTCGAGCGGCTGCTGGAGCAGCACGGCCCGCCGGTCTACGTCCGCCACGCGATCGTCCACAACGACCACGTCCTGCGACGCCTGGAGAAGCTCGGCGCTGTGTTCGTCGAGTCGGAGGACGAGATCCCGCCCGGCGCGATCTGCGTTCTCTCCGCCCATGGCGTCGCGCCCGCGGTGAAGGAGAACGCGCAGGCCCGCGGTCTGCGGATCGTCGACGCGACGTGTCCGCTCGTGAACAAGGTGCACGCCGAAGCGCGTCGCTACGCCGACAGCGGCCATCTCGTCGCGCTCGTCGGTCACAAGAACCACGTCGAGGTGATCGGGACGCTCGGCGAGCGGCCGGACTCCACGATCGTGATCGAGTCGCCGGAGCAGGCGAAGGAGCTCGACACCGAGAAGCCCGTCGCCGTGATCACGCAGACCACACTCTCCCTGGACGACGTCGCGCCGATCGTGGACGCGCTCGAGGACCACCTCGGGGCGCTGCGGCGGCCGCACGCCGACGACATCTGCTACGCGACGCAGAACCGGCAGGACGCGGTGAAGGCGATGGTGTCGCAGGGCGCAACGCTGGTGCTCGTGATCGGCTCGGAGACGAGCTCGAACGCGCAGCGGCTCGTAGAGGTCGCGCAGGCGGCCGGGGCGCAGGCGACGCTCGTCGACGGCGAGAGCGGGCTCGATCCCAACCTGCTCGACGGCCACGAGACGATCGGCCTCACGGCTGGGGCGTCGACGCCCGAGGAGCTCGTGCGGGCGACGGCGGCGCGACTGGCCGAGGTCGGCTACGCGCTGCCCGAGGAAATCGAGGTCGCGAAGGAGGACGTCCACTTCCGGCTGCCAAAGGAGGTCGCACAGGCATGACGACCGTCGAAGTTCCGTACTCGATCGCCGCGGCCCTCCCGTCGCTGTCGGTGATGGACATCACGAACGACGTCTCGCGCGAGGTCGCCGAGTCGGACGTCGGCTCGGGCATCGTCTACATCCACACCTCGAGCACGCTCTCCCTCGTGCGGGTGCAGGAGCGGGAGACGGGCTTCTTCGAGGACCTCGAGTCGCTGCTCGAGCGCGTCGTGCCCGGAAGCCAGCGCTCACGCGAGCGCCTGCTCGGGTTCCTGCTCGGCCCGCGCTCGGAGCAGGTGCCGTTCGCCGACGGCGTGCTCTGCCTCGGCCAGTGGCAGCGGATCCTCCTCTTCTCGCTCGACGCCCAGCACCGCCCGGACTGGACGCTCACACTCGTCGGGTAGGAGTACCGTCAGGACTGCGATGCTTGTCCTGACCCGCAGCGAGGTGGAGGAGCTGCTCGATCTCGACGCGCTCCTCGATGCGCTCGCGGCCGCGCACGCGGAGCTCTCCGCAGGGAAGGCGTCGCTCGTGCCGCGGGTCGGTTCCCGCGGCGAGCGAGGCGGCATCCTCGGCGCGATGGTCGGCTACGCGCCCTCCGCCGGCCTCGGCTGCAAGCTCGTCACGCTCTTCCCCGAGAACCGCGACCGTCCGACCCATCAGGCGGCGATCGCGCTCTTCGACCCGGAGACCGGCACGCCGGTGGCGCTCATGGACGGGACGTACATCACCGCGATGCGCACCGCTGCCGCGGCCGCGCTCGCGACGCGCTTGCTCGCCCGGCCGGATGCCTCGGTGCTGGCGATTCTCGGCACAGGCGTACAGTCCCGCTCGGCGCAGGAGATGTTCCCGCTCGCGCGCGACTTCGCCGAGGTGCGGGTCGCCGGGCGCGGCGAGTTCGAGGAGGCGGTCCGCGGTGCGGACGTCGTCCACGCCACCACCGCCGCGCAGGAGCCGGTCGTTCGCTTCGAGTGGCTGAGCCCGGGGACGCACGTGAGCTCGGTCGGCTCGAGCATGGACGGAGGCTCCGAGCTCGACCCGGCGATCGTCGAGCGGGCTGACCTCGTCGTGGTCGAGCAGCGCGACTCCGCCTTCGCGCCGCTTCCCGCCGGCGCGCCGGAGCTCGATCCGCGCGGCCGCGACGGAGTCGTCGAGCTCGGCGAGATCGTCGCCGGGACGGCTGCCGGGCGCAGCTCGGACGAGCAGATCACGCTCTACAAGTCGGTCGGCGTCGCCGTCCAGGACCTCGCCGCCGCGGCGCTCGTGCTCGCGGCGGCGCGGGAACGCGGTGCCGGCCAGGAGATCGAGCTGGAGGAGATACACGCATGAGCAGCAACGACTTCAAGCCGGGCCTCGAGGGCGTCGTCGCCGTCGAGACCGAGATCATGGAGCCCGATCGCGAGGGCGGCACGCTGCGCTATCGGGGCGTGGACGTCGAGCCGCTGATCGGCGAATACCCGTACGAGAACATCTGGGGCCTCCTCGTCGACGACGACATCCAGTCCCGGATGCCGCTTCCCGAGCCGTTCGAGCCCGTGGGCATCACCGGCCACGCGCCGGCGGATCTCCAGGCGCAGACCGCGCGGATCTCCGGCCTGTGGGGGCTCGGCAAGCTGAACGAGATCTCGGACGACCAGGCCCGCGAGGATCTCGGCCGCATCTCCGGTCAGATGATGTCGATCGTCGCCCGCTCGGCACGGCTGGCGGACGGGCACGAGGACGTGGTCCCGGCCGGGGACGTCGAGCAGGGCCAGACGGCGGCGGAGCGGTTCCTGATCCAGTGGCGCGGCCACGCGGATCCCAAGGCGGTCAAGGCGATCGACACGTACTGGATCTGCACGGCCGAGCACGGCGTGAACGCGTCTACCTTCACCGCGCGCGTCGTCGCCTCGACCGGGGCGGACTGCGGGGCGGCGCTCTCGGCGGCGGTCGGAGCCCTCTCCGGCCCGCTGCACGGTGGCGCGCCCGCGTACGTCAAGCCGATGCTCGAGGAGGTCAGCGCGATGGGCGACCCGGAGAAGTGGGTGCGCGACACGCTCGACGCGGGCAAGCGGATCATGGGCTTCGGCCACCGCGTCTACCGCGCAGAGGATCCCCGCTCGCGGATCCTGAAGCAGACCGCCCGTGAGCTCGGGTCGCCGCAGATCGAGATCGCCGAGAGGCTCGAGGAGGCGGCGCTGGCAGAGCTCGAGCGGCGCAAGCCGGACCGTCCGCTGAAGACGAACGTCGAGTACTACTCGGCTCTCGTCCTCGACATCGCCGAGGTCCCACCGCCGCTCGCCCCCGCGATGTTCGCCTGCTCCCGGGTCGCCGGCTGGTCGGCGCACATCCTCGAGCAGAAGCGGACCGGTCGCCTCTTCCGTCCCTCAGCGCGCTATGTCGGACCCGGCCTGCGCACGCTGCAGGAGGCCTAGGCTCTCGTTGTGAGACGGCTCGCATTCCTGGTCGTGGCCGGGCTCGCGCTCGCTGCGTGCGGCTCCTCGTCCCACCCGTCGACGACCGGAGACGCGGCGGCGAAGGCGCAGATCAAGAGCGCGTACGAGAAGTTCTTTTCGGCCCAGTCGTCGGTCTCCGACCGTGCGGCCGTGCTCCAGAACGGGTCGAAGTTCAAGCCCGTCATCCAGGCCTTCGCAAGCAACCCGCTCGCAAAGAACGTCAACGTCGCGGTTTCCTCGGTGACGCTCCAGGGCGCGGACAAGGCGAAGGTGGTCTACACGGTCAAGCTCGGCTCGGCGGGGCTCCCGAAGCAGAACGGAACCGCCGTGCGCCAGAGCGGCACGTGGAAGGTCGGGTACGCGAGCCTCTGCCGGCTCGTCGCGCTCCAGGGAAGCACTCCGTCCGCCTGCAAGCCGTAACGTCTCCCGCGTGAGCCCGGTCGCGCTGTTCCGGCAGCGGCACTCGCGAGGAGCCGCCCTGGCGGCCCTCTGCGCGATCCTCTTCCTCACCTTCCTCGACAACACGATCGTCAGCATCGCGCTCGCCGACATCCAGACGTCCCTCAGCGCCAGCGTCAGCGACCTGCAGTGGATCGTCGACGGCTACATGCTCACGTTCGCGGCGCTGATGCTCACCGGCGGGACGCTCGGGGACCTGTTCGGGCGGAAGAAGGTGATGCTCGCCGGCGTCGCCGTCTTCTGCGCGGGCTCCGTCGTCGCTGCGGTCGCGCCGACCTCGGGCATCCTGATCGCAGGCCGGCTCGTGATGGGCATCGGCGCGGCAGCCTCCGAGCCGGGGACGCTCTCGCTCATCCGGCACATCTACCCGGAGCGGGCGGACCGGGCCCGCGCCTTGGGGGTGTGGGCGGCCGTCTCGGGGCTCGCGCTCGCCCTCGGCCCGGTGATCGGCGGCGTGCTGGCGGACGGGCCGGGCTGGCGCAGCATCTTCTGGTTCGGCTTCGGGTTCGGTGCGCTCTCGCTCGGGGTCGCCGCCGTCACGCTCACCGAGAGCAAGGACCCCGAAGGACGGACGCTCGACGTGCCGGGTCTCGTCACGGGGGCGTGCGCGATCACGGCGGCGACGTTCGCCGTGATCGGCGGCGAGAACCGCGGGTACGGGACGTGGTGGATCGACGGGCTCTTCGTCCTCTCGGCCGTCCTCGTCGTGGCGTTCGTCGCGATCGAGCGGAGGTCGCCGGATCCGGTCGTGAGGCTCGAGTTCTTCCACAACCCGACGTTCGCGGCCGCGAACGTCGTCGCCTTCGCCACGAACCTCTCGGTCTTCTCGGTCTTCTTCTTCACCGCGCTCTACCTGCAGCTGATCTCGAACTTCACGGGGAACCAGATCGCGCTCGTCTTCACCTCGCTGGCGGTGGCGATGATCGTGGCCGGCCTCGCCGCCGGCCGCTGGACCGCGCGTATGGGGCCGAAGGTGCCGATGGTGGTCGGTTGCGGGCTCGCCGGGCTCGGGCTCCTGCTCGTCGATCGGCAGCTCACGGTGACGACGAGCATCTCGGCGCTCGCCTGGCCGCTCGCGATCGCCGGGGTCGGCTTCGGGATCGCGCTCGTGACGATGACCGCCTCCGTGCTCGCCATCGTCCCGCCGGAGCAGTCGGGGATGGCCGCGTCGACCGTGAACACGAGCCGTGAGCTCGGCGGCGTCTTCGGCGTCGCCGTGCTCGGCGCTGTCGTCAACGCGCAGCTCACGAGCGGGCTGGACGAGAAGCTCGCCAAGCTCCACATCCCGCTCGTCTACCGCAAGGTCGTGGTCGACTTCGTGACGACCGGCGGCAACATCACGAGCGCCGAGAACAGTCCCGGCGTGAAAGGGCACACGAGGCTCATCGCCAGGGTGCTCGTCGCGGCCGAGGACTCCGCCGGGCACGGCGTCCACCTCGCGCTCCAGATCGCGGCCGGGATCGTCCTCGCGGCCGGCGTCGTCGCGGCCTTCGCCGCACGGCATAGGGTGGGGCAGGTGGACGAGGTGGAGGTCTAGTGCCGCGGGCGGTGTTGATCGGCGGCACGGGCATGATCGGCCGCGCTGCGGCGCGTGCGTTGGCGGCGGACGGCTGGGAGGTCGTGGCCGTTTCGCGCTCCGGCACGCTGCCCGAAGGGCTCGCGGCGCTCGGGGTCGAGTCGCTCGTGGCCGATCGTGAGAACGACGGAGAGCTGCGCGCGGCACTCGGAGCGGGCGCGGACGTCGTCTTCGACTCCGTCGCGATGAATCGCGAACACGGCGAGCAGCTCAACGGCCTCGAGGGTCTCGTCGGCTCGCTCGTCGTCATCTCGACGGCCTCGGTCTACGCCGACGACGAGGGCCGGGCGCTCGACGGGGAAGGCGGCGATCCGCCGCAGCTGCCGGTGCCGATCCTCGAGACCCAACGGACGGCGGAGCCCGGCGACGCCACGTACTCGACCCAGAAGGCCGAGCTCGAGCAGACGCTGCTCGAAGGCCCGCTGCCCGCCACCCTCATCCGTGCCTGTGCCATCCACGGGGAAGGGGCGAAGAACCCGCGCGAGCTCTTCTTCGTCAAGCGCGCCGTCGACGGCCGCAGGCGGGTCGCGCTCGCCTGGAGAGGCGAGAGCCGCTTCAACACTGCGTCGGTGGCGAACCTCGCCGAGCTGATCCGCCTCGCAGCAGCGCAGCCCGGCGACCGTCTCCTCAACGGCGGCGACCCCGATCCCCCGTCGACGCTCGAGATCTGCCACGCGATCGGCAACGCTCTCGAGTACGAGTTCGAGCCGGTTCTGCTCCCTGCGGACGAGTTCAACAACCCCTGGGGCGTGCCTTCGTCGTCGCCGCTCGTCGTCTCGATGGAGGCGGCGGAGCGCGAGCTCGGGTACCGGCCGGTCACGACCTATCCCGAGGCGGTGAAGGAGACGTGCGCCTGGCTCGTCGGCGAGCTCGAGCGCGGTCGCAGCTGGGAGGGCTCGTATATCGCGGACTCGCTCGACTACGCGGCGGAGGACGAAGTGCTGGCGGCGCACGGATGATCGACGCCGCCGAGTATCGCGACCGCTTCCCGATCCTCGAGACCTGCACGTACCTCATCAACCACTCCCTCGCGGCGATGCCGGCGGCGGCCGAGGACAATCTCCTCGAGTACGCGCGCACCTGGCGCGAGCGCGGGATCAGGGCGTGGGCCGAAGGCTGGTGGGAGATGCCGGTCACGGTCGGCGACCAGCTCGGGCGGATCCTCGGCGCGCCGCCCGGCTCGATCGTGATGCATCAGAACGTGACGGTCGCCGAGGCGATCGTCCTGTCCTGCTTCACGCAGAGCGGCAGGCGGAACCGGATCGTCTACGAGGAGGCGAACTTCCCCTCGGTGCGCTACCTGTACCAGGCGCAGCCGGCACTCGAGGTCGTCGCGGTGGAGGACGATGCCGCGATCGTCGACGCGATCGACGAGCGGACGCTGCTCGTGCCGATCAGCCACGTCCTGTTCAAGAACGGCGAGATCCAGGACCTCGAGCCGATCGTCCGCCGAGCGCGGGAAGCCGGCGCTCACGTGGTGCTCGACTGCTACCAGTCGGCCGGCGTCGTGCCGTTCGGCCTGACGGAGCTCGGCATCGACTTCGCCGTCGGCGGCAGTGTCAAGTGGCTCTGCGGCGGGCCGGGGGCCGGCTGGCTCTACGTGCGGCCCGACGTCGCGGAAAGGCTCGAGCCCACGCTCGTCGGGTGGCAGGGGCACGCGCGGCCGTTCGCCTTCGAGCCCGAGCTCGAGTACGCCGCCGGGTCGCGGCGCTTCCTCACGGGAACCCCGAACGTCCCCGCGCTCTACGCAGCGACCGCCGGCTACGACGTGATCGAGGAGATCGGCGTGCCGCGGATCCGCGAGCGCTCGCTCGCGCTCACGCAGCTGCTGATCGACCTGTGCGACGACGCGGGGCTCGAGATCGTGTCGCCGCGGGCACCCGACCGGCGCGGTGGAACGGTCACCGTCTCGACTCCCGACCACGCCGCCTGCCACCAGGAGCTCGGCGAGCGCGGGATCGTCTGCGACTTCCGCCCGGATCCTGCGGGAGGCATCCGGCTCGGCCCGCACTTCTTCAACACGGAGGACGAGGTGCGCCACGCCGTCTCCGAGCTCGCCGACATCGTGGCGAGCGGAACGTTCGAGCGCCACCTCGGGGCGCCCTCCCTCTACTGAGGGTTCCGTGCCACGAATCGCCGGCCGATGTTTGGGGGATGCGGCGGCTCGTTCTTCTCGTTGTGCTGGTCCTGGCGCTCAGCGCGGGATCCGGTGCCGCCCGCTCGCTGTCGGCGACAGTGGGCGTCTACCCGTCGGGCACGACCTTCTCCGCCTCCGGCGGCGCGCCGGCTCAGGCCGCGTCCTCCGTGTCGCTCGCGATGCCGATCGGCGGAGTCGACGACGCGACGATTCTCGTTCGCGGAGCGCAGACGGTCTCGCTCGACGCGCCGACTCTTGATGCGCCGCTGCAGCTGAGCCTCTTCTTCGCGCACTACGTCTCGGTCGACGGGAAGGCGGTGCCGGACGCGCTCATGCCGTGGGACGGCTCGCAGCGCTCGACCGAGCACACGAATCAGCCGCTCTGGCTGCAGGTGACGGTCCCGGACGGCACGGCGCCGGGCACGTACCACGGCTCCGTCGTCGTCGGAGCCGACGGCACCCGGAGCGTCGTCGCGATCACCGTCTCGGTTGCAGCCGTCACCCTGCCGCAGCAGAACCGGGCCGCCGGAAGCCTGCTCACGGCCTTCAACTTCGCGCCGCAGTCGTACGCGAACAAGGCGGCCGAGCTCTACGGCGTCTCGCCCGACTCGACGCTGCCGGGCCTCTTCAGCTTCCTCGCCTCGTACCGGCTCTCGCCGAACAGCTGGGGCTACGGCAACCCCAAGGCGGCCTCCGGCTACACGAGCGACCGGCGCTGGTGGCTCGACAAGACGGGGCAGATGATCACCGCGGCCGGCCAGCCGACGCGGTTCGCCTCGATGTGGATCCCCATCTCGAACAACCGCTGGAGCCCGAGCACGTACGTCGGCGGCCGCTCGCCGTACAAGCCGCAGAGCTGGTGCTCGTACCTCAAGTCCGTGCACGGGTTCTGGGAGAAGCACGCCTGGGCGGGCGCGTTCCCGTACCTGTACGGAATGGACGAGCCCGGAGCGACGCAGTTCAGAACCGTGGCGAAGCAGGCGAAGGTGACGCACTCGTGCTTCCCCGGCAGCCACGTGCTCGTCACCGGCAAGCCGACCGCCCAGAACCGCTTCCTCTGGAACGGCGGCAAGGACGACGTGGACGCCTGGGTCGTGCTCGCGAGCCGCTACTACGGCGAGTACACGAACCCGTCTCTCTCGCGCCGCGGCATCTCCCATGCCAGGCGGGAGCTGGCGCTGATCAACTCCGCACGGCGTCACCACAAGCAGATCTGGACCTACACGTACGACGCCTCCTCGCACACGACCCCCGGCTTCACCGCCACCGAGCCCGCCTCCGACGCGCGGGTCTTCGTCGACTGGGCAGCCTTCGAGGGCATCACCGGGCTCCTGTACGGGCAAGGGACGACCACGTACTCGAAGGGCAACCCGCTCGTCACGAACGACAGGGCCAAGGGCTCCTTCGTCCTCCTCTATCCGGGCAGGAACGGGCCGATCGCGAGCGCGCGCCTCGAGGTGCTGCGCGAGGGGATCGAGGACTGGGAGATCCTGAACGTCGTGCGGCACGAGCACGGCGCCGCGGCGGTGCGCAAGCTCCTCTCCGGCCTCTTCTCGTCGACGGCCAAGGGCGCCAAGCTCGGCTGCACGATCGGGTGCCCGCTCAAGACCTCGACGCCGTACTCGTGGCCGACGTGGTCGCACGACGCGGGCACGCCGCGGACGGTCGCCTCGATGCGCGCCGCCGCGCTGCGGGCCGCGTCCTGACGGCCGGAGATCTTCATGCCGCGGCGGGTTCAGCGCCGCCGAATGCGGGAGAATCGCAGGCATGAAGAAACTTCTCGAAATCCTTGTCTGCTTCATCCACCCGCTCGCCGTCGTGCTCGGCTGGATCAACGTCGCGGGCCGGAGTGACCTCAGCGGCGGCCAGAAGGTCGCCTGGGCCATCTTCCTGATCTTCCCGCTCGTCCCGTTCGTCTACGTCCTCACCGGCGGCGACCTCTGGTGAGTCGGGGGAGCGAGGCAGGGCGCTAACGTCCGTCTGTCCGATTTCTTGCGATCAGGGGGAGGCCATGACGACACTCGAGAACCGCCCGAACACTGCACTGCTCGTGATCGACGTGCAGAACGGCGTCGTAGACGGCGCCTACGAGCGAGACACCATCGTGGCGAACGTCGGCACCGTCGTGGAGAAGGCTCGCGCGGCCGACGTTCCGGTGGTCTGGGTCCAGCACTCGAGCGACAACCTGGCCCAGGGAAGCGAGCAATGGAGAATCGTCCCGGAGTTGAGCCCGGACGAGAGCGAGCCGCTCGTCGCGAAGCGCTATCCGGACTCGTTCGAGGAGACGACGCTCGAGTCCATCCTCGGCGACCTCGCCGTCGGCCGCCTGGTCGTCGTCGGCGCGCAGACGGACGAATGCGTCCGTTCCACGCTGCACGGCGCATTCGTTCGCGGGTACGACGCGACGCTGGTCAGCGATGCGCACACCACCGAGGATCTCTCGCCCTGGGGTGCGCCGCCGCCGGATCTCGTCATCGCGCACACGAATCTCTACTGGGGCAACCATGAGGCGCCGGGACGGACTGCCGGTGCGGTCGAAGCGAAGGACGTCGACTTCGCGGCGTCCTGACCGCGACTAGGTCTCGAGCAGCTCGTGCAGCCGTGCGGCGTGGGCGGGGGCAGTCGGCTCGTCGTCGTGGCGGAAGTAGACGTAGACGGGCTCCTCCACCGCCGCGACGGCTGCGGCGAACGCCGCGTCCGGCGCTTCGCGGCGGCGGAGGTAGCGGAACGGAGCCGGATGGTCGAGGTCGCCGACGCGAACGACGCCCGCCTCGGCGAGCCGCGGTTCGATTCCGTCCCAGGTGGGGTGCTCGAGGTCGAACGCGAGGCGAAGCGACGTGTCGAGCGAGCCGAGCAGCAGCTCGAGCAGCCCTTCGTCGCGCCTCGACTTCAGCGAGATCCGCACCGGCCCGAGGCGATCGCCGAGGTGGCGGACGCGGCTCTCGAACTCGGCGACGGTGCGCGGGCGCTCGCCCGGAAGCTTCGGGGCGAACTCGAACCCGGCGGGCACCTGCCCGGCCCACCGTCGGAACTGCTCCTCGCCCGGTAGCCGGTACCCGGTCGTGTTCAGCTCGACCGTCGAGAGGCGCTCGGCATAGAAGGCGAGGAAGCGAGACGGATCGAGCCCGGCCGGGTAGAAGCCGGGCCGCCAGCTCGGATACGACCAGCCCGAGGTTCCGACTCGTACCTCAGTCATCGAGCTGCTCGAGCGCCCTGAGCAGGTGGTCGACGTACTGTCGGTCCCAGGGCTCGTCGCGCGCCGCGTTCGTGAGCGACAACAGCGTGTCCGCGACGAGGCGGAGTCGGAGCAGGTCGTCGAATGATGCGAGCTCTCCGGGTCCGTCGGCCTCGGCGTACGCCTCGAGGAAGCGGGCCGAGCGCTCGGGGTCGAGCCGGTGGCGCGCTTCATCCTTGCAGACCTCCCACGTCGTGTTCGCGAGCTCCCACGCCGGCCAGTCGACGCGTGCGTCCTCCCAGTCCAGGATGCCGTTGATGCGGCCGTCGTGCACGCGGAGGTTCGCGCGGTAGAGGTCGCCGTGGACCGCGCCGCGCGCGAGCCACGGTGCGGCGGCGAGCCAGGCGCGCGACCGCTCGTACGCCTGCTCCAGAACGGCGGGCATCTCGACGATCCGCAGGTCCCACCAGGCGTTCGTCTCGAGATCGAGGTCTGCGAACGCCGGCCGGTCGGGTCGCGGCCGCCTCCAGACTCGCCCCACCCAGTGCAGCCGCGCGAGCAGCCGGGCCGCCCCGAGCCGCTGCGCCTCGTCGTCGCGGTCGAGCGGTGTCCCGGCGACGAAGGGGAGGACGGACACGACCGTGCCGTCCGTCTCCGCGAAGGTCGAGCCGTCGAGCGCGGAGAGCGGCGTCACCACCTCGGGGACGTCGTGGGAGAGGAAGGCCGTGAGCTCGTGCTCCCAGGCGACGCTCTCCGGATCGCGGTGCTCGATCCGCAGGACCACGTCGCCGCAACGCAGCAGCGTGTTCTTGTGGCCGCCTCCGAGCGGCTGTGCCGGGGGGAGCGGAGCGAGCCCCCAGCGCTCCGCGATACCGTCCGGATCCGGAAGTACGGTGCCTGGTCCTTTGGCCACGATGCAGAGCGTGACAGTTCCCGTGGAGCAGTTCACGGACGAGGAGCGAGAGCGGCTCGCACCGCACTTCACGAACCTCGACCGGCCGGTCTTCGCGCTCGTCAATCTGCCGGAGACGGTCAAGGGCGCGCTCTTCGCCCGCTACTCGCGCTACGCGGGCACGCTGCGCCGGCTCTTCCTCGACGAGTTCGCCGATTCGCTGCCGGAGGTTCCCGTCGTCGAGCTGGGCGAGGGCGAGCGCGCGGCGAAGCTCTACGAGACGATCTTCCTCGGCTACGGCGACGATTCCGTCGCCCAGCTCGGCGGCGCGCACATCGCCTGCGAGTGGACGTCGAACCTGCTCACCAAGATCCTGCAGCGCCCACGGCTCGCCGCCTACCTCGAGCAGTCGACGCGCTACATCGCCTACGACTCGCAGCTGGACGGCTTCGGCTACCGCTACCACCGGGATCCCCGGTTCGGCCCGGCGTACGAGGCGGCGATGGACGAGCTCTTCGCGAGGTACTCGGCGCTCCTGACCGGCGTCTCGGCCTGGGTGGACGAGACATTTCCGGCCGCGGAGGGCGAGTCGCCGGCCGCGCACCGGCGCGCCGTGCAGGCGAAGGCGCTCGACCTCGTCCGTGGCGTCCTGCCGGCGGCGTCGCTCTCGCACGTCGGGATCTACGCGACCGGCCAGACGTACGAGCAGCTCGTCCTGCATCTGCTCGCGCATCCGCTCGCCGAGGCGCGAGCCTACGGCGAGATGCTGCTCGAGGAGTTGCAGGCCGTGATGCCGAGCTTCGTCGCCCGCGTGCCGCGCCCCGACCGCGGCGGCCGCTGGATCGAGTACCTGCGCGAGCGGAACGAGGCGGCTGCAGCTGCTGCGATCCGGCTCGGGCTCGACGAGACCGACGAGCAGGTGACTGCTCCGGCCGTCCGCCTCCTCCGGGCTCACGGCAGCGAGGAGGAGCTGCTCGCCGCTCTGCTCTACGAGGCCTCGAGCGCCGGGGAGGAGCAGGCGCTTGGTGCAGCTGCCCGACTCTCGGCCGAAGAGCGTGCCGCGCTTGTCCGCGACCTCGTCGCCGAGCGCGAGAACCGGCGCCACCGGCCGGGACGCGGCTTCGAGACGCTCACGTATCGCTTCGAGATCGTCTCCGACTACGGCGCCTTCCGCGATCTGCAGCGGCATCGCCTGCTCACGTGCCAGTGGCAGCAGCTCTCTCCGGACCTCGGCGCCGACGTCCCGCACGAGGTCGAGGAGGCGGGCCTCGGCCCGGAGTACGCGCGTGCGCTCGAGACCTCTCGCACGGAGTACGAGAGGCTGCGCGGCGAAGGTCTCGCCGACGAGGCGCCCTATGCGCTCTGCCTCGCCTATCGCATCCGGTACGTGCTCGAGCTCGATGCGCGCGAGGCGCTTCATCTGATCGAGCTCCGCTCCGGTCGGGAGGGACATCCGTCGTACCGGGCGGTCGCCCTGCAGATGCGGGACGCCGTCGCAGCCGTCCACCCGAGCGTCGCTGCAGCGATGACGTTCGTCGACGACTCGACCGAGCCGCGGCTCGAGCGGCTGCTCTCCGAGATGCGCAATGAAGCCCGAACGGGACGCTGAGCTCGAGAACGAGGTCTACGAGAACGAGAGCTTCCGCGGACAGGATCTCTCAGGCCTCCGCACGAGCGGGTGCACGTTCCGCGACTGCGACTTCACTCTCGCCCAGCTGAACGGCTCCGAGCACGTGGGCTCCGACTTCGCGAACTCGACGCTCGAGAGCGCGAACCTGTTCGGTGCGCGCTTCGCCGAGTGTCGCCTCGTCGGCGCGACCTTCGCCGGCGCGACCCTGACGGGTCTCACGGTCGAGGGCGGCGACTGGTCCTACGTCCTGCTCCGCGGCCAGGACCTCACCGGCCTCGACCTGCGGCGGCTCCGCCTGCGCGAGGCGGACCTCTCGGAGGCCGACCTGACCGACGCGGACCTGCGCGGCGCCGATCTCACACGCGCGCGCCTCCACAACACGACGCTCGCGAGCGCCGACCTGCGCGACGCGACGCTCGACGGCGTCGATCTCGCCGCGGCGCGGATCGCGGAGGCTCGCCTCGACCTGGCCGGCGCGATCCAGCTCGCCCGCGCGCTCGGAGCAGTAGTGGAGTAAGGACCTCGGCTCAGGCCGTGATCGGGCGCAGGACGGTGGTGCCCGGCTCGGCGCCGCCCGGGCCGGGCCGCGTCACGACCCAGGAATCGCCCTTCTCCAGCGTGTACGGCGAGTTGAGCGTGACCGTGACGGCTCGCTTGGAGTTGGTGGCGCGGAACGTTCCGCAGGAGCCCGAGATCTTCCCATCGCGGATGAGGTAGACCTCGTAGTAGCGGTGCGGCGCCAGCTTAGGGAGACCGACGGCGGTGAGCGTCATCGGCCAGTTGCCGGCATGGCGGTGCCAGACCTCGAGGCTCGCCTGCGCGTTTGGCACGGCGGACGTGCCCATGAGCTTGAGGCTGACAGCCGTCGCCGACTTGGTGCTTCCCTTCTGGTTCCCGACTGCGTAGCCGCCGAGGAACACGAGCAAGACGGCGAGTGAGGCGGCGAGCAGGAGCAGCGCGCGCTGCCGCACGACCCGCCGGCGCTTCCCGACGGTCATCTTGAGGTTCGGTCCCTGCTCGAGCTCCGGGCTCACCTCCGGCGGTGGGCCCGCCTCGAGCAGCAGCTCGTGCACGTGCTGCAACCGCTGGCGCTCCGCGCCGGTCGTGTCGGCGCCGATCAGTTCGTCCAACGTCGGCTCGCGGTTCACCGCAACTCTCCTTCCAGTGCTGATGCGAGGTGCGCGAGGCCGCTTCGCGTCCGGGTCTTCACCGTTCCGAGCGGGAGGTGGAGGTACTCCGCCACCTCGCTCTGTGACAGGCCGCTCCAGTAGGCGAGCTCGATCACTTCTCGCTCCCGAGGCTGAAGCTCTTCGAGGGCGCGGTGCACGCGCCACGCCACGTCCGAGTCCTCGGCCTGCTGGGCCGGGCCTCGCTCGTGAGACGCGAGCTCGGGCAGCTCGGCGTCGGCAGCGGGTCCGTTGCGGCGCAGCCGGTCGACGATCGCGTTCCGGGCGACCGTGTACAGCCAGCCGCCGGCCGCGCCGCGTTCCGGCCGGTACGTCGAGGCAGAGCGCCAGATCGCCGCGAACGCCTCCTGGACGGCGTCCTCGGCGTGGCCGCGATCGCCGAGCCTCCGCAAGGCGAGGCCGAAGACCGGCCGGACGTATCGACCGTAGAGGATCTCGAAGGCTTCGCGATCGCGCTCGCCGACGCGCGCCAACAGCTCCGCGTCGGTAGCGGAGTCGTCGGGCGGCGCGGACTCCGAAGGGACAGCGCGCAGCCGGGGCTGGGGCACCTCGAGGGCAATCTCCATATCGCCATCGTTCTTACGCATTTGGCCCTGCTTCGGATTGTTGCAGCGCTGCGCGCCTGCGCTGCCCAATCGTTGCTAGTTCTGCGCCTCCGCGAAACGCCGCTCGACCTCTTGCCAGTTGACGACGTTCCACCAGGCTTCGAGGTAGGCGGGCCGCTTGTTCTGGTAGGAGAGGTAGTAAGCGTGCTCCCAGACGTCGATCCCGAGCAGCGGGACGTCGCTCTGCATGATCGGCGAGTCCTGGTTCGGGGTGGAGTAGACCGAGAGGCCGGTGCCGTCCCAGACGAGCCAGGTCCAGCCGCTGCCGAAGCGCTTCACGCCGCCGTCGTTGACGGCGGTGCGCAGCTTCTCGAAGGAGCCGAACGTGTCCTCGATCGCGGACCGCAGCGCCCCGCCGGGCTCGCCGCCTCCGTCCGGGCTCATGATCTGCCAGAACATGGAGTGGTTGGCGTGGCCGCCGGCGTTGTTCCGGACGGCGGTCTGCTTGTCATCGGGGAGGGAGTCGAGGTTCGTCAGCACCTGAACGACGGACTCGTTCGCGAGCGGCGTCCCCTCGAGCGCAGCGTTCGCGTTCGTCACGTAGGCCCCGTGGTGAAGGTCGTGGTGGATGCGCATCGTCTCGGCGTCGATGTGCGGCTCGAGCGCGTCGTAGGCGTACGGCAGGTCGGGTAGTTCGAAGGCCATATCGGGTGCTCCTTTGTCGGCTCAGCGCTTCTGCAGCGGAGGATATGCTCCGCGCTCGTGTCCACGCTCGTCTACAGGTTCGAGGAGATCGCCCCGCGCCCACTACGGCCGGAGGTGTACGAGCTCGACGGGATCTCCCGCGCGTCGGTCGAGGCGCACTACAAGCTGTACGAGGGGTACGTCGGCAAGCGGAACGAGATCCTCCGCAAGCTGGCCGACGCCGATTCGACCGCCGCGAACCAGGTTTTCTCGGAGTTCCGCGCGCTGAAGGTGGATCTGACCTTCGCGATCGGCGGGATCAAGAACCACGAGCTCTACTTCGGCCACCTCGGCGGCGGGGGCGGAGCGCCGGAGGGCGCCTTCGGGGAGCTCGTCGACCGCCATTTCGGCTCGGTCGACACGTGGCGCGCCGACCTCAAGGCGACGGGCCTGGCGGGGCGCGGCTGGGCCTGGACGGCCTACGACTGGGACGAGGGCCGCCTCTTCAACTACATCGGCGACGCCCAGAACACGTTCCCGATCTGGAACGCGACGCCGCTCGTCGCGCTCGACGTCTACGAGCATGCGTACTTCCTCGACTACCAGACCGATCGCGCCTCGTACATCGACGCGTTCTTCACCAATCTCGACTGGGACGTCGTGAACGGCTGGATCGAGCAGTACGGCATCCCCGTCTAGGGGCGGGCCTTCCGCATGCTCACCGCCGCGTTCGTCGTCGCCGGCTATCTGAGCGGCTCGTTGCCGTGGGGCTACTGGCTCGTCCGGATCTTCCGCGGCGAGGACATCCGCACGAAGGGAAGCGGCAACGTCGGCGCGACGAACGTCTGGCGCGTCTACGGCGCGCGCCTCGGGCTTCCGGCCGCGATCCTCGACGTGGCGAAGGGCTTCGTGCCGGCGTTTGCGGCGACCGTCGTCGTCGGACACGGCGCCGGCGTTCTCGCGGGCGCGGCGGCGATGCTCGGGCACGCGCGGCCGATCTTCCTCCGCTTCCAGCGCGGCGGCAAGATGGTGGCGACCGCGGGCGGCGCCTTCCTCGGCGTTGCGCCGCTCGTCGGGGCGGCGGCCGCCGGCGTCTGGATCCTCGTCTTCGCAATCACGCGCTACGCGTCGGTGGCGTCGATCACGTCCGCCGCCTCGCTCGCCTTCTGGGCGTGGCTGTTCGGCTACCCGTGGCCGGTGATCGCCTTCGGCGGCGCGGCGGGCCTGGGAGTCGTGTTCCTCCATCGCGCGAACATCGCGCGGCTCTGGCGCGGCGAGGAGACTCGGCTCGAGCTGCGGCGGAGGAGGAGCGACCCTACGCGCGCAGCCAGTCCCTGAGGACCGTGTGCGCGGCGGGGCCGTGGCCGGCGCCGCCGATCTCGGCGCGGAGCTCGCCGATCGTGCCGTGACGCTCGGCCACGACCTCGTGGGCGTGGATCGTCTCGAAATTGACCTGGCGCGAGAGGACGAAGTCGCCGTCGCCGAGCCGGGGAAGGTCGTCCAGCATGCTCTTGAGCGCGACGCGCACCGAATCCTCGACGAAGCGCGGCTGCAGGTGCGCGTGCTCGACCACGAACAGCTCGTCGGGCCGCTTCAAGAGCTCGTAGATCGGTGAGCTCATCGAGCTCTCCACGATCTCGACGAGCCGCTCGGCGTTGAGGCGCTCCGCCGTGCCGACGAGGAGCGTGCCGCGGCCGCGCTGGTTGTGCGTCGCGAGGGGGACGAGCTCGAGGATCCGTTCGACGTCGCCGTCTTCGAAGCCGGCCTCGAGCAGACGGTCGGCGGCCGCACCGCGTACGAGGCCCTGTGCGCACGGGCAGGCGTTGATCCCGGTCGCCTCGACGCCCACGACACGCCGGACCTGCTCACGGGAAGCCGCGGCGATCCCGATCAGCGAGACCATCTCCTGCGTCGCGAGCTTCGTCACGGGCGTCCGCCGCTCGTACGGGTAGCGCGCCGTGATCCGCACCTCCGCGAGCAGCGCCTCCTGCCGGTCGACGACGCGCCGCGCAACGCGCTCGGCGAGCTCCTCGACGAGGAATGCGTCGTCCTCCACGACGCCCTCGACCGCCTCTTCGAAGAGCTCGGGGAAGCGGGACATGTGCACGCCCTTCTGCCGCGGGTCGAGGTCGACCGTGCAGTCGATCGTCGCCGCGATGAGCTTCTCGCTGCGGCCGTCGCCGACCCGAACCGCTTTCTGGACGCCGGTGACGCCGACGCTCGACAGTCCGAGAGCGACTTCAGGCGCAGCCGCCTGCAGATCGGGTGCCTCGGTCCGCTCCATAGGGCAAGGTTAGACCCGCCGTGACCGATGACAGCGAATTCGCCCGGCTCGTCTCGCTCGCCTGCCACGACCTGCGGACGCCGCTCGCGACCGTGCACGGCTTCGCGACGACGCTCGAGCGAGGCGGCGGCCTCGAGCCGCCCGCGGACCGGTACGTCGAGATGATCAACGCCGCGTCGGCGCAGCTCGCGGAGTTGCTCGACGAGCTGTCGCTCGCGGCGCGGATCGAGTCGGGCCGCTACGACCCGATCTCGCACGAGGCGGACACGCTCGAGCTCGCACAGGCGGCGGCGGCGCGGCTCGGCGAGGACCGCGTGCGCGTCACCGGCTCGGGGGCGGCGCTCGAGACCGATGCGGAAGCCCTCGAGCGCGGTCTCGCGGCACTGTTCCAGTCGGCCTTGCGCCACGGCGGGCTCGACGAAGTCGGCGTCGAAGTCGACGGCGCCGAGATTCGGCTCTCACGGGTCACACCCGCTTCCGCTCCCGTCGTCCTGGGCGACGATCTGCGCGATCTCGGCGCGGCGGTCGCGGTGCGGCTCGTCAGGCGGCTCGGCGGCTCCGTCTCGGTTGACGGAGAGACGCTGAAGATCCAGCTCGTCTAGCCCGCGGCGAACACGGGCGCCGCGAGCTCGTGGCACATGCGGCAGCGTGCCTCGTACTGCTCGAGGGCGCCGACGACGATCGTGTCGCCGTCGACTGCAGCGGGCGCGCCGTCGACGAGCCGCTGCGTCATCGTCGCGGGGCCGCCGCACCGATGGCAGACGGCCTGGAGCTTGTCGACGAGCTCGGCGCGGCAGAGGAGCTCAGGCATCGCGCCGAACGGGAGCCCGCGAAAGTCCTGGTCGAGACCGCACGCGACGATCCGCATCCCGCCCTCCACGAGACCGTCGAGCACCAGGGTGATCTGCGGCGGGAAGAACTGCACCTCGTCTACCCCGACGACGTCGTACCCGTCGACGAGGCCCGGGATGTCGGCAGGGTCGTCCACGGCGACCGCGCGCATGCGCGCACCTGCATGGCTGACGACGTGTGCGATGTCGTACCGGTTGTCGATGCGCGGCTTGACGATCAGGACGCGCTGGCCGGCGATCTCCGCGCGCCGCAGCCGCCGGATCAGCTCCTCGCTCTTGCCGCTGAACATCGGGCCGCAGACGACCTCGAGCCAGCCGCCGCGATTCGGGAAGAGCCTGATCACGGGACCGACCCTAGAGGGCCGGTCCGACGGACTCGGCTAGCCGACCGACTCCTTCGCCTGCTCGAACTCGTACTGGGAGAGGCGGCGGAGGCTGACGATGCCGAGCAGGCGACCGTCCTTCGACACCGGCAGGTGGCGGAAGTTGCGCTCGAACATCATCTTCGCGGCCTCCTCGATCGGCGTGTCGGGCTCGATCGTGATCACGCTCTCGGTCATCCACTGCCGCACCCGGGCCTCGGCGGCGCGTGCCCGCTGCGCCACCGCGCGGAGGATGTCGCGCTCGGTGATGATGCCGGTGAGCCGCACCATGTCCTCCATCACGACGACGGCGCCGACGCCGCCGTCCATCATCTTCTCGGCGGCCTCGCCGATGGACGCCGTCGGATCGACGGCAAGGACGTCCCGGTTCATGACCTCGGCGACAGTTGCCATGTCTAGAGCCTAACCGAGCTTGCGGGTGAAGAAGGGCTCCCCGTCGACCTCGCCCTTCTGGAGGAAGCCGAGCCGGTCGGCCAGGGCGAGCGACCGCCGGTTCTCGGGGTGGATGAGAAGCGTGGCGACCGTGTGCTCGGTGTCACGGCTCAGGTGCTCGAGCAGCAGTGCGACCGCGCGTGAGGCATAGCCGTTGCCGCGCGCCGTGGGAAAGAGGTAGTAGCCGACGTTCACCTCGCCCGATCCGAGCCAGTCGTGATCCGGGTCACGGTCGTAGTCGACCCAGCCGACCAGCTCATCGTCGACCCAGACGCATGCGACGGGGCGGGGTCCCGTCGCGCCGGGCCCGAACCACTTGAAGAACTCCTCGTCCCGCCCCGCCATGAGCAGCTCCACGTCACCGGGCGCCGGAGCGCGCAGCGTGACCACGCCGTCGGTCGCGATCAACGCAGCAGCCGCGAGAGCCGCCGGTCCTTCAGCACCCGACCGCCGGTCTGGCAAGCGGGGCAGTAGAAGATCGTGTGCTCCTCGAAGTCGACCTGGGCGATCGGCGTCCCGCAGACGTGGCACGGCTCGCCGAGCCGCCGGTGGACGCGGTACGTCTTCTCGTCGGAGGCGCCGGCCTCGCGTAGCTCGAGCCCGCGCTCGAGCTCGGAGTCGACGGCGGCCGCGAGCCGCTCCACCTCTTCGTCGTCGAGCTCGCCCGAGAGCGCGTACGGAGACAGCTTCGCCGAATGGAGGATCTCGTTCGCCCACGCACGGCCGATCCCCGCGACCAGCCGCTGGTCGCGCAAGAGCGCGTGCAGCCGCCGCGACTCGCCGTGCACGATCTCGCCCAGCCGCGCGGGTCCGAGCCCGAGGGCCTCCGGGCCGAGGTGCGCGAGCTCGGCCTCGGCCGCGTCCGGCGTGAGCAGCCAGACGCCCGCCCGCTTCTTCCTCGCGTTCTCGGTGAGGACGAGCTTGGAGCCGCCCTGGAACTCGAGGG
>Ga0207693_10000460_pt1 | contig 37218 bp, 34 predicted proteins | sample LARL81metaG_FD_184347 | JGI IMG/M metagenome (GOLD analysis project Ga0207693, IMG submission 184347) | Corn, switchgrass and miscanthus rhizosphere microbial communities from Kellogg Biological Station, Michigan, USA - LAR L8-1 metaG... | ecosystem: Host-associated > Plants > Roots >... | reverse complement strand
CGTTGCGATCGGATGGACATTGGTTTCGGTCAGCTGGCCATGTGCCGCCCAACGGGTGTGCCCAATGCCGATCACGCCTTGCGCCGGTTCGTGATCGGGCCGCCGGTCAAGGTTGACGAGTTTGCCTTCCGCCCTCCGGCATTCAATGCGTCCGTCGACCAAGGTCCCAATCCCGGCCACATCATAGGCGCGATATTCGAGACGCCCTAGCGCAGGCATAGAGTGCGAGCCTCCGCCGATCGCCGGGAATCATCAGTGAGGGACACCAGCTTAGAAGGCTCATCCCGTTGTCCCAGGTTCGTCAACATCTAGGGCTGGCGGGTGAAATCTGAAGCGGGGCTGAGGTTCAGTTTCTCGGGTGCCTTGAGCTGTTTGTCCGCGTGCCGGTGGCAGTTTCGCGGCCCTTTGGCTCGCGCGGGACTGTCGACACACCGATTGCTCGCGAGCCACTCAATGCCCTCTTGCGCCCGCCGTAGACGACCGCCGCACGGCATCCTCATACCACATATTGGGTTACCTGGGACAACGGGATGAGCGTTCAGCTTAGTGACAAATCCAGGACAACTTTTTGTCAAAATCCTCATATCCCCTCGTGTGATCTCGGTCAATCGAGATTATCGTAAAGACACCAAATAATCGGTTAACATCTATATTTACCTTAACGCATCACTTCTAGTGTTATCGACGACTGACCGAGTGCTCTCCTCTGTTGTCCACCTTGGAAGGCTGCCTAGGACGATCCCCGAGGGGTTTCCCGATTCAGCAGAACAGGTGGACTTCCTTCGCGGGTTTAGTCCCCAGGTCGGCATGTCATCAGGATTTCGACCATCCTGACGAACGCCTTCCGTGCGGTTATCAGGGACGATCGCCGTTGCTAAGGACAGACGGCGCGGCGGTACGGACTGGGAGGAAGACCAAGGACCAGGCATCATCGGCTATCCGTGGCTGAATGTCTCTGGTGCCAATAGCTCGCGCAGGTCCGCCATGCCCGCCGCGCCTGGAACAGCGCAACTGCGCGATCCCCGACGTGTCCTGCGGAAACCTGATGGTCGCCGAAGACGGTTACCGTCCAAGAAAAGCGTTCTGCTCCGGATGACCCAGTGTCCTTGATTACGTATCGTGCCCAGCATCCAGGGTCAACCAGCAACACCATACAACGCTTTGGTGCCCCGCCGCCAACCACCCAACGCTTCGCCGGATCGCGGCATAGCCGCCCGGCGTCGTTCACGTTCTCGTAGCCGGCCCGTCGGCCGAATACCGACTGCCGCAGCAACCTGACCAAGAAGTGCCGTCGGCTTTTGCCAGTGCGTGCCTCCACCAATCTCTCGCCGCCGCTATCGTCAGAGCGAGCACATCGTCCAGCTCGCGATAGGGCAGCAACCCGGCATCGGAAGTGATCGCAGAACCAAGAATCTCTCCGCCGCCGGTGTGCCCGAGCGGAGCAGCCTGCAAGAGCTCGGGCCTGGCCATATCATCGGCCGAACCTCCAGAGCGCCAGTGACATGAGCGCGTGGCGCTCGAACTCACCGGCGGTGCCGAGCTGCGTTACGAGATCGTCGAGGATGCGGACAGTGGTATCCGTCGGGTCGGTCTATCTGGGGTCTTCTTATCTGGGGATCATTCGGTCTATCGACGGTGCGGACCCGGCGCAGATGACGGGGGGCCTTGCGCCTGGTGCAAGGCTCGGGGCCGTACAGTTGTGGCGCAGCGCTCGCAATGCCCGCACAATCGAGCGTGTTGAGCCGACACTTTTCCGGAGCAGATCATGAGCGCACACATGACCCCTGAGCAGGTCCGATCCAAAATCGACCACCCGATCGTCGATGGCGACGGGCATTGGGTCGAATACGATCCAGTGTTCAGCGAAAAGATGCGCAAGGTCGGCGGCGATCTCGCCGCGGACGGCTTTCTGAAGGCGATGGGGACGACCCGCGAGTCGCTCTCGATGTCGGTCGCCGAGCGCCGGCACAAGCGCGTCGGTCAGCAGGCCTTTTGGAGCCGCCAGGCGGAAAACACGCTCGACCGCGCCACCGCGATGATGCCGAAGCTGCTCTATGACCGCCTCGACGAGTTGGGCCTCGACTTTGTCGTCGTCTACCCGACCGCCGGGCTGCGCCTCCCGCGCATCCAGGACGACGCGACGCGGCGCGCCGTGATCCGCGCCTACAACATCGTCTCGGCCGATTACTTCAGCAGTCTCGGCGACCGGCTAACGCCGGCGGCAATCATTCCCATGCACACCCCCGACGAAGCAATCGCCGAGCTTGAATTCGTTACCAAACAATTGGGTTCGAAAGTCGGCATGTTCGGCAGCAACATGGCCCGCAAGGTACCGGCGGCCGCGGCCAACGATCCCGACACGGCGCGCTTTGCGGTGTGGTACGACGTGCTCGGCATCGACAGCGAGTATGATTACGACCCGGTCTGGACGAAATGCGTCCAACTGGGCATCGCGCCGACCTTCCACAGCGCCAGCAGCAATCAGGGGCTGCGCCTGTCACCGACGAATTTCTGCTACAACCACATCGGCCATTTCGCCGCCGCTGGGCATGCAACCGCGAAGGCGATCTTCCTCGGCGGCGTCACTCGGCGCTTCCCGGAACTGCGTTTCGCCTTCCTCGAAGGCGGCGTCGGCTGGGCCAGCCAGCTCTTCGGCGATCTGATCGAGCATTGGGAACGGCGCAGCGCCAAGGCATTGGAGCGCATGCACCCCGACAAGCTCGACCGCACCCAGCTGATGAGCCTTGTCGAGAAATATGGGTATGGCGACATCGCCGCCGCGTTGCGCGGGCGCGGCGGCTTGCCCGACCCCGAACAGGCCTATCTGACCGGCAACGTCGAGGACATTGACGATTTCTCGGCCTGCCAGATCACCCGCAAGGAGGACTGGCTCGATCTCTACGCCAGGCCCTATTATTTCGGCTGCGAGGCGGACGACCGCATGAACGCGACCGCGTTCGGCCGCAACAACCCGTTCGGGGCAAAGCTGAATGCGATCTTCAGCTCGGATATCGGGCATTTCGACGTGATCGACATGCGGCATCCCCTGCCCGAGGCCTACGAGCTGGTCGAGGACGGCCACATCACCACCGATAGTTTCCGCGACTTCACCTTCACCAACGCGGTGCGGCTGTGGGGCGCGCAGAACCCGCGCTTTTTCGAGGGCACCCGCGTCGCCAAGGAAGCCGCGGCCATCCTTGCTGCAGCACAAACCCCAACCCTCACCGCCGCCGAATAACCCGGGGGCAGCAGCGTCCCCCATCCGCCGGCGCGGTGGAACGCCACGCCTGCGGGCTGTGTTTTCGCCCATGTCGCAGGATGGGCGGATGCTGACAATCGCCGAAGCGCAGCGGCGCACCGAGGATTTTCTGACCGAGCAGATGCTGGCAGCATTGCGCACGGTCGAATACAAATTGCCGAGTTTCGATACCGAACCGGTCGATGTCGAGCTAACTGATGTTGTCCGATCGTGTGTTGAAATCCGCCACGTGCGTGGCGCCTCCGATGCCACTTATCTGATCAACGCATTCGGCGACGAATTGCTGATGCAGTTGCAGCTCAACGTGCACCGGCTCGTCGTCGTCTATCGCGTGCCGGCGCTCGATGCCCTCGATGCGAACACACTCGCGGTGCGCCTCGAACGCTGGCGCATCGGGGCTGAGCATGCCGGCTGGAAATTCGGTTGGCGCGACGCGCCGATCGCCGGGGATCCCGGCCGACGCTATGTCGAAACCTACTGCTACGCCTTCGCCGCCCCCGATTTTCTCGAAGACGAGCCGCAGCAGCTATACTGGCGCACCGACATCGTGCAAATGACGCGCTATTACATGATCGAGGCGGGCTGCAGCGGCATCCGCTTGTCTCCGCGCCGCGCCGGCTTTCCGGTCTGAGGCCTCTGCCGGCCGAGCTGTTTGCATCACGACAGTGGCGTGGTCTCGTCGAGTAGCTTTCGCCAAGGCGACGGTCGAAGCGGGAAAAAGGATCGTGCAAGGAGTCCAGCAGCTGATCGAGAACCCGGTCGCCACCGATCTTCCGCAACTCCGCGATGGCTGCGATCTCCCACACCAGCCGGCGCAACCGGGAGGTCGCTCGGCGCAGCAAGGCGCCGTAGTCGAGGTCACCGAGTACTGGTTCATGAAGGTGAAGATTTTGGCGGCGGGTTCACTCGGTAGTGAGGTCCGGCCAACAGCGCCGGCAGGACGTCCGAAGAAGCCCGAATCTCGGGAGGATCGAACACCGTTTGGTCCACCCCGGCGCCTCCGCAAAGTCCGCCTTCGAGATTGACCACCCAAAAAGAATGCGGCGGTGCGAGCAAGGGTCACGGCGCGCCTAGGCCACGGTGAAATAGTGTCATCTTGGTCCCCATCGCGGCCTTGCCTGAGCGGTCACCGCCACGGGAGGGCCATCGAGATCGGAAATCAGCCCGCGGATCGTATCGTTCTGTTGAACGAGGTGCTGCCCCGAGCTGACGAGCAAGTCGACATCCTCGTCCGGGATCGTCAGCCCGGTCGGGATCGCCTGCAGCCGCTGGCGTTCCTGCGGGTTGGGAATGCTCGCCAGCGAAATATGCACCAGTGCGCCCCGCACATCGGCGCAATCATGTCCCTCGATGACCCGCGCCTGGGCGCAGCGCACCTTGCGCAAGCTATCGACCAATTGGCGCAGCTCGCTGGCGGTCAATATCAGGGTCTCGAAATTGTAGGCGTCGATCTGGGTGCCGGAAACGGCGCCGAAGATCTGACTGAGACCGGTTACGACACGTTGCTTCGATATTGCGGGGTCCGTCGCCGACTGCCCATCGACGCTGAGCACCAGTACCCGGCGCGTCGTCAAGGCGACCCGTCGAAAGGAGTCGGTGCTGTCATCGAGGGCGATGCCGCCGTTCGCCACGCCGCGCAAGGCGAGATTGTCCGAAATGCCGCCGTCCAGGAGGTGGACGTATTTCGTGCGCTCGGGGTCGAGATAGCGGTTCGCGGTTCTTGCCAGTAGCGCGCGGCGGGACAATTCGTCGGGCGTCTCGGCCCACTCCGCCGGCGCCGCGGTTGGCGGTCGCACGCCGCGGCAATCAGGCGTGTGGCTGGTCAGAGTGATCGGCGAAAACAGCACCGGAAAGCCGTTGCTGGCCGCGACCGCACGCGCCACCGGAAAGCTCGATAGGTCGGAGCAGATCAGGTCGAAATAGGGTTGGGTGAACGAGAAGGGAATTCCGTTGGCGATATCGGTCGCGTCTACCGAGACGGCAGGCAAGCCCTGACGCAGCAGATCCGCATAAGTAGCGCCATGGAACATCAGCCGGTCATAGATCTCCGCCATTCGGTCGTTGGTGCCGTAGAAGGGGTTGACCAGCCACTCCCAATTCCACGGCAGCAGGTAGGTGCCATAGATGTACGCGTTGATATCCGCCTTCAGAAACTCGGCGGGGAAAGTTTCGAAGCTCTTGTCGCGGTAGAGGCCATAATGCATCGCCGGAAAGCTACCGCCCGAGACGGCGGCGATGTAATCGAGCTCATCCAACAATGAGCGGGTTCGTCCGTCTTCGACGACCTGGATCTGCTTCAAACCTCGCAGTACGCCGTGGGCAAAGGCGGCGGAACGCTTGCCGCCGCCGGAAAATGCCATGATGAACACGATCTCGCCTCGCGGGTATTGCAACATCGGGAGCAGCGCGTAGCCGTCGCTGTAGACCGGCAGCCCTTGGGCATTCTGCGGCAGCGGCTCGTTGGTGGGCACCATCGCCGTCTGACAGCAACATAGCAGCAGCGCCACAGTTGCCGAGAGTGCCTGCTCCAGAAGCCGCCAGTAGCCGAACCTTGCCATAACTCGTGTCCCCTGGTGAATCTGCTTCACACATAGACATTGATTGCGCCGGCGGGCGGTGCGGCGGCTGCCCCAGGGCCTGCATTCATCAGCCCGGGCATCAGCGTAAACGATGCGAATGCCGTTCGCCTCTGATCATTGTTCTGGCCAGCCGGCCAACCCTTTCGTCGAGGTCTCAGCGCGGAAACAGAAACTGCAGCTGGAGCGGACGGCCCGGCGCGGGCCGGGATTTGCGTGCTCCAAAATTCGGCGCGGGTGACGCGGCCGGTTACCCTCACAAACTCCCGAAACTGCCGGTCGGCGATCGGATGCCGGTCGATCCGGAACCCGTCGACGGCAACGTAATAGGCCGGCGCTTTTTCCGCGTAGCGCTGGGGTACGACAAAGTGGCGTTCTGCGACAAGCCGTCCGCGACAACAATGGGTTCGCGGCTCAGGCCACGCAGTCTGAGGCTCGGCTGCGCTCGGCCCGCGCTTTGATGAACACCGGCCTTCATCGTCTTGGAGACATAAGAGAGGGAAAACCTCCGTGTGCTTCGTGCCTCCGTGGTAAGCTCCTCGCGTGAAGCCCGCAAAATTCGACTACCATTGCCCAGTCACGCTGGATGAAGCTGCGGCGATCCTGGCCCGCTACAACGGCGAGGCGCGGGTTCTCGCCGGCGGTCAGAGCCTAGTTCCGATGATGAATTTTCGGCTCGCGACCCCCGCGGCGATTATCGACCTCAATCGTATCCCGGGTCTTGCCGCTATTGCAGCGGCGGACGGAGTGATCGCAATCGGTGCCATGGCGCGCCAGCGGCAGCTGGAATTCTCGCCCACTATCCGCGAACATTTGCCGCTGCTGAGCGAAGCCTTGCGTTGGGTCGGGCACCTGCCGACCCGGACCCGCGGCACGATCGGCGGGTCGATCGCTCACGCCGACCCTGCGGCTGAAATCCCGATGATATTGCAGGCTCTGGCGGGCGAGGTTGTGGTTCGCGGGCCCCAAGGGGAGCGTTCTATCGCGGCGCCCCATATTTTTCTAGGACCGTTGACGACCGCACTGAACCCCGACGAGATTCTGATCGAGGTGCGCTTTCCGGTCATGCCGCCGAGGGCTGGTCATGCGATCGAGGAATTTGCCCGGCGCAAGGGCGATTTCGCGATCGCCGCGATTACCGTGATGGTGGTGCAAGACGGCGAGCGCTGCACGACGGCGCGCCTCGCCACCGCAGGGATTGGACCCGTTCCGGTCCGGTTGGGCGAGGCGGAAGGCATCCTCGAGGAGAGGGGGCTGGGCGACGCTGCTATTGCCGCGGCGGCGCAGCGCGCGGCGGAATTGGTCGAGCCGATGTCGGATCATAACGCGTCGGCGGATTTCCGCCGCCATTTGACCGGCGTGCTGACCCGCCGCGCCGTCGCCAAGGCAAGGGATCGACACGATGTCCGAACCGGTTGACGTCCGGCTGACCGTCAACGGACAGCCGCGGCGGGCGCGCTGCGAGCCGCGCAAGCTTCTGGTCGATTTTCTGCGAGAGGATCTCGGCTTGACCGGGACCCATGCCGGCTGCGAGCACGGGATCTGCGGCGCCTGCACGATCCTCTACAATGGCGAGGCGGCCCGCGCCTGCATCATGTTTGCGGTGCAGGCCGACGGCGCCGAGCTGGTGACGGTCGAGGGCCTCGCCGAAAGCAGCGGCACGCTTCACCCGTTGCAGCAGGCCTTTCACGAACACCACGCATTGCAATGCGGGTTCTGCACGCCCGGCATGCTGATCACTGCGCTCGATTATCTGAAGATCAATCCGTCGCCGAGCGAGGATGAGATCCGCGAGGCGATCTCGGCGGTGCTCTGCCGCTGCACGGGCTATATCAACATCGTCAAGGCGGTAAAGGCCGGGGCGGAGGCGATGCGCGTCGCCAAGGCATGAGCGAGACCCGCGGGCTGGTCGGCCGCCCGCTGCTGCGGCGCGAGGATCGCCGGCAGCTGACCGGCGGGGGACAATTCATTGCGGACCTCGAATTGCCGCGCATGCTGCATGCTGCTTTCATCAGGAGCGAGCTCGCTCACGCGCGCATCCGCTCGGTCGATCTGTCGCAGGCCGCCGCAGCGCCCGGCGTCGCATTGGCGCTGAGCGGCGCCGATCTGCTGCGGCCGTTGCCCCCGGTGCCGGATACGCAGCTCTCTCTGCCGGGCAAATGGACGAGCCTCGTACAGCACGAATTTCACAATCCGCAGCAGCCGCTGCTAGCGCACGACAAGGTGCGGCATGTCGGCGAAGCGATTGCCGTGATCGTGGCGGAGAGCCGGTATGCGGCGGAAGACGCCGTTGCATTGGCCACGGTGGAATTGGACCCGCTGCCCGCAGTCGTCGATGCCGAAGCCGCGCTCGCCGCCGGCGCGACGATCATTCACGACGCGCTGAAAACAAACCTTCTCGGCGCGTTCTCGGTTGCTAAGGGCGATACCGACGCCGTGATGGCGCGGGCACCCCACAGTTTGCAGCGCCGCTTTCATCATCACCGCTACGCGGCGATGCCGATCGAATGCCGCGGTGTCGCCGCCCTCCACGACCAGCGAACCGACTCGGTGACGATCTGGTCGGCAACCCAGGTTGTGCATTGGGTGCGCCGCGAGGCGGCGGCGATCCTCGGCCTGCCGGAAGCGCGGGTGCGGTGTCTCGCGCTCGACGTCGGCGGTGGCTTCGGAGTTAAGGGCCACGTTTATCCCGAGGACCTGCTGGTCCCGTTTCTGGCCCGGCGGCTCGGCCGGCCGGTTCGCTGGATCGAGGACCGGCACGAGCATTTTTTGTGCTCGGCGCATTCGCGCGATCAGCTGCACGATGTCGAGGTTGGCTTTGACGATGACGGCCATATCCTCGCCCTGCGCGACGATTTCATCGTCGATTGCGGCGCCTGGAACCCGATCGGGGCGGGTGTCCCATACAATACCGCGGCGCATCTGACCGGCCCCTACAAGATCGAGCACCTTGCCGTCTCGGCCCGCACCGCTGCCACCAACAAGGTGCCGAACTCGGCCTATCGCGGCGCCGGCCGTCCGGAGGCGGTCTTTGCGATGGAGCGGATCATCGACATGGTGGCCTGGAGCCTGAGGCTGGAGCCGGCGGAAGTGCGCCGGCGCAACATGATCCGCGCCGACGAGATGCCGTATCGCGCCGGCATTCCGTACCGCGACGGCGAGCCGATCGTCTATGACAGCGGCGATTACCCGGACGGGCTGGCGCAGGCGCTGGAGGCGATCGGCGGCGTGGACGCGTTCCGCCGGCGGCAGCGCCAAGCTCGGCAGGCGGGCCGCCATCTCGGCCTCGGCATCGGCTGCTATGTCGAGGGCACGGGGGTCGGCCCGTTCGAGGGGGCGACGGTGCGGATCGATCCGTCCGGCAAGGTGTACGTCGCATCCGGCGCCTGCGCACAGGGCCAGGGAATGGAGACGATCTTTGCCCAGGTCGTCGCCGATTGTGGAAAGTCGCTCCCGAGGACGTTCTCATTTCTCTCGCAGACACTGCCGCGATCCCGATCGGCTTCGGTACGATCGCCAGCCGCAGCACGGTTACCTTGTCGGCAGCGATCCACGAGGCCAGCGAGGGGCTGCGCCGGAAAGCCTTCGCGATCGCGGCCAATCTGCTGGAATGCGCACCGGCCGATCTCGAACTGCGCGATAGTGGGGTTGGCGTGGTCGGGGTCCCGGGGGCCGTGATCAGCCTTGCGAGGCTGGCGCAGGCCGCGCGGCCCGGCTGGGACCACAGCCGCCCGCCGGGGGTCGAGGCAGGGCTAGAGGCGACCCGTTATTGGGAGCCGCCGACCGTCACCTGGAGTTATGCCGCGCATGTCGCGATCGTCGAGGTGGACCCGGAGACCGGGCATATCAAAATCGACAAATACGTGATCGCCCATGATTGCGGCACCGTCGTCAACCCGCTGCTGGTCGAAGGCCAGCTTGCCGGCGGCACCGCTCAGGGGATCGGCGGCATCCTGCTGGAAGAGATCGGATACGACGCGGACGGCCAGCTGTTGACCGGGTCGTTGACGGACTACTTGGTTCCTACGGCGAGCGACATCCCGGACATGCAAATGATCCACCAGCATTCGCCGTCGCCGCTCAATCCGCTCGGCGTCAAAGGCGTCGGCGAGGGCGGCGCGGTCGCACCGCCGGCGGCGATTACCAACGCGATTTGCGACGCGCTCTCGATGTTCGGCGTCGAGTTCAACGCAACCCCGATCACGCCGGAGCGGGTCGTACAGGCTGTTCGCGGCTTGAGACCGGGCACGACGTAGAACCCGTTCGTAAGCTTTCCCGAGCTTCGCACCCGCTGTATGGCGAAGACCTGTGGTGGAACCAACTCGGAGGCTCGGCATTTTCATGCCAGTGGAGCGAGCCCATATCTAGCGCAGCCCGGGGGGCGTGGGGTACCGGAGGACGGGGTGATGCAGAGCCAGAACCGGCTTTTTGATGACATTGCTCGCGTCGCCGCGGGCGCCATCGGGACGCTTTCGGGCGTCAAGAACGAGGTCGAGATGCGCATCCGGGAGCAGCTCGAGAGGGTGCTTGCCGGCATGGATCTCGTCAGCCGAGACGAGTTCGAAGCTGTCAAGGCGATGGCGGCGAAGGCGCGCTCGGAGCAGGAGGATATGCAGAAGCGGCTCAACGACCTCGAATCGCGGCTGGCGGCGCTCGCCGCACGAACGACGGTGCCATCTCCGCTCGCCGATGAAACCATAGCCGATCTTTCGTGATCGCGGAGACTGATAAAAGGCGGCGAAATGTTGACTTGCGTCATCGTTTGTACATCGTCAGCTTGATTGTGTGACGCTCCTGTCGAGCCGCCCCGAGGAGGGCTTGATGACATCCGTGTCGATAGTCGAACCAACGCCGTTTTCCGGAAACCCCATCGACCTCGTTGAGGAGATCGTCATCGCCAACAATTGGGCGCATGATCGCGCCAGCGAGGAAGAGCTCGTCGTCGAGATTTCCGGCCGCTGGTGCGACTATCGGTTGTACTTCGTCTGGCAAGAGGAGCTGTGCGCCCTGCACTTCTCGTGCGGTTTCGATATGAAGGTGAGCAAGGGACGGCGCAGCGCGTTGTACGAGCTTCTCGCCCTGGCCAATGAGAAGTTGTGGCTCGGTCATTTCGACATTTCCGCCGAGGAAAATTCGCCGGCCTTCCGCCATGCCGTGCTGTTGCGCGGGCTTTCGACGGCGAGTGCAGAACAGGTCGAGGATCTCGTCGACATCGCCTTATCGGAATGCGAGCGGTTTTACCCGGCATTTCAGTTCGTTGTCTGGGGTGGCAAGTCGCCTGCCCAGGCGATCGCTTCGGCGATGATCGACCCGGTCGGAGAGGCGTGAGCGAGAGGCGGCTCGGCGTGGGGGGTGGCGCAGGCCCGGCAGGTAGCATCGTCCTCGTCGGCTGCGGAAAGATGGGAACCGCGATGCTGCGCGGCTGGTTGGCTGCCGGAGTGGCGTCGCGTTGTGTGGTGGTGGAGCCGGCAGGGATGCCGATTGGGTTCGGCTCGGCAGCCGAAATCGTCTGGCATTCGGCGCCGGAGGAGCTCGCGACGGGGCTGAGCCCCGATGCCGTGGTATTCGCCGTCAAACCGCAAATCGCCGACGACGTAGTGCCGAGTTATCGGCGCTGGACCGGCCCCGCTACCCTGTTTGTGTCGATCGTCGCCGGCAAGACCCTCGCCGGTCTCTCGCGCTGTCTGGGTCGCGCCGCAATCGTCCGAACGATGCCGAATACGCCGGCGGCAATCGGCCGCGGTATAACGGTGGCTTGTGCCAATTCTCTTGTGACGACCGCTCAGAGGCAGCTCTGCGATCGCCTCCTCGCTGCCATCGGCGAGAGCGCCTGGGTCCAGGACGAGGCGCTGATCGACGCGGTCACGGCAGTTTCCGGCAGCGGCCCGGCTTACGTATTTCTGCTGATCGAAGCACTTGCCCAGGCCGGCCGAGCCGAGGGTTTGCCAGCCGATCTCGCCCTGCAATTGGCGTGCGCCACCGTCGCGGGATCGGGTGAGCTGGCGTGCATCTCCGCAGAGAGCCCCGCGCAGCTGCGCGAGAACGTCACGAGCCCCGGGGGCACGACCCGCGCCGCGCTCGACGTGCTGATGGCCGCCGACGGCCTCGCACCGCTGATCAGGCGAGCCGTCGCCGCGGCGGCGGCCCGGTCGCGCGAGCTCGCGAGCTGACATGGCAAGGGCGGGCAGGACGAGCGGACGCCGCCGCGATTCCGGGGCTTCGCGAGACGAAGCCGACCGGATCATCGATGCCATGCTCGCCCTGGTACCGACCGAGGGGTGGCGAAGATTGTCGCTCAGCGCGATCGCCGCGGCCGCCGAGCTTCCGATTCTGCAGGTGTACCGGGTCTTTCATTCGAAGCAGGCGATCCTCTGCGCGCTCTATCACCGGCTTGACCAGATCGTGCTGGCCGATCCGCCCGCAGCCGAGCGGGACGAGCGACCGCGGGACCGGCTGTTCGATCTCCTGATGCGGCGATTCGACGCGCTTCAACCCTACAGACCGGCGCTTGACGTGCTGCGCCGCGAATTGCTGGGCAGCCCCGTGACCGCATTGTGCGCCGGCGCGTCATTCCTTCGGTCGATGCGATGGATGCTCGAAGCAGCCGATATTCCGACGGGCGGAGTGCGGGGCGCGATTGCGGTCAAGTTGGCCGGCGCGGCTTATCTTTCGGCCATGCGCGTCTGGCAAAGCGACGATTCCCCCGATCTCGCCCGCACGATGGCGGAGCTTGACGCACGTCTGCGGCGAGTCGAAAGATGGTTCGGGCCGGTGCCCGGCCGACACAGCGACGCGGCACCAATTTCCGCCTGAATTGCTGCGGCGCAAAAAAGCTCTTGACGCCCGTTGAGCATAGGCCGATATAGGAGTCGTTGTGCAGCGCACAATGACCCGACTCCCCCCAAGACCGGAACCGCATTGATGTCCGAAGCACGCCCCAACTTTTTCGATTTCGATGTCACCAAGATGATGGCCGATTTCCGCTTCCGCCCGTTTGACCTCGAGGCCTTGATGGCGTACCAGCGCCGCAATATCGAGGCGCTGAGCCAGGCTAACCAGCTCGCTGTCGAGGGAATGCAAGCCGTCGCCAAGCGCCAGATCGAAATCACCCGCCAGGCGATCGAGGATGTCTCGGCCTTGCTGCGCGATCTCGCCCAGCCGGCCTCGGCCGAGGACCGGATCGCCAAGAACACCGAATACGCGAAACAGATGCTCGAGAAGAGCGTCAGTCACGGGCGCGAAATCACGATGCTGGCGACCAAAGCCGGCAGCGAAGCAGCCGACGTCCTGCGGAAGCGCGCTACCGAAGGGCTCGACGAGTTCCGCGACCTCGCAAAGCAGCAGGCCGTTCGCTAACCGCAGCCTCTGTTCTGCCCTAAAACCCGTGCCGCTCTGCGGCATGGGTTTTATCATTCGGGGCCTGAGGCTGGCCTTTCGGTGATGACTTTCGAGGCAGAGGACAGTAACCCTGATCGCAGTCGACAGCCGAGGGGAAAGCTGGCGCCGACCGCGCGAGGGGAGAATGGGGACTCGTGGCGAATCCGAGGCCTCCGCCTCGTGCCCGCCGACAGGCGGATGGCGGGCCAACGCCTTGCTCACTATCGCAAGCGTGGTTTTCTCTCTGCTATTGGCCGAGGCGATCCTGCGCCTGACGATGCACGATTACCCGCAATTCAACATGCTCGACCCGACACTCGGCTGGCGACCGCGCCCCGCAGCAGCTGGATGGTTCCCGGGCGAAGTCGACAGCTATGTCGCGATGAACCGGGAAGGTTTTCGCGATGTCGATCACGCTGTTGCGAAATCTCCCGTGACCTATCGCATCATCATTCTCGGCGATTCGATGACCGAAGGAAGGGAGGTCGAGTTCGGCGACCTCTATTGGAAACAATTGGAATCGCTGCTGCCGCAGTGCCCGGCGTTCGCCGGGCGGCAGATCGAGGTGATAAGCCTCGCAGCGAATGGCTACGGGACCGCCCAGGAATACCTGATGCTAAGAGAGCGGGGGCTTAAATTCCGGCCGGATCTGGTCCTTTTGGCCCTGTTCACCGGAAACGACATCACCGACAATGTTAAGGCGCTTGGGCAGCACCGCGACCGCCCGTATTTTTCCGTTCGGGATGGCCGAATCGTGCTCGAGCAAACAGCCGGGGATGTCCCGGGCTTTGCCGCGCGCCAGGGCTGGGATGAGTTGAGACGTCGTCTGCTGGATCCGATCCGCCTTGTTCAGGTCGCGCGGCAGGCGCAGGCACGGCTGCGCCTGATTCTACGGTATGGCCGTCCCGACGCGAGTCGGATCGATCAGCCTGGACTGGACAGCCAGGTTTTTGTGCCGCCAGCGACGCCGGAATGGGAGCAGGCTTGGGGGGTGACTGAGGCCCTGATCCTGGCGATCGCCGATAGCGCGCAAGGCTCCGGCGCGGCTTTTGCGCTGACCACTCTGGCCAATCCCTTGCAAGTGCTTCCTGACACTGCCGCTCGCGAAAGGCTGGCGAAGGCGCTCGGGGCTGCCGATCTGACTTATCCCGACAGGCGGTTGGAGCAATTCGCCGCCGCGAATGGCTTTCCTGACATGCCGTTGGTGGACACACTGGCGACATACGCCGCCGAGCATCATGCGGCACTTCACGGTTTCGCTCCCCGCCAGCCGATCGGCCATTGGAATCGGCTCGGACACCGCCTCGCCGCGGCGGAACTGGGGCACAGACTATGCGAACAAATGGCAGCGGGGCGCCTCGCCGCGCCTTCGCTGCTGCATCAATCCGGGTCGAATACGTCGCGGTAATCGCGCTTCAGCGCCGCCGCTTGATGCTCCTTGTGCAGCAAGCAATCGCCGACCACCAGCACCTCGATTTCCGTTCCCATAAAACAGCGGAAGGCGTCTTCCGGAGTGCACGCGATCGGCTCGCCGCGAACATTGAAGCTTGTATTGACGAGGACCGGGCAGCCCGTCTTTGCTTTGAAGGCCGAAAGCAGCGAGTGATACCGCGGATTGGTCTCACGATGGACGGTCTGCACTCGAGCCGAGTAATCGACATGGGTGACCGCGGGAATTTCCGACCGCAACACCTTGAGCTTGTCAATTCCGGAAATTGCCATCTCGCCGTCGCCGATCGCAATCCGCCGTGGTTCGGCGACATCGGCAACGATCAGCATATAAGGACTGACATCGTCAAGTTCGAACCAGTCGGCGACATCCTCGCGCAGCACCGAAGGGGCAAACGGGCGGAAGCTCTCGCGGTATTTGACGCGCAAATTAAGGGTGCGCTGCATTGCCGGATTTCGGGGGTCGCCGAGGATCGAGCGATTACCAAGGGCGCGCGGCCCGAACTCCATTCGGCCCTGGAACCAGCCTACGGCTTTGCCCTCGATCAGGGCTGCGGTGGCGGAGTCGAGCAGAGCAGGCTCGTCGAGCACGTCGAAAACGGCGCCCGCTGCTGCTAGACGCTGTTCGATCTCGGATTGGGCGAATTGCGGGCCGAGATAACTTCCCTCCATCGCGTCGAGCCGATTGGCCAGCGGTAAGCGGGACGCGCCGCAGTGCAAATAATACGCAGCAAGCGCCGCGCCGAGCGCACCGCCGGCGTCTCCAGCCGCCGGCTGCACCCAGATCTTTTCGAAACTGCCGTCGCGCAGCACTTTGCCGTTCGCTACACAATTGAGCGCCACCCCGCCGGCAAGACAGAGATTTTTGGCGCCGGTCTCGCGCGCGAGGTCCCGAGTCAACCGAAGCACGACCTCCTCGGTCACGGCCTGCAGAGAGGCGGCGAGGTCCATCTCCCGCTGCGTCAGCGGCTCCGTCTCGCGACGAGTCGGGCCTCCGAACAGCGCATCGAATGATCGATTGGTCATTTTGAGGCCGACACAGTAATCGAAATAGTCCTGGTTCAGACGAAAGCTGCCGTCCGGCTTTAGGTCGATCAGGTGATCAAGGATGCACTGCGCATAGCGGGGCTCGCCATATGGCGCCAAGCCCATAACCTTGTACTCGCCGGAATTCACGCGAAAGCCGAGATAATAGGTGAATGCCGAATACAGCAGCCCAAGAGAATGCGGGAAGTGCAGTTCCCGGGTCGTTTCCAAGCTATTGCCGCGGCCGAGAGCAACCGAGGTCGTGGCCCACTCGCCGACGCCATCCATTGTCAGCACAGCGGCCTCGTCAAATGGAGAGGCGAAAAACGCCGAGGCGGCGTGGCTCTGATGATGCTCAGCGAATAGCAGCCGGCGATCCCAATCAAATTCCGGTGCCGCCACCCGTAGTTTCTCGCCGAGCCTTCTCTTCTGGAACAACTTGTCGTTCAACCAGATCGGCATGGCCTTGCGAAACGACCGGAACCCGCGAGGGCAAAAAGCGAGATAGGTTTCGAGCAGGCGCTCGAATTTGAGAAAAGGCTTGTCGTAGAAGGCGACATGGTCGACATCCGCAAGCCGGATCCCCGCTTCCGCCAAACAATACGCAATGGCGTGCTTGGGATACCCGCTATCGTATTTTTTGCGAGTGAAGCGCTCTTCCTGAGCGGCCGCAACGATGCGGCCGTCCTCGACCAACGCCGCTGCGCTGTCATGGTAAAATGCCGAGATCCCGAGAATCCGCATCGCTTCTGCGGAGCCGTCAAAGGCGCTTGCGCCCGATCATGACAAACAGCCCACAGTCATGGCCGCCAGTCAGCATCAAGTTCAGCTGAGCCGCCGCACGCACGCTCGTGCTCCCCCGCGAATGCGGCTCGAAGAGCCGGCTCTGATCGGTAAACGGGGCTCCGTGGGCAGCTGGGATGGACGACATGAAGTCGACGCCGCTCGCATCGAACCAGCCAAGTATCTCGTCGATCGAATGCTGTGTCTCGTGCGGGTGGTGATGCTGATCGCGAAACCAGCCCTCCCACCGGACAGCGCTCAATCGAGAGGAATTCAGCCGGCGGCCGAGAAAATAAAGCGGCCGGCCAAGTGTCTTGAATACCCAGCGACGCCCGAGCGTCGGCAGCCGACCGTAGCGATTATAGAGCCCGATCAGAATGAACCCGCCAGGCTTGACCTTGCCGAGCAAGGCTTCGAAGCCCCTCCGGGGATCTCCGGTGTGATGCAGAACGCTGTTGGCGATCACGACGTCGACGCTGCCGTCGCGGAAGGGCGGACGAAACAAGTTCATCTGCAGGAAAGCAGTGTTGACAATTCGGTAGCGCTCGCGGAATTCGTTGGCCAAGTATAACGAGTTCAGCGAGATGTCGCCGCCAAAGACACGACGGTTCCAGGCGAGGCCGAGGAAATTCGTCAGCTGACCAGTGCCGCACCCTGCGTCCAGCACGATCGCACCGTCCGGGAGCTGCTCGTCGAGAGCTGAGGCGAGTTGGCTGCGCCGCGATTTCGCGACCAAGCTTTGCCTCGACTCAACATCGTCATAATTCGGAAAGGGAGTTTCCTCGTAATACGCTTTGACGATTTCCGTAACGTCCCGGTGCGATATGGGCGAATCGAGCGGTAGAAACAGGTCGGGAATGCGATGGTTCACCGGGTAGCGACGCCCACCGGCGCCAATCCATTCGCTGTCGCTCGGGACAAGGAGCCCACCCGTCAAAGGACATTGCAGGATATCGGCGCAATCCCGCAACGCAGACGGCGGAATCGTGTCAGGCCGCTCGTTCTCGAGTAATTCCACAATAGGTTCAAAAAAGAGTATAGATGAACGGCGCGATTGCCGATCCTTCGGCGAGGACGAGCAGTCCGCCCAGTCCACACATGATCACAATCACCGGCATCAGCCAGAATTTCTTGCGGACGCGCAGGAACATCCACCACTCTTTCGCAAAATCGATCATGACTCCTCAAAATTGGTTGGTCATCGAATTGCGCGGACCGGCCTGAGGGACACGCGCCAGCCAATAGCTCGAGCTTTCCTTATCGGAACGGAGCCGCAGCGTGTCCTTCCCCGCGACCCGCATGATCAATCCGATGGGGGTCAACACGCCGAAAAACAAGACCGCCATGATAAGCGGATTGGCAATCTTGAAAAGCTGTACCGAGATCCACCGCCAAGCGCGGTTCAGTGGATGCAACAAAGGTGCGGCAAACAGCGCCAGGCCGAGCAGGACAAATGAGGCAAGCGACCACCAGAGCGCGCTAGGCCGACCCTCCCACAGCGCCGAGACCGCGATTGCGCCGCACGCGACCGCGAAAACCAAACCAAAGGCTTTATCAGAAGAACCCAATGCGGGATCTTCGGGATCGCGGAGCTCAATCCCGCCCCCATTCGTGCCAGTCATGCAATCCGCCCTTTTCACCCTCAGCGCAGCGAACCTTAGGGCGGCTCAAGGAGCGAATAAAGAGCCTTCGGCCTGGTGAGAGCCCGACCGTCTCATTCACGTCGCTGCAGTCCCATGGAGAGATCTTGCGGCGGATAAGCTTGATTCCTGGCTTGAAAGCAGCGGCACCCGTCGGTCGCCCGTCGAATATGCTCCCGTTTTTGTCGGGCGAGGCTTACCGCGGCAGATGAACCCGGGCACGCAGACCACCCTGAGGAGAAGTCTCGAGCCTGACGTCGCCGCCATGGCTGCGCGCCACGTCTCGGGCGATCGTCAGACCGAGTCCGACGCCCCCCGTCAATGGGTTGCGCGACGCATCGAGCCGGACGAACGGCCGGAATACGCGGGCCCGATTAGCGGGCGGAATGCCGGGTCCGTCGTCATCGACGAGGATGTCGATCCCGTCCGATACGACGAGCCCCGTCATCCAGACGTGATTCCCATGGCGGCGCGCATTGCCGATCAGGTTGCCGAGGCAGCGGCGCAGCGCATTCGGTCGGACCGGCATCACATATTCGGGCGGCGGGGCGACGGTCAGCGGAGTTCCTTCACGACGCAAATCGGCGGCGAGGTCCTCGATCAGCAATGAAATGTCGGTTTCGACTGATGCTTCAGTGCCTTCGCCGCGGACAAAGTCGAGATAGCCATGCACCATGTGCTCCATCTCGGCGACATCCGATTTCAGTTCGACGACCGCCGGATCGCCGCCGAGCAGCTCGAGAGCGAGCTTCATCCGCGTCAAGGGCGTGCGCAAATCATGCGACACTCCAGCCAGCATTTGCGTGCGTTGCCGGATCTGGCGCTGCAACCGATCGCGCATTGTCATGAAGGCGATCGCGGCACGCCGGATCTCGACGGCTCCTTCAACTTTGAAGGACGGAACGGGGCGGCCCTTGCCGAAGCTGTCGGCTGCCTCGGCCAAGCGGTGCAGGGACTTCACCTGGTTGCGCAGAAAAACCGTGGCCACGGCCAACAGGACCAGCGACGATCCCAACATCCACATCACGAAAATGTAGGTCGTCGAGCTGTACAGCCGATTCCGTGGCACATCGACCGACAGCACGCTGTCTGGAAGCTGAACCTTGACCTCGGCGCCCCCATCATCGAGCAGGTCGAGACGAAATGGGAGGTTCAAGCGGCCCTGTATCGCCTGGGTGAGCTGGTCCTCGACGAGCCTGCCGGTCGCGGACGATGCCGGAGGGAGCGTCATGGTATGGCTGATCGCGAAGTCGAGGTCGGTTTCGGCCTTTGCGTGCGCGAGCAGACCGGCGGTTTGGACTGGCGAGTCGACGAGCTTCAGCGCCTCGACCAGCAGACCGATATCTCCAGCAACCGCCGCAGAGAGCCGCCAGGAGACAGCCGCCCAGTGCCGGTCGTAAAACACCCAGGTCGCGATCGCTTGCAGCAGTATCAGCGGCATCACGACGATCAACAGGGAGCGCCCGAACATCGTGCGCGGCAGCACCCGTTTGATCCACGGATCCCGACGAATCTCAAGCTCATCGTCCGGCTCCGACCCGGAGAGCTCAGCGTCGATGTCGTGCGCCGTCACGGTCGGACCCTGACCGTCAATCCGGTTTGAGAATATAGCCGGTCCCGCGCACCGTCTGCAGATAGCGCGGGAATCGCGAATCGCGCTCGATCTTGCGGCGCAGCCGGGTCATCTGCACATCGACGTTGCGAACGTTGCCGCTCAGCGACATCGACAACTCCTCGCGCGACACGGCCTGCCCCGCCTTCTGGGCCAGCATCGAGAGCAGCCCGGCTTCGGCCGCGGTCAGATGCACCAAATCGCCGCCGCGGTACAGCTCGCCGCGCACGACGTCGAACCGGCACCCGCCAAAGCGGATGTCCTTCGAAGCGAGATCCGCCGTCGGCCGGCGTTGCAGAAGGTTGCGGATGCGCAGGACGAGCTCGCGCGGTTCAAAGGGCTTAGAGAGATAATCGTCGGCTCCTTGTTCGAGGCCGTTGACCCGGTCTTCGGGCTCGCCCATCGCGGTCAGCAACAGTACAGGGACGCGCCCTTCCGTCCGCAGCGCGCGGGTCAATTCCAACCCGCTCTCGCCCGGCATCATGACGTCGAGGACGACGAGGTCGAAGGCGAAACTCGCCAGGTTTGAGCGCGCCTCGCTCGTATCCGCGGCGGCGGTAACCCGAAAGCCGCTGTCCGACAGGTAGCGACGCAACAATTCCCGTAGGCGGGCGTCGTCATCGACGACAAGAAGATGAGGCTCGGGGAGATCGGGATCGGGCGCGCTTGTCACGCGAAGAAATATACGACGGATATCGTATCAGTGCTTCTCCGACGGGAGGTGGCCGAAGCGGCGCCGATCCTCCTCGTCGGCAACGATCCCCAACATGACGTGTCGGAAACCCTCCAGAGCTTGGGGTCCGGCTTGCCGATAGGCGTCAGCGATCCTAGCCCGCTGTGGCTCCGAAAGCTGTCGCTCGAGATCTCGTCCTTTTGACGTCAGCTCGAGGAGACGCTGCCGCCGATCGTGCGAGCCCGGCTGCTGAAAGATAAATTCCTGCCGAACCAGCTGGCCAAGGACGCGGCTCAAGCTCTGCTTCGTGATGCGCAGAATTGCGAGCAGTTCGCTGACGGTCATCTGCGGGTGGCGTCCGACAAAATGGATGACACGGTGATGAGCACGGCCAAAACCGTATCGCGCGAGAATGGCGTCGGGCTCGGCGGTAAAATCTCGATAGGCAAAGAACAGCAGCTCGATCCCCTGTCGGACCTCCTCCTCGGTGATGACACGCGGGCGAGACGTCGAATTTATGTCAGACATGTTGACATATCCCCCGCAACCTTTGACACTTGTAAGGCGTCTTTCAGGATATAAAATTCCAAGCGGAGCATGCACGCCGGCTGGGCCGATGCCGCGCCGGCGGACCCTCCAAGGTGCAAGGAAGACCCGATGTCCATGATCCCGTTCGACGATCGTGACGGCTTCATCTGGTACGATGGCCGCCTCATACCCTGGCGCGATGCGAGGCTCCACGTGCTGACCCACGGGCTCCATTATGCGAGCTGCGTGTTCGAAGGCGAACGCGTCTATAACGGCAGGGTCTTCCGACTGGAGGACCACAACGAACGCCTGCTCAACTCTGCGCGGATTCTCGGCTTCGAAGTGCCGGCCGGCATGGACGATCTCGCAAAGGCGACCCAAGAGGTAATCTCGTCGAACAACATCATCGACGGATATGTTCGCCCGATCGCCTGGCGCGGCGCCGAGCAGATGGGTGTCTCGGCGCAGCTCAGCAAGATTCACCTGGCGATTGCCGCTTGGGATTGGCCGGCCTATTTCTCGCCCGAGGCGCGCGCCAAAGGAATTCGGATGCAATGGGCGAAATGGGCGCGCCCGGCGCCGGACACTGCGCCGACCGAGGCGAAGGCGTCGGGGCTCTACATGATCTGCACGATGTCGAAGCACGACGCCGAGGCCGCGGGATGCGATGATGCGCTGATGCTCGACTGGCGCGGCCGGCTCGCCGAGGGCACGGGAGCCAACATCTTTCTCGTCATCAATGGCGAGCTCCACACCCCCACACCGGATTGCTTCCTGAACGGCATCACCCGCCAAACCGTGATCGGATTGGCGAAGCAGCGCGGCATCAAGGTGGTCGAGCGGGCGATCATCCCGGAGGAGCTCACCAAGGCCGAAGAGGTATTCCTCACCGGCTCGGCGGCCGAGGTGACCCCGGTCGGCGAAATCATCGGCGAGCACGGGCATTACCGCTTCATGCCGGGCACAATCTGCCGGCTGATGTGGGAAGACTATGACCGCACGGTCGGTAAGCAGGTAGCGAGCGCCGCTTAGCCCCTGGTACCGCCGAACATGAGCGACGAACGGGCCGATCTTATCCTCACCATGCTGCGTGCGATCCGCGCCGAGCAATCCGCGCAGCGTGAAAAACTGGACGAGATTATCGTACGGCTCGGCCGGCTTGAGCGGGAGGTAGCTGGATTGCACGGCGATTACGCCAGTTTGTCCGTACGTCTGGACAATCTCGATCGCCGCGTAGGACGGATCGAACGGCGGCTGGAGCTGGTGGAGGTTCCGACTTCCACCTAACCGCAGCGTGCGGAGACACTACTGTGGGGGTGCCCAACGCCGCTTCGCGGCTTCGTCTTCGGCGCGGGACTCGACCCAGCGCTCACCCGCGGGCGTTTCCTCGCTCTTCCAGAACGGCGCATCGGTCTTCAGCCAATCGATCAGGAACTGGCAGGCGGCGAGGGCGGCTTCCCGGTGCGGGGAGGCCGTGGCGACGAGCACGATGCGGTCGCCGGGCACCAGCCGGCCGTAGCGGTGAATGATCAGCACGGCGTCGAGTGGCCAGCGGCGATGCGCCTCTGTCTCGATGTCGCCGAGCTTTTTCTCGGTCATGCCGTGATAATGCTCGAGAGTGAGGGCGGAGACGCGGTCATCGGCGCCCATGTCACGAACCAATCCAATGAAGCTGGCGACACCGCCGATCCGGTGATTGCCGGCGGCGAGCCGATCGAGCTCGGCGCCAACATCGAAATCCTCGCGCTGCACCCGGATCATCGCCCTAGCCTCCGGTGACCGGCGGGAAAATCGCGACCTCGTCGCCTTCCCGCACGGGGTGCCCGAGCCCGACATAGTTTTGGTTGACCGCCACCCGCACAACCGAAAGATCGCGAAGGGCTTCGGCGTATCCGCTGCCGCGGGACCGCAGCCGATCGAGCAACCCGGCCACGTCCTTCACTTCTGGCGGCAAGTCGATCTCCTCCTCGGCGCAACCGATGCGCGCGCGCAACCAGGCGAAATAGAGGAGCTTCACCCGATCACCTCCGAGAACGGCAAAAAATCAACCGCCATGCCGGGTGTGACGGCGCTCGTCTCCTCGTCGACGACCACGAGCCCCTCCGACCGGGTGATCGAGGAGAGGATTCCCGCACCGTCCTTGGGGTATTTGACAGCGACGAGGTCTTTCCCGTCGCGCTGCAGGCTTGCCCTGACATATTCGCGCCGCCCCGGCTTTTTGCGGTAGGCGAAGCCGGCTCGGGTAGAGAACAGCCGCGGCACAGACGCCGCCGCGCCGGCGAGCTTCAGGATCAATGGCCGGGCGAGCACGACAAACGTCACGAGCGCCGCAACCGGGTTTCCCGGAAGCCCGATCAGCGGCACTCCGCCGATCTGCCCGAGCGCGACGGGGCGACCGGGTTTGATCGCGAGCCGCCAGAAATGCAGCCCGCCCAGCCGTTCAATCGCAGGCTTGACGTGATCTTCCTCGCCCGTCGAGACGCCACCCGACGTGACGATCAGATCATGCCCGGCGCTCGCTGTGACGAGGGTATCGGCGAGCGCGGCCTCGCGGTCCGGGCGAATCCCGAAATCGCTCACGGCGCAACCCAGCTCGCTCAGCAAGGCCGCCAGCATAAAGCGGTTGGCGTCGTAGATCATGCCGGGCGGCAGCGCGGTCCCCGGATCGCGGACCTCGTCACCGGTGGAGAGCAATGCCACGCGCAACCGCCGAAAAACCGGGAGCTCGCAGTTCCCGAGCGCGGCGGCGAGACCGAGATTCGCGGGCGACAACCGCCGTCCGGCAGCGAGCGCCACCGATCCCTCCGTGATATCCTCCCCGGCAAAACGTCGGTTCGCTCCCTTTTTGATCCCAAGCCTAAGCCGTACCTGCCCCTCTTCGACGACGCAGTCCTCCTGCATCATGACAGTGTCGGTGCCGTCGGGCATCGGGGCGCCGGTGAAGATCCGGACCGCCCTTCCCTGCCCGGCGGGCTGCTCAAGCGGGTGACCCGCTGCGGCTCTGCCGGAAACAGACAGCACGGTTTCCTGCCCCGGCGCCAGATCGGCGTGAGCGAAGGCATAGCCGTCGACAGCGCTGTTGGCGTGCGGCGGCAAATTCATCGTGGCGACAACATCGCGTGCGAGAATGCGCCTGCAAGCGCCGGCCAGCGGTATCGTTTCTGTCTCGACTACCGCTGTGACCCGCTCTTCAATTCGGGCGAGCGCGTCGTCGACGCTCAGCAGGGCGCCGCCAAAGGCGAAACAATCATCGCTCAGCTGTGCCATTACACGAGCCCGACTCCATGGCCGAGAATGAAGCTGGCGATCGCGCTAGCATCCGCCAGCGGCAACCAAGGGCGACAGAACTCGGCCAGCCGATGATCGGAGGCGATGGCGACGATAAAGGGATCGTCGGGATGCAGCAGCGGCTTCCCGAGCGCGTGACGATAGACCTCGAGCTTAGGGTGGTCATGATGTTTGAAACCCTCGACGAGCACCAGATCGACGGGCGTCATCCGCTCCAGTAACTCGTCGAGCGAAGGCTCGGCTGAGCCGCGCAGCTCGTGCATCAACGCCCAACGGCGACCCGAGGCCACCATGACCTCCTGTGCTCCAGCCTGCCGATGATGCCAGGAATCCTTCCCCGGTTGATCGATGTCAAAGGAATGGTGAGCATGTTTTATCGTCGATACGGCGACCCCGCGTGAAACGAATTCCGGTATCAGCGCCGCCATCAACGTCGTTTTGCCGCTTCCGCTCCAGCCGGCGAGCCCGAAGATCCGCATTGCCGCCCGTCCCTGTGGGCTCTCACTTAGGGCATGGGCGCGGGCGTCGCAATGCCCTAAGCCAGATGCTCTGACTTGCGGTTCGCACGCGCCGTACGCGGACGTGCCATGTGGCGCAGTCCCGCCTGCAGGTAGTCATATCCGGTCACCAAGGTCAGAATCGCAGCGATCCACAACAGCAACTCGCCGAGTCCTGTCACCGGCAAAAAACCGGGCCCGGCATCACCGACGATCAAGACCCCGATCGCAACCATCTGGATGACCGTCTTCCACTTGGCAAGCCGCGAGACGGGCATGCCGACCCGCAGCCCCGCGAGGTACTCGCGAAGGCCGGAGACCAGGATCTCCCGGCACAGGATGACCAGTGCCGGGAGCACCGCTTCAGCCGAGAGTCGCCCAAATGCGGTCAGCATGAATAATGTCGCCGAAACCAGCAATTTATCGGCGATCGGGTCGAGGAAACGGCCAATTTCGGATTGCTGTTCCCAGCGCCGAGCCACGTGCCCGTCCAGCCAATCGGTCACTCCCGCCGCTGAGAAAAGCGCGCAGGCGAACCACCGGGCATAATCGCCGGGCACGTAAAAGGTCGCGATCACCGCAGGAATCGCCAGGATTCGCGACAATGTCAGCAGGTTCGGTAGGCTGGTAATCGGCACAAATCACTCCTGCTGAAGGCGAAGGGAGGGCAGCAATAGCTTACCCGTCGGGGTGGAAGTGGTCATAAATCTTCTTTGCGACAGTTTTACTTATGCCGGATACGCGTTCGAGCTCCCCGAGCCCGGCCCGGGCAACCGCTCGCGCCGAGCCAAAATGGTGCAACAGCGCCTGCTTGCGGCGAACGCCGACGCCGCCAATTTCGTCGAGCGGGGAGCGCCCGAGGGCCTTTGTTCGCTTGGCGCGATGGGTGCCAATGGCAAACCGATGCGCTTCGTCCCGCAGGCGTTGCAAGAAATAGAGCACGGGATCACGCGGGTCGAGCGAGAATGGCGCGCGTCCCGGAACGAAGAAGCGTTCGCGCCCGGCATTGCGATCCGGCCCCTTAGCGATCCCGAGGATTGCGACGCCGGCGATGCCGAGTTCATCAAGGACGACGCGGGCGACATTGAGCTGCCCCTGGCCGCCGTCGATCAGGATCAAATCAGGCCAAGTGCCTCGGTCGCGTTCCGGATCTTCTTTGATGGCGCGTGCAAAACGGCGCAGCAGGACCTCGCGCATCATCGCGTAATCGTCGCCGCCCGCTAGGCCCTCATCCGCCTCGCTTCTCTCGGCACCCTCTCCCGTATTACGGGAGAGGGGAGACCCAGCCCGAGGGGCTGGGTGGGTGAGGGTCAATCCGCGGATCGTGAACTTGCGATAGGCGTTTTTGACGAGCCCCTCGGGACCGGCGACAATCATTGCGCCGACCGGATTGGTCCCCTGGATGTGGCTGTTGTCGTAAACCTCGACGCGGTGCAGCGGCCCGTGAATGGCGAAGGCAGCTGCGACGCCGTCGAGCAGTTGACGTTGCGAGGCGCTATCCGCGAGCCGCCGGCCGAGCGCCTCCCGCGCGGTTGCGAGGATGCGGTCGACCAACCGCTTCTTGTCGCCACGCTGCGGCACCGCGAGTGTGACTCGGGGACCGGCGAGCGACAACGCCTCTTCGACCAGATCCTGCTCGACGAGCTGATGACTCAACAATACGAGCGGCGGTTTCGCGCGATTGTCATAAAACTGGCCGACAAAGGAGGTCAGCACCTCCTCGACCGGCAGCTGCCGATCATGGCTCGGGAAATACGCCCGATTGCCCCAATTCTGCCCGCCACGGAAGAAGAAAACCTGGACGCAGGTCTGCCCGCCCTCCTGATGGGCGGCGATGACGTCGGCATCGACGATACCCGGGACGTGGATGTCCTGATGTCCCCGAACCAATGAGAGCGCGCGAATGCGGTCACGAACCAGCGCCGCCGCCTCGAAATCGAGAGCATCCGCGGCCGCCTGCATCTCGGCGGCAAGGCGCTGCTGAACATCGTCGCTTCTGCCCGAGAGGAAAGCGTGTGCTTGCTCGATCAGCGCCGCGTAACCTTGGCGGGCGATGTAGCCCACGCAAGGGGCGCTGCAGCGCTTTATCTGGTACAGCAGACAGGGGCGAGTACGCGTTGCGAATACGCTGTCGCTGCACGACCGCAGCAAGAATGCCTTTTGCAGGGTCACCAGGGTGCGATTGACCGATCCGGCGGAGGCGAAGGGGCCGAAGTAGCTGCCCTCGTTGGTTCGCGCACCACGGTACTTGGTGAGTTGTGGGAACTCGTGGGCGGCGGTGAGGTGGATAAAAGGGAAAGACTTGTCATCCCGCAGCAGCACGTTGTAGCGCGGCATCAGCCGCTTGATCAGGTTGCATTCGAGCAGCAGCGCTTCCGCCTCGGTTTGAGTGACTACGACCTCCATCGCGGCAGTCTCGGCGATCATCCGCCGCAGCCGGTTCGACAACCCTGCAGGGTGCGCATAATTCTGCACTCGACTTTTGAGGCTGCGCGCCTTGCCCACATAGAGCGCGTCACCCCTCCGATCGAGCATGCGATAAACGCCCGGGCCGGCCGGCATACTCCTGAGCGCCTCGCGGATTGCAGCAGCACCGGCGGTGATTCCTGTCGCTACTGCGTGAGGCGCCGCGTCGGCCGGCAGACCACTTTCAGACGATCTGGCCGGCGGCTCGGCGACACTACCTGGAGCCCGCCGAGGGTCGGTTGACGGTTGTGAACTGCGGCGTGGAACCCGCCGCCGCCTCACCGCGGGCGTCCTGAATTCCGTCATTCTGGCGTCAGTCGTTTCCGTCATCGTCTCGTCAACTGGTTGAGGCGACACGCCGATTCGGGGTATCCACGAAACCGGTGGATAAGTCTGTTGAAAACTTGCGGCCAGCAAACTTGGATTATAGGCGTGCCGGGGATTTGTGAACTTTGATTAAATTTTAGGCAATTACGTAAGGTATTGAAGATCATTGCTATTCTACTGAAATGGTTAATATTGGTGACAAAATGTAACAGTCTACTCGGTTTGCTCGTTGCCACATCACTGGAGCAACGCCTGTGAACAAATGTCCGCCATTTCGTTGCCCGGAGGTTTTGCTCCGGCCAGGAGACACGCCCCTACTCGACCGGCGGTTGTCGTTGCGGTTGTGCCCAACTGAGATGCTGCCCGCCATCCAGTGCGATCATCTGGCCCGTCATCGCCGGCGCTGCCACGATAAAGCGCATCGCCGCTGCGATCTCCTCGGGGCTGGTACCTCGGCGCAACGGCATCAGCTCGCATTGGCGGGAGAATTGCTCCCGGGTCTGCCGCGGACTGGGTACTGTTGGACCTGGTCCGATGCCGTTGACCCGAATCCGGGGCGCCAACGCGAGCGCCATGGTCTGAGTCAAGGTCCACAGCCCTGCCTTCGCCAATGTGTAAGACACGAAATAGGGCGTCAGCGACCACACCCGCTGGTCCAATAGATTGACGATGATGCCGCCGGCGTGTGCCGGCAATCGGGCTGCCAAATGTTGGATCAGGACAAACGGAGCGCGCAGATTCACCGCGAGATGGAGATCCCAGCTCTCGCGCGTCGCGGTCTCGATCGTGTCGTTAGCGAAGACCGCAGCGTTATTGACAAGACAGCCGATGGGCCCAAGTTCGCGCTCGGCGCGAGGCAACAACTCCGCAACGGCCTGTTCGTCGGCGAGGTCGGCGGCGAGCGCGACGGCCGCGCCGCCGTTGCCGCGGATCTGCTCGGTCAGGTTCTCGGCAGCCCCCCGCGAACCGTGATAGTGCACGGCAACAGCAAACCCGTCTTCTGCGAGAGCAAGAGATAACGCTCGGCCGATGCGCTGCGCCCCGCCTGTTACAAGCGCCGCTCGAGGTATCGGCGAAACCGGCAGCGCTCCGGTCAGTTCGGTCTCAGGCGCGGCTTCAACGACGGGCACGGCGTTCCTTGCGGGCCCGCATTTTGGCGCGGACCACATCACGCGCCGAGACGCCGGCGCGTCCCGCCCTTGATCGGCCGGGCTGCCGCTCCGGGCGCGTGGAGCCGTTTCCGGCGCCGTTTGGCGGCGCAGCCGAGAGCCCGAGATCGACCTGCTCGAGCCGGCGGATCTCGTCCCGCAGTTTGGCCGCCTCTTCGAATTCCAGATCGGCGGCGGCTTCCCGCATGCGCTTCTCAAGATCGGAAATGACCGTCTTAAGATCGGCGCCCTGATAATGCGCCGCTTCGCCCTCCGACAGCCCGAAGGTCACATGATCGCGCTCGTAAACGCTCTCCAAAATGTCGGAGATGCCGCGGCGCACGCTTTCGGGGGTGATCCCGTGGACAGCATTATACACCTGCTGTTTTTCGCGCCGGCGGTTGGTCTCGTCGATCGCGGCTTTTAGGCTGTCTGTCATCCGATCGGCGTAAAGGATTGCCCGACCGTCGATGTGGCGGGCGGCGCGTCCGATGGTCTGGATCAACGAAGTCCGGGAGCGCAGATAACCCTCCTTGTCAGCGTCGAGCACGGCCATCAGCGCGCATTCCGGAATGTCGAGACCCTCGCGCAGCAGATTGATCCCGATCAGCACGTCGAACACGCCGAGACGAAGATCTCGGATGATCTCGATGCGTTCGAGGGTATCGACATCGGAATGCATATAACGCACGCGCAAGCCAGCCTCGTGCAGGTACTCGGTCAACGCCTCGGCCATCTTCTTGGTCAGGGTCGTAACCATGACCCGGTGCCCACGCAACGCCTCGTCGCGGCATTCTGCCATCAGATCGTCGACCTGGTTGTCGACCGGCCGAATGATGCAAGGCGGGTCGACGAGACCGGTTGGCCGCACGATCTGCTCGACAAAGACGCCGCCGGCGCGCCGCATCTCCCAAGGGCCGGGGGTGGCCGAGACAAAGATCGTCTGGCCGCGCAAACCGTCCCACTCCTCGAATTTCAGCGGCCGGTTGTCGGTGCAGGACGGGAGCCGGAAACCGTATTCGGCAAGGCACGTTTTGCGCGTCCAGTCGCCGCCGAACATGCCGCCGAGCTGCGGCACCGTCACATGCGACTCGTCGACAAAGACGAGCGCGTCCCGCGGCATGTATTCAAAGAAGGTCGGTGGCGGCTCGCCGGGGCTGCGGCCGGTCAGATAACGCGAATAGTTCTCAATGCCCGCGCAGCTGCCGGTCGCTTCGATCATCTCCAAATCATAGGTCGTGCGCTGCTCCAGCCGCTGCGCCTCGAGCAATTTCCCTTCGGTGTGGAGCTCATCGAGGCGGATCTTGAGGTCGCGTTTGATCTGCTCGATGGCCTGCAGAAGGGTCGGCCGCGGAGTGACGTAATGGCTGTTGGCGTAGACCTTGACCGACTGCAATGCGGCGGTCTTCTCGCCGGTCAAGGGGTCGATCTCGTGGATCGCCTCGATCTCGTCGCCGAACAGCGAGATGCGCCAGGCACGGTCCTCGTAATGCGCCGGAAACAGCTCGATCGTGTCGCCGCGCACCCGGAATGAGCCGCGGAAGAAATTGTGGTCATTGCGGCGATACTGCAATTCGACAAAGCGCGCGAGTAGTTGCGTGCGGTTGATCCGGTCGCCCTTGGCGAGCGACAGGGTCATCTGCGAATAGGTTTCGACCGAGCCGATACCGTAAATGCAAGAGACCGAAGCGACGACGACGACGTCGCGCCGCTCGAGGATCGCCCGCGTCGCCGAATGGCGCATCCGGTCGATCTGCTCGTTCAGCGACGATTCCTTCTCGACATAGGTGTCGGTGCGCGGAACATAGGCCTCGGGCTGATAATAATCGTAATAGGAGACGAAATATTCGACCGCGTTCTCTGGGAAGAAGCTCTTCATCTCGCCGTAGAGCTGCGCTGCCAGGGTCTTGTTAGGCGCAAGGATGATCGCGGGGCGCTTGGTGCGCTCGATGACATGCGCCATTGTGAAGGTCTTGCCCGAGCCGGTGACGCCGAGCAGCACCTGGTCGCGCTCGCCGGCGACAAGCCCGTCGCACAATTCCTCGATCGCCTGCGGCTGATCGCCGGCCGGCTGAAAATCGGAATAGAGTTGAAACGGCCTGCCGATATCGCTCTGCGGGCGCTCGGCGGCCATCAGCGGCAGCATCGTAATCAAGTCCAGGGCATCAGCCGATTTCATGCCGGACACCGGTAAGCAGTGCGGTCCTTGATATATAGGATAGGCGAAATCGGTGCGCGATATCAGTGAACGAAACTGCGGTGGTCCAGTTCCTCACCGGCTGGCGTGCCGTGGACGACCTTGAGATTTCCATGGCCATGGATCGCGAGCCTGAGGAAACGCGATTTCCCCACGTTATCCTGGGAAATTTGCACAAAAGGGCGTTCATTCCTCCAGGACCCCGGCCTTGCCTTCGACACCCCCACGATTCCGCACCCGCAAGCGAGCGATGCTGGAGTAACGATCGTCGCCTACCAGCCTGCGCGCTTTGGCAAGCTCGGCGGCGACGCGGTTGTTCTCGCCTTTGAGAGCATGGGCAGAGGCTCGGAACGTGCGGAACTGTGGGTGAGCCGGGGCGGCATTGCGCGCCCTTTTCGCACCAGAGGCGTTGCGACAGCGACAGCCAAAAATTGCCTAATTCGCATGGCACACTTCACCCGCCGGTGGGGCTCGCGCCCGAAGCATTGCAGAGCTATCTTGCTGAGCACCGATAGTCGCCTATTGCAACCTTCGGGAGAGATTTTGCTGCAAATTTGCTGCAGTTGCATCGGCGAGAGATAATTGGCGCAAGGTTTAGTTGTAACGGTGGTAGCGCCTGGGGTACCGCCCTTGGGTAAAACGCCACGATGATGCGCTTCCCAGGAAGAGGTGGGCACTTTACAGTGCTTCGTTTCCTCCAATTTAGCTGCAGCAAGGTCATGCCCTTCCTCGCCGATCGTCTCGCCCGCGTCAAACCTTCGCCAACCATGGCGATGACTGCGTTCGCCACCGAATTGAAGGCAGCCGGGCGCGACATCATCAGCCTGTCTGTGGGCGAGCCCGATTTCGATACGCCGGCGAATATTCAGGAGGCGGCGATCGCGGCAATGCGGCGCGGCGAAACCCGCTATACCGTGTTCGACGGCTCGATCGAGCTGAAGCGGGCGGTTTGCGGCAAGTTCAAGCGTGAGAACGGGCTCGACTATGAGACCTCGCAGATCACTATCAGCTCGGGCGGCAAGCAGGTGCTCTACAATGCGCTGGTCGCCACGATCAATCCGCGGGACGAAGTCGTCATCCCGGCGCCGTTCTGGGTATCCTATCCGGAGATGGTGCTGTTGTGCGAAGGGACCCCGGTGCCAGTACCCTGCCCGCAGAACAACGGCTTTAGACTTCGGCCCGAGGACCTCGATGCAGCGATCACGCCGAAAACAAAGTGGCTAATCCTGAATTCTCCGTCGAACCCGACGGGCGCTGCGTATAGCGCGGCCGATCTGAGGGCAGTCGCGGAGGTGCTGCTGCGCCACCCGCATGTCTGGGTCATGACCGACGACATGTACGAGCACCTAGTCTATGACGACTTCCGTTTCGCGACAATCGCCGAGGTCGAACCGCGCCTCTATGAGCGGACATTGACTGTGAACGGCGTTTCGAAGGCCTATTGCATGACCGGTTGGCGGATCGGCTATGGCGGCGGGCCGAAGGCATTAATCAAGGCGATGGGCGCGATCCAGTCAAATTCGACCGCCAACCCGTGCTCGATCAGCCAGGCGGCGGCGATTGAGGCGCTCACCGGCCCGCAGGATTTCATTCCGGTCCACAACCGTAGCTTCGAGGAACGGCGGGACCTCGTCGTCGATATGCTGAACCGAGTCCCCGGCCTGTTCTGTCCGCGGCCCGAGGGGGCGTTCTACGTCTATCCGTCCTGCGCCGGCGTCATCGGCAAGCGGACGCCGGCCGGTCAGACGATCGCGAATGACGAGGATTTCGTCCGCTACCTGCTCGAGGAGACTGGGGTCGCGGTGGTGCATGGCGCAGCATTCGGCCTGTCGCCGCATTTCCGTGTCTCATATGCGACCTCGGCCGAGGTGTTGCGTGATGCCTGTGGACGCATCGACCGAGCCTGCCGCGCGCTGGCGGCGTAGCTGTCGGCGGCCGAGGCTGCCTCGATGGGCGGGTTTCACCGCCAAATTTCGATTGCCATCCCGCCAGCCCGCGAGCAACTTCGGGACCAGATAACAGCGCCGTGGGGCTCGCGGGCTTGCGGCGGCTGCATCTCAGGATGATGGAGGCGCCCATGGCGAACACGACTGAAGCTCCGCGTTGTGCGGCGCTCATAGGCCCGTATCTTTCGGGCAAGACGACTCTGCTCGAGGCTCTGCTGCACGCCAGCGGCAGCACGACACGGCGCGGCAGTGTCCGCGATGGCAACTCGGTCGGGGATCATTCACCTGAGGCGCGCGCCCGCCAGATGTCGACCGAGCTCAATGTCGCCGGCGCGAGTTTTCTCGGGGATCGCTGGACGATCCTCGACTGCCCCGGCTCGGTCGAGCTGCTCTACGAGGCGCAAGGCGCGCTGCTGGTCAGCGACGTCGCCGTAGTCGTCGTCGAGCCGGAAGTCGAGCGCGCTCTTACGATCAGCGCGCTGCTCCGGTTTCTCGACCGGCATAAGATCCCCCACATGATCTTCATCAACAAGATGGACACCGCAAGCGCACGGGTCCGGGATTTGCTGGCGGCCTTGCAGTCGGTCTCCGAGCGCCCGCTCGTGCTGCGCCAGGTGCCGCTGCGTGGGTCGGATGCCGAGGTCACCGGCTATGTCGACCTGGTCAGCGAGCGCGCCTATCGGTACCGGCCGGGCCAACCTTCGGATCTGATCCCGCTGCCCGACGATTTCTGGGACCAGGAGCGCGCGACCCGTGCCGGCCTGATCGAAAAGCTCGCCGATTTCGACGACGAGTTGCTCGAGCAATTGCTCGAAGAGGTCGAGCCGCCGAAGGAGGAGATCTACAAGCACCTGACTCGCACTCTGAAGGGCGCGCAAGTCGTACCGGTGTTTCTCGGCTCGGGGTTGGCGGACCACGGTATACGGCGGCTCTGGAAGGCGCTGCGGCATGAGGCGCCGGCGCCTCAGGAGACCGCGGAACGGCTCGGGATCAGCCCTGACGGCGAGCCCCTGGCGCAGGTCTTCAAGACCTATCACTTGCCGCATACCGGCAAGCTGTCGCTGGTTCGAGTCTGGCGGGGCGCGATCTCCGAGGGGATGGTGTTGAACGGCAGCCGCGTCGCAGGCGTGTTGCGGTTGGTCGGCGCTCAGCAGGAGAAGGTTCCCTCCGCTCAGGCGGGCGAGGTGGTCGGGCTGACGCGAATGGAGGAGGTTGCCACCGGCACCGTGCTTACCCCGACCGGCAAAGCCGCGCCATTGCTGCAGCCGGAACGGCCGCAGCCGGTTTTTGGCCTCGCGATCACCTCCGAGCGCCGTCAGGACGACGTCAAGCTGACCGGTGCGATCGGCAAGCTGATCGAGGAGGACCCCACCCTGGAGCTCGAGCAGAATGCCGATACCCAGGAAATGGTGCTGTGGGGCCAGGGCGATATTCATCTGCAGATCGCGATCGACCGGTTGCGCAACCGCCACAACCTCGCGGTCAACGGCAGGCGCGCCGCAGTTCCCTACAAGGAAACGATCCGGCGTGGCGCCCAGCAGCATTCCCGCTTTAAGCGTCAGAGCGGCGGGCACGGCCAGTTTGCCGATGTCACGGTCGAGATTAAGGCCCTACCGCGCGGCTCCGGCTTCACCTTCACCGACAGTGTCGTCGGCGGCGCGATCCCGCGCAATTACATCCCGGCGGTCGAGGAAGGGGTGATCGAGGCGTTGCGCCACGGGCCGCTGGGATTTCCGGTCGTCGATGTGGCGGCCAATCTGATCACCGGCCAGTTCCACACGGTCGACAGCTCCGACCAGGCATTCAAGACGGCAGGACGGCAGGCGATCCAGGAGGCTTTGCCGAAATGCGAGCCGGTCCTGCTCGAGCCGATCGACTCGGTGGAGATCTCGGTGCCGAACGCGTTTACCGCCCGGGTTCAGCGACTCGTCTCGGGACGGCGCGGCCAGATCCTCGGCTACGACGCCAAGGCCGATTGGCCCGGCTGGGACATCGTCAGCGCCCATCTGCCGCAAAGCGAATTGCACGATCTGATCGTCGAGCTGCGGTCGCTGACGATGGGGGTCGGCAGCTTCGCCCATCAATTCGACCATATGCAGGAGCTGACCGGCCGACCGGCGGAGAAGGTGCTCGCCTCACGGACAGCGGACGCTGCGCAATAGGGTCGATCGCGAAAGCGTGACTTGGCGGCGCCGGGCGCCGATCCAGATTCTGGGTCGCAACGGTGGCGAGGTACGGTCGTGTTGATCCGGCGGAAGAAAGGTTGGGAGCTGCGCGAGAGCGCGGCGACAGCGGAGGCGGTATGCCTCGGGCGCAGAGCGGTGATCAGAGCGATCGCCGCCGGTCCGATGCTGGCGCCCGCATTGCGGTCGGCCCTGGCAGCCGAAGAAGATCCCTCGGCTGGGCTTTATCCCGCAAAGCAAAACCCGCGCTACACACTCGATCGGCCGCTGACCGACGAGAAGCTGGCTACGGCGTACAATAATTTTTACGAGTTCGGCTCGCAAAAATCGATCGCGGCTGAAGCCCAGGCTCTGAAGATCCGGCCATGGACGGTCAAGATCGATGGGCTTGTCGAGAGGCCGATGATGCTCGACATCGACGAGCTGTTGAAAAAAATGCCGATTGAAGAGCGACTCTATCGCCACCGCTGCGTCGAGGCCTGGTCGATGGCGGTGCCGTGGAGCGGCTTCGCGATGTCCGCCTTGCTCGCTCTCGCAAGGCCGCTGGGCTCGGCGAAATACGTTCAGATGGAGACGTTTCTCGACCCCAAGACCGCACCGGGGCAGAAGGAATTCTGGTACCCGTGGCCCTATGTCGAGGGCGTCACGATCGCCGAGGCGGGAAACGAGCTCGCCTTTCTGGTTATCGGCATGTACGGCAAGCCCGTTCCGAAACAGGACGGGGCGCCGTTGCGGCTGGCGCTGCCGTGGAAATACGGTTTCAAATCGGTCAAATCGATCGTCCACTTCTCGTTCACCGAAAAGCGGCCGGTATCCTTCTGGGAGACCGTGCAGGGCAACGAGTACGGGTTTTGGGCGAACGTCAACCCCGAGGTACCGCATCCACGCTGGAGCCAGACGACTGAGCGGGTGCTCGGCGCCAACGAGCGCGTGCCGACGCTCAAATGGAACGGCTACGGCGAGTTCGTCGCCCATCTGTATGACGGGCTGGAGAAGGAGCGGCTCTTCGTCTGAAGCGGTAAAGTGGAGCGGTTCGTCCGATTTTGCTTGCCAAGTGTGATCACGTTTTGTTCTATCATGTGCGGGACATCGAACCTTCAGGAGATGACGATGAAAAAATGGACGCTCCCGGCCGCTGCGGCGATCCTGTTCGCAGCCGCGTGGTGGCACTGGCCGGCAGCTGCGCAACGCGCTGCCCAATCCGCCGCGCCGAGTGAGACGATCACATTCGAGCAGTACCGCGACTTCCGTATGCACGATCTGCAGCAGCGCCAGGCGCGGCTCGCCCGTCAGCTGGCGGCCCCCGGCCTCGCCGCTGCGGAGAAGGCGAGCATTGAGCGCCGCAAGGCCTATTACGACCGGCTGGCGGCAATGCCGGCGCAGGAGCGCGACGAATTTTATCGCGAGCGGTTCGATCAGATCGACAGCAACCACGACGGCAAGCTCGATCCGGAGGAACGTGCCGCCTGGCGCGAAAAACAGCGCGAATACTATCGTCAACAATCCGCCGAACGCGCTGGACCGGCCGACCCGCAGCATTGACCGAGCGGCGCTGAACCAGAGACCGAGGCCGCCGAGGAGAGCACACCAATGACGCAGGACAGCCCCGCAGTCGCGCGTCTCAAGCCCGGTTAAACCCCGAGCGCCCGGCGATCGCGATGGCGGCGCACAACCCGCTAGCAGCCAAGCTCGCCGCCACGGCCGGCTTCGACGCGATTTGGGGCAACGGCCTCGAACTGTCGGCCTCATACGCGGTGCCGGACGCCAACATTCTGTCGGTCGATACTCATCTGGAGCTGATGCGTGCGATCGGCGAGGCACAAGACGCACCGGTCATCGCCGACACGACACCGGCTACGGCAATGCGGTCAACGTCGCCTATCTGGTGCCGCGCTACACGGCCGCCGGCGTCACTGCGGTTGTCATCGAGGACAAGACGTTCCCGAAGGCCAGCAGCCTGCGACCCGGCGGGCGGCAGGTATTGGTGCCGCTCAAGGAGTTCCAAGGCAAGATCGAGGCCGCCCGGCTTCCCGGCGGCCCGCTGGTGGTGGCACGGACCGAGGCATTGATCGCCGGTCTGGGCCAGGACTGGGCGTTGCGGCGGGGCATCTCTTATGCGGAGGCCGGCGCCGACGCCGTTCTGATCCGCAGCAGAGAAAAGACGCCGGCCGAGATCCTCGAATTCTGTCATGCATGGCCCGGTGCCATTGGTGCTGGTGCCCACTGCCTACCCGCAGCTCTCC
>Ga0207693_10000459_pt1 | contig 37224 bp, 34 predicted proteins | sample LARL81metaG_FD_184347 | JGI IMG/M metagenome (GOLD analysis project Ga0207693, IMG submission 184347) | Corn, switchgrass and miscanthus rhizosphere microbial communities from Kellogg Biological Station, Michigan, USA - LAR L8-1 metaG... | ecosystem: Host-associated > Plants > Roots >... | reverse complement strand
CGATCTGCAGCTGCAACGCTTGGCGCATGCCGTCGGACAACGCGATCGCTCCCGGCACGATCGCCAGCAGCTCCGCCGAGCGTCCGCTGAGCGGCGTCGGCAGCACGCAGCCCTGGCTGTGCGCGAGCACCCAGTCGCGCACGTCTTTCGCGCGCTCAAGCGCCGTCACGTCGTCGTCGCCGTACGAGGCGTCGAGTACGACGGCGTCGCAGCGCGGCAGCGGATCCATCGCGAACACCTCGCTTGCCGGAACGACGTCGCCGCAATAGCCGAGCGTGTGACGGCCGTCCGCGAGGACGCACCAGACGCCGCCCGACACGTGACCGGATCGGCCGGCGATCAATTGCAGCGGCCCGAGCGCGGTTGAAGCGCCGACCGGCAGCTCCTCCCGCGCGAACTCGCGCGCAGCGCCGCGATGCGAGGCGTCGGCATAGGCTTCGAGAAACAGATCGACTTCGCGTCCGGTCTCGGCGGTCATCAGCAGGCGGCCGCGAAACCCACCCGCTATGCACCAGCCCAATGCCGCGACATGGTCCTCGTGGGCGTGGGTGATGACGATGGCGTCGGTCGCGCTGAGCTCGTCCGCCGTGATCGCCGGGTAGTAATCGGCGCCGCGTGCGCTGGTCTTCACGCCGGCATCGAGCAGCAATCGATAGCCGTCTACTTCGACACCCAGGCAGGTGCGGCCCTTTTCGCCGAAGCCTCCATAAAGATGCAGCCGCATGAGCCTTTAGCCGTCCGCGCCGGTCGCGACTGTGCCGCCGTCGAAGCGACGGCTATCAGCCGACTCCGGCGCGGTCGAATCGACGATCTCGCCGGTTTCAGGAAGGACCCATCCGTCGTCGATGCCGATGCGTATTGCGTCGCCGGGTGCGAGCCGGCAGGGCTCGGCCGCCGCCAGGTGCACGAGCACGCCGTCGGCATGGTCGAGCTGCGCTTCGACCCGGAAGTGGCCGCCCTGGTAGACGGAGCGAACGACGCGAGCGCCGATACCGGGCACACCGGCGCCGACGATGGCCAGGTTCGCGGCGCGCAGGCAGACGCGCGCAGCGCGCGTCGGCGTCTGCGCGAGCGGGCAACGCATGCTGACGCTCAAGCCGAACAGGTCGACACGGCAGCGTCCTCTGCTGTCGACGTCGATGACTTCCGCAGGTACGACGATGCCCTCGCCGATGAATGCCGCAACGGACGCGTCAGCCGGCTCGCGATAGAGTTGCGATGGCGTGGCGACTTGCAGCAGCCTGCCACGGTCCATCACCGCGATGCGGTCGGCCAGCGCCATCGCTTCGGCCTGGTCGTGCGTGATGTACACCATCGTCGTCCCGGTGCGCGCGTGGAAGCGGGCGAATTCTTCTTCCATCGAAGCGCGCAGATGCACGTCGAGGTTCGCCAGCGGCTCGTCGAGCAGCACCAGCGAAGGCTCGGTGACCAGGCAGCGTGCGAGCGCCACGCGCTGGCGCTGCCCGCCCGACAGCATCGAAGGTCGGCGCTCGGCGTAGCCTTCGAGCTCGACCAGCGTCAGTGCGGCGTCGACGCGCCGCGTGCGTTCCGGGTCGCGCACGCCGGCGACCGTCAAGCCATAGGCGACATTCTCGGCGACCGTCATGTGCGGCCACAGAGCGTACGACTGGAAGACGATGCCGATGCGGCGCCGCTCGGGCGGCACGTGCTGCGTGACGGTCGAGACGACTGTTTCGCCGATGACGATGCGGCCGCCGTCGAGCTTGTCGAAACCGGCGATCTGCCGCAGCAAAGTCGTCTTTCCGCAACCGGACGGCCCCAGAATCGCCATGAACTCGCCGTCGCCGACGTCGAGCGAGACCTGGTCGAGCGCGTGCAGCGCGCCGAACGTCTTGGTGACGCAATCGACGATCAGTCGCGCCATGGCAGCACACCCCTTGCGGGCTTGCCGGTGAGCAAAGTCGAGAGCATCAGCGCGATCGTCACGGCGACGGTCAGCATCGCCAGCGCCGCGGCATAGGTCGAGTCGCCACCCTGCTGAAACGAAAATACGACGACACCCAGCGTCTCGGCACCGGACGACCACAGCAGCGCCGACACCGTCAGCTCATTGAACGCGGTGAGAAACACCAGCAGCGCGCCGGCGGTCGCCATCGGAGCGACCAGCGGCAGGATGATCGTCGCCAGGCGTCGCAACAAACGCGCGCCGGCGATCTGGGCGGCTTCCTCGAGCGTGCGATCGAGCTGGTAATAGCCGCCGATCACCGGACGCAGGCCCAGCACGAGAAAGCGCGCAAGATAGCCGAACAGGATGATCCAGACGGTGTTGTACAGCGTGAGCCCGAGCACCGGCAGGGGTTTCAGGAAGACCAGAATGGCGGCGATCGCGAGCACGACGCCGGGCAGCGCGTATGGCATCTCGGCGGCCAGGTTCAGCACGCGCAAAAGCCGCGAGCGGCGCCAGACCAGGAAATACGCGAGCGGAACGGCGACCAGGACGATGACGATGGCGGCCGTCGCCGACAGGCTGAAACTGTTGACCAAAGCGCGCTTCGCGGCCGCATGATCGAACAGCACGTAATCGTAGTTCGACCAGGTCGCGGACTTCGCCGTCAGCGGCACGCCGGCCGCAGGCACCAGCGAGCTCAACAGCAGCGCGACCAGCGGCAATACCAGAACGACGATGGTTAAAATCCACAGTGCGATCTCGACGGCGGGACGCCAGCGTGCGAGCTCGAACGGGCGCATCGCGTTCGATGTCGTCGTGATGCGAAAATCGCGCCGGCGCAGCATCAGGTCCTGCAGAAAGATGCCCAGCACGGCGATGAAGCCTATCAGGCACGACAGCACGGCGACCTCGGACAGCACGCTCGGCCCCAGGCCGGCCAGTCGCTGGTAGATCAGCGTCGGCAGGACCAGGTAGTTGCCCGGAATGCCGAGAAACGCCGGAATGCCGAAGTTGCCAAGGCACGAGACGAAGCAGAGCGCGATGCCTGCGACCAGCGGCGGCGTCATCAGCGGGAGGACGATCGTGCGCAGAATCGTCGGCGGCTTCGCGCCCGCCGCGAGCCCCGCTTCGAGCAGCTCCTGCGGCAAGGTGCGCAGTCCCGCGCGCAAAGTGAGGAACACCAGCGGCGCATACTGAACGCCCAGCAGCAGAATGATGCCCTGCGCGGAGTAGAGCGGGTTGCGGCTGCCCATCGCCGGAGCGAGGCCGATCATCTTGAGCAGCGTGCTCGACGGTCCGAACAACTGCAGCCACGCGAGTGCCACGACCTGCGGCGCGATCATCAGCGGCAGCACGAAGCAGAAGACAAAGGCGTTGCGGCCGCGGATATCGGTCAGTGCGACCAGCACCGCAACCGTTGCGCCGATCAGCACCGCCAGCGCCGTGCCGCCGCATGCCGTCACCAGGCTGTGCTGGGCCGCGGTCCAGGTCGTGGCGCTCGACAGAACGTTCGACAGCGCGGCGGTCGAGAACCGGCCACCGGGTGCGACGCCCTCGAACAGCAACCGGGCCAGCGGCACCAGCGACAGGATCGCGACGATCGCGACCAGCACCCACAATAGCGCGGTCTCCTCGGCGCGCTCGCGCAAGCCTGCGGTGTCCGCCATCGTGGCGCGCCGGCGGATCGGGGTCAGTTACCGAAGAGCTCGGAAAAACGCTTCAGATTGGCGCTGTTGTTCTGCACCACGTTGCCGATGTCGGTCGGCATCAGCTTGATGACCGTTCCGGGCGGCAGCCACGACGGCATGCCTACGCTCGCCTTGGCCGGGATGTAGCCCATCGACAGCGCGAGCTTCTGCCCTTCGTCCGACAGGATGAAGTCGATGAATGCGCGCCCGGCAGCGGGATTCTGCGCTGTCTTCAACATCGCGACCGGCTCGGTCACCGCGGGCACGCCTTCAGCGGGGAAAATGAACTCGATCGGCGAGCCCTTCGCCTTGGCGTTGAAGGCCATGAAGTCGACCAGCACGCCGTAGGGCTTTTCCCCACTCGCGACGGCAGTCAGCACCGCGCCGTTGCCGCGAACCGCCACCGCCTCGTCAGCCTTGAGCTTTTCGAAAAAAGCCCAGCCGAGATCCGGACGCGCGGTCATCGTGCCGAGCATGATTGCCGCGGCGCCCGAATACAGCGGGCTCGGCATCGCGATCTGGCCCTTGTTTTCCGGCTTGGCGAGATCGGCCCAGGAAGCCGGACGGCTCTTGGCCGCGGTGTTGACCGCGATGCCCGTCGTGATCAGCTTGGAGCCGAAATAAGTGCGATCGGCGTCGTAAGTGCCCGCCGCGAGCCCGGCGACCCGGGCTTCCGGATACGGTAGCAGCCGGCCGTCTTTTTTCAGCGCTTCCATGCTCGCCGCGTCGGCGATCAGCAGCACATCGGCCTTCGGCGCTCCGGCGGCGAACTCGGCGGCAAGCTTGCCCATCACCTCGGTCGTGCCGGAGCGAAATACCTCGACCTCCACGCCGGGATACGCCTGCTTGAACGCCGCAGTCGTCTGCGTTGCGTCGCGCTCGGGTTGCGACGTGTACAGCACGAGCTTGCCCTTCGGGGCCTGCGCTTGCGCCGACAGGGGCGCCAGCATTGAGACCAGCGCCGCGGCGAGCAATACGCCGCGCAAAAGGTAATTCATATCGCTCCTCCAGGATGAAAATGCCGTTCGACACCGGATCGGTGTCGTCGCCCGTTCTTATACCTTCCGCCGTCCGCCACGGCAACGACTGTTCCGCCGCCGGGCAGGCATGCTTCCACGACCACAAAGATCACGACAGGCCTTCCGGATGCTCGATCGCCTCGCGCAAGTCGGCGATGAAGCGCGCCGCGGTTACGCCGTCGACGATTCGATGGTCCGACGACAGCGTGAAAGTGGCCATCGGACGCAACACGACCTGACCGTCGCGGCCGACCGGCGTGTCGGTCGTGCGCCCGATCGCGAGAATCGCGCTTTCGGGCGGGTTGATGATCGCCGTGAACGCATCGACGCCATACATGCCGAGATTGGAAATCGTGAACGTGCCGCCGCGCATGTCGTCGGGCACGATCTGACGCGCACGGACCGCGGCGCGTAGCCGCGCGAACTCGTGCGCGAGATCGTCCAGCGTATGCGTACTCGCGTCGCGCAGCACCGGGACGAACAAGTCGCCCTGGTCGTCGATTGCGATGCCGATGTTGATCCGGGCATGCAGGCGCACCGCATCGCCTTCGATGCTGGCGTTGAGCAGCGGGTGCAGCGCCAGAACGCGGCCGGCCAGATACGCGAGCGCGACCGTCATGCTCGCACGCGGACGATCCGGCGCCGCGCGCAGTCCCTGCGGTCCGCGCAGCGCGGCCTGCAGCGCGCTCATTTCGATCTGCGCGGTGAGGAAGAAATGCGGCGCGCGCTGCGCGCTTTCGGTAAGACGCTGCGCGACAATGCGTCGGACCGGATTGAACGGAACGAGGCGATCGTCGCTCGCAACGGGACTCTCAGGCGCTCGACCGGCATGGGCGGCGACGTCCTTTTCGACGATGCGACCGGCCGGCCCGGATCCGGCGACGTCGGCAAGATTCACGTCTAGCATACGCGCAGCACGGCGAGCGAGCGGGGTGGCGCGAATCGAGTCCGATGGCGCGACGCTCGCACCTTCTACTGACGCCGCCCGTTTCTCCGAGCTGGTCGCGTGATCGATACCCGCTGTTGCCGCGGATGGCGACGTCGTCCTGGTGCGCTCCGCGGCCGCGGCCAGCGACGCCCCGGCCTCCGCGTCGGCGTCGATCCAGCCGACGACGGTGCCGACGGCAACGGGCTCGCCGGTGATCGGCGCCAGGTCACGAATGACACCGCTGGCCGGAGATTCGACTTCCATCACCGACTTGTTGGTCTCGATATCGAACAGGATCTGGCCCTGCCGCACGCGATCGCCGGACGCGACCTTCCATTCGGTAATGATCCCGTCGTCCATGTCCATGTCGACCTTGGGCAGGATGACTTCGATCGGCATCAGGCGCGTCCTTCGCGCACCAGGCGGCGCGCCGCGGCGACGATGTCGTCCTCTTGCGGGACCGCGGCCTTTTCGAGCACCGGGTTGTACGGCAGCGGCACGTCGGCGCCGCCGAGGCGCGCAATCGGCGCGTCGAGAAAATCGAACGCGTCGCTCTCGGCTATCATCGCCGAAATCTCGGCGCCTATACCCATGATCTTGACGCCTTCGTAGACGATCAGCAGCCGGTGCGTCTTGCGCACGCTGGCGGCGATCGTCGTCAGATCGATCGGGCGGAGCGACCTCAGGTCGATGACCTCGGCGTCGATGTTCTCGCCGGCGAGGCGCGCGGCGGCTGCGACGGCGCGTATCGCCATGATCGAGCTGCCGACGATCGTCAAGTCGCGCCCGGCGCGGCGGACCGCCGCCTTGCCGATCGGTACGCGGTAGGGTTCTTCCGGCACCGGGCCCTTCGTCTTGTAAAGCAGCTTGTGCTCGAAGATCAGCACCGGGTTCGGATCGTCGATCGCCGCCAGCAACAGGCCTTTGGCATCGTGCGGCGTCGACGGCTGCACGACTTTCAGGCCCGGGACATGGGCGAACCAGGCTTCGAGGCTCTGGCTGTGCTGCGCTGCCGCTCCGGTGCCCGATCCGCCCGGCAGCCGCACGACCATGGGCACCGTGGCCTTGCCGCCGAACATGAAGTGGATCTTTGCCGCCTGGTTGACGATCTGCTCCATCGCCAAGGTCACGAAGTCCGAGAATTGCAGCTCGAGCACCGGCTTCATGCCTGTGATCGCGGCCCCGACCGCCGCGCCGGCGATCCCCAGCTCGCTGATCGGCGTATCGATCACCCGTTCGGGGCCGAACTTGTGGAACAGGTCGCCGGACACACCGAACGCGCCGCCATACACGCCCACGTCCTCGCCGAAAAGGAAGACGCGCTCGTCCGCCTGCATCGCCTGCGCCAAGCCTTCGCGTATCGCCTCGGCGTACGACAATTCTCGCGTTCCGGCTTCGGGGACGACAAGCTCAGTCGGCATAGACGTCGCGGGTCAGCTGGGCCGGGTCGGGGTTGGGGCTCGCCTTGGCGAATTCCAGCGCATCGTCGATCGTCTTCTGCGCCGCCTGTTCGATCGCGAGCAATTCGCCTTCGTCGAAGCGGCCGTGCGCGATCAGCTCGCTCTCGAGACGGCGAATCGCATCCTTTTCGCGCCAGGCTTCGATTTCCTCCTTGCTGCGATAGAGGTTGCGATCGCTCTTGGAATGCCCGCGCAGCCGGTAGGTCTTGCATTCGAGCAAGGTCGGACCGCCGCCCTGCCGGGCGCGTTCGATCGCCGGCCTTGCCGCCGCGACGACTACGGGCAGGTCGTTGCCGTCGACGGTGACCCCTGGCATCGCGTACGCCGGCGCGCGGTCGGCGACGTTGGCCACGGCCATTGCGCGGGCGATGTCCATCGACATGCCGTACTTGTTGTTTTCGCAGACGAACACGATCGGCAGCCGCCAGATCGACGCCATGTTGAGCGACTCGTGGAAGGCACCCTCGTTGGCGGCGCCGTCGCCGAAAAACACCATGCAGACGCGATGCTGCTTCTGCGCCTTGATGCTCATGCCGACGCCGACGGCGATCGGCAATCCGCCGGCGACGATGCCGTTGGCGCCCAGATTGCCGCCTTCGATGTCGGCGATGTGCATCGAGCCGCCGCGCCCGCGGCAATAGCCGTTTTCCTTGCCGAAGAACTCGGCGAACATGCGCGCCGGATCGGCGCCTTTGGCGATGCAATGGCCGTGGCCGCGATGCGTCGAGAGAATGTAGTCGTCGCGCGCGAGCTCGAGCGTCGCGCCGACCGCGCTCGCTTCCTGCCCGATCGACAAGTGCATCGTGCCGTGGATGAGCCCGCGCATGTAGCTCGCTTCGGCGGTCTCTTCGAACTTGCGGATGAGGTGCATCCGCGACAATGCCACGCGCAGCCCGTCATCGGAGAGCGCGGCGAGCTCCGGACGCTCGGTCGCCTGCGCGGCGATGGTGCGGCTGCCGGGAGCGATAGCCACGATCAGTCCGCCGCGGCGAACGACAGCGCCGCGCGACAGCTGCCGCCGGTCATGACACTACGGCGACGGCGGGCTCGTCGCTCGCGGCGCGAATCAGCTCGTCCTGCGCCCGGCGCACCTGGACGATCTTGAGCGCTTCGTTGGGCACACAGTTGGCGTAAGTCAGGAATTCTCCCCTGGCGATCGGAAGCCTGACGACGGCCCCCTGCGCGAGTCCCAGCGGCAATGCATCGCGCGCGAGCGCATCGGCACGCGACAGCGCGAAGCCGCGGTAGCAATATTCGCCGATCGCGTCGAGCGTTTCGCCGACGGCGAGATCGCGCTTGGCGCGGGCGGCGACTTCGGCCGATGGAATCGGCAGCGGTCGCATGTGGCTTTGTCCGAACAGGACCGCGGCGGCGGCCGACAGCGGCACTTCCAGGCTGGTCAGATGGTACGGGCGGAAAAACGTGTAGTACGGTCCTTCGCCCAGGTGCAGGTCGTTCATCCGTTCGCGCAGCCGCGTGTGGCGCATTTCGGCGACGACGAATACGCCCGGGGCCACTCCGGGAGACACGGTGAAATCGACGACACCCTTGCGCGACAGCAGGCCGCCTTCTTCGCGCGGACACAGCACCTTGTGCAGCGAGGCCAGCGGCGCGTCGGGCCCGTGCATGCCCGGGATGTCGGGAACGAGCCCGGTGGCGTTGGCGATCGCGACCATTTCCACCATCGTCTTCGAGCCGTCGACGAACTCGACCAGCATGCGCGGATTCATGTTGCGTCGTTTGGCTTCTTCCACGTAAGCATCGGGCGTCGCATCGATACGAAACGCGTTGTTCTTACCTTTGCCCGCCGCCACGATCGGATAGCCGAGACCGCGCACGAAATTGATCAATTCCATCGTCGCGCTCGGCTCGTCGCCGGCGCCCAGCGTGTACACGACGCCGGCACTCGCCGCCTTGGCGGCGAGGTAGGCGCCAATCGTGACATCGGCCTCGACATTCATCATGACGATGTGCTTGCCGGCAGCGATCGTCGCCAGCGCCACCTCGGCGCCGACATTCGGATTGCCGGTTGCGTCGATGACGACGTCGACGCCCTCGGCGCTGCAGACGTCGCGATGCGAGCGCACGACGGCGAGCTGGCCGCGTGAGATGGCGCGGGAGACCGCGGCGCTGCCTTCGACCAGCAGCGGTTCGAGCGCGCCGGTTCCGGCGATCGCGCGCGCGGCGAATACATTGTCGACGATCGCATCGGCGGCGGCGACGACGTCGATGCCCGTCATCAGCGCGGTCTGGACGATGATGTCCGTGCCCATCTGGCCCGCGCCGATCAGGCCGACGCGAACCGGCCGGCCTTCGGTCTGGCGAAACTTCAGTGCCTCGGCGATCGAATCGCCCAGTCTCGGCATCGACGGGTCAGGCATGACTCCTCTTTTTTTGTGCTGACGCCCGGGCGGCGTCTGGACTTTTGTACTATATTTAGAACATATATCCAACCTCCGGATTCGTCAAGCTTTGTTCGGCTCTGGCCACCCGCAGGCTCGCCCAGGCGCTTGCTAGTCTCGGGCAACGATGCCACGCTTCGCAGCCAGAAACGCCGCAAGGAACCCGTCGATGCCAGAGAACGAGCGATTCGCGCCCCGAGCGCCGGCGACCTCGCCGGATTTGCGGGTCAGGGCCGCCTGGTTGTACTACGTCGAGGGTATGACCCAAGAACAAATTGCCCGGTTCATGAACATTAGTCGGGCCAAAGTCATCCGCTTGCTGGCATCGGCTCGCGACAATGGCATCGTGCGGATTCGCATCGAAGACCGCGCCAGCGAGCAGATCGCCCTGGAGCGCCAGCTGGTCGCTGCATTCGGCCTCGCCGACGCCATCGTCGTGCCGGCGCCGGCTGACGAGGCCGACATCACCACCGTCGTCGGGCATGCCGCAGGCACCTATCTGACCGACCAGATCAAGGACGGCATGTCGGTCGGCGTCGGCTGGGGGGCGACCCTGCATATGAGCCTGAAGGCGCTGGGCGGCCAACCGTGCCAGCGGCTGTCGGTCGTCTCCCTGCTGGGCGGCATGACTCACTCGCGCGCCGTCAATCCGTCGGCTGTCGCGCGGCGCATCGCCGACGCGTTCGGGGCCGATTGCTATCAGCTGACGGCACCGGTCATGGTCGCCAACGAATCGGTCCGAGCGGCGCTCTGGTCCGAGCCGGGTCTGCGCGAGCTCTTGGAGCGCGCGCGCCGCGTCGATCTGGCGCTGGTCAGCGTCGGCGACGTCAGCGAAGAAGCGACCTTGTTCCGCCAGGGACTATTGCCGCGCTCGGCGCTGGCGAGCCTGCAGGCCGCCGGGGCCGTGGGCGACGTGTTGTGTCATTTCATCGATGCCGAGGGCAAGGTCGTCGATCACCCGGTCAACCGTCGCGTGGTCGCGGTCGACCTCGACGATCTGCGGCGCGTGCCCCGGATCGTCGTGGCGGCGGGCGGGCGCCGCAAGGTCGCGGCGATACGCGCCGCATTGAAGGGCACCGGCGCCGGCGTATTGATCACCGACGAAGGTGCGGCGCGAGGCTTGCTCGGCATCTGACGTCGCGCCCGTATCCCGCCCGCAGCGACCGTTGACGCGACTGCCGGCGGACCGCTACGCTGGACGCGTGGTGTTTTCCCCGAGCGGCCTGGCCGCGATCGCTTGGCTTCTCGCGGCCTCTACGCTGGCATGCGCGCAGGATCGTGCGCCCGGTGCTGCGCCGGGCTTATCGCCGGGGACCGTGGCGGCGCCCTCCGAGCTGAAGCTGTCGACGGCGCTCGGCCCCGCGTACGCGCAGGGCAAGGCCGGCGAGCGGTGGGCGGCACTGATCCGGGAGCGCTCGGCGGGCCGCTTCGCGGTTCGTCATTATCCCGGCGCGACCGTGGTCCAGCGTGATGCATCGCGCGAGTTCGCCGCACTGCGCGAAGGCTCGGTCGCCCTCGCCGTCGGTTCGACGCTCGCGTGGTCACACGATGTCGCCGAGCTCAATCTGATTGGGCTGCCATGGCTTTTACCCAGCGAGCGTGCACTCGATGCGCTGCTCGACAGTGCGGTCAGCGCAGCGCTCGCCGCGCGCCTGGAAACGCTGGGCGTCGTGGTCATCGCCTGGGCGTCCAACGGTTATATTGAGATCGCCAGCAAGCGCGCGCTGCGCACCCCCGCCGACTTCGCCGGGCTGCGCGTGCGCACGCCGGGACTCTCGCTGCTCGACCAGACGCTGGCCAAGCTGGGAGCAACCACCGTGTCGATGCGCGGTGCCGATGCGAGGCTCGCAGCGCTCGCGGGCAGCCTGGACGCCGAGGAGACGACGACCAGCGCATTTCGCGCCTCGCACGCGGCCGCCGCCGGCCTGACGCACCTGCAATTGTGGGGCGCGCATGCCGACGCGCTGATGTTCGCCGTCAACGCCCAGATCTGGAACGAATGGAGCGAGGCGGATCGGGAACTGGTGCGTCAGGCGGCTCGCGACGCGGCGGCGGATGCGATCGCGCTGCGCATGCGGCAGGGCGGTGACGCCGCACTCGGCGAGGCAGCCCGGCAAGGCGCGACGGTGACGCGGCTGACGGACGCGGGCAAACAGGCGTTCCGCAGCGCGACGCGCCCGGTATACGACCAATGGGCCGCGCTGATCGGATCCGATCTGGTGCGCCGGGCGGAAGCGGCGGTCGCTGCGGCGCGCTAAAGCTGCGCTGCCGTCAGTCGATGTACCGGCCCAGGCGCACCGCGGTTTCGCCGCGCTTCGGATGACGCGTCGGCATGATCAACACGCAGTCGTCGTGTGGCGTGGCGATTTTCGTGCCGCCATCGTTCGCATACACGGTTCCCGCGCGGGCGATCGTCTGCAAGCCGCGGACCGGAATCGTGAAGCGGAAGTCGTCGCTGGCGATGGTCACCGTCGCCGTCACCTCGACCACCCGCTGCAACTGATCGCGGCTGCCCTCGAGCTCGCGGGCCAGCCACGCTTCTTCGGCCATGCCGAAATGGCGCAGAAAACGCAGCGCCGCGTCGCGGGCGACGGCCGGGGCCGCGGCTTCCCAGTGCTGGCCGCATTCGATCAGCAAGGCGCTGCGCGGATCGTCCTCGTCGTCGAAAAACGCGAAGTCGCGCAGTCGCCGGCCGGCCGCATGCCCGGCGTCGACGACGATATGCTCTGGCATGCCGAGTGCTCGTGCCAGCGCGACGCCCTTGCGGCGGCGTCCCGCCATCGCCAGCGGAAGACACGGCTCGGACATCGAGTGGATGTCGAGCAGGAAATCGGTGCGCTCGTACAGCGGCCTCAATTCGCGGGCGCGCTTGAGCTCGCTGCTGTCGCGCTGACCGTCGAGCACCTCGGTCGTCCACAGGCGGTTGAAATCCTCGTCGATGCAGCGCGAGGCGAACGGCCGGGCGCTGTCGAAGCGAAGGTAGGCGTCGACGTTGGCGAATACGATCGACAGCGTGCCGCGCGTCGGCTGGATTCCTTCGCGCAGCAGCCGGTCCAGCGCGATCGCGCCGCAGACCTCATTGCCGTGCGTCAAAGCCTGGAGCAACACGTGCGGACCGGGGCGCGATGCGGCGAACGTCCAGACATGGTGGATGCCGCTGTTGCCCGAGGCAAAGCGCGAGAGGTCGGGAAACGCCACCTCGATCGGTGGCGACGCCGGAGGCGACGGCGCCGGCGGTTCGCCGGTGAGGCTCACGTCGCGCAAATGCGATCGGCGAGCCGTTGCATGAACGACTCGCAGAGTGCCAGCTGCTCGAGCGCGATCCACTCATTCGGCTGGTGTGCCTGCTCGATGTGTCCGGGACCGCAGATGATCGCCGCAATATCGCTGTGGTGGAAAAGCGATGCCTCGGTGCCGAAGGAGACCTTGCCCAGGTCGTGCGACCCGCTGCAGGCGCGCCCCAGCTCGGCAATTTCCGTCCCTCCATGCGTATCGAGACCCGGGCTGGCCGTCAAGGCATCGAATTCGATATGGGTGTCCGGAGACACTGCGTGCATTTCGGGCAGCAGCGTCGCAGCAAAACGCCGGACCTCGGCAAGCAGCGCATCGGGATCGTCGAACGGCAGATGCCGGAACTCGAAATCGAAGCTGCAATCGCGTGGCACGATGTTAAGCGCCGTCCCGCCGCGTATCACGCCGGTGTGAACCGTCGTATAGGGCACATCGTACGCGGCGTCGAATCCGCCGCGATCACGGAAGCGGCGGCCCATCTGGGTCAGGAAGCTCACGATCTCGCAGGCGACCTGCACGGCGTTGACGCCGTACGGCGTCAGCGACGAGTGCACCTCGTGACCGCGCACGCGGCAGCGGAAGCTCTTCTTACCTTTGTGCGCGACGATCAGGCGCATCCCGGTCGGCTCGCCGACGATGCAGCCCGCAGGCTTGATTCCTCGCGCAACGACGTCCTGCAGCAGGCGGCGCACGCCGACGCAGCCCACTTCCTCGTCGTACGACAGCGCGAAATGCAGCGGGCGGTTGAGCCCGCGGCTCAGGAATTGGGGCACGAACGCGAGTCCGATTGCCGAAAAGCTCTTCATGTCGGCGACGCCGCGTCCGTACAGCCGGTCGCCCTTGACCGTCGCGGTGAATGGATCGGAATCCCAAGGCTGGCCGTCGACCGGAACGACGTCGGTATGTCCAGAAAGGACGATGCCGCCCGTCGTCGCGTTGCCGTCCCGGGCCGGCAGCGTCGCGAACAGGTTCGCCTTCCGGCGCTCGTCGTCGAATGTAAGCGCGACCTCGACGTCGTATCCGGCCAGGTATTCGCGCACCCAGTCGATCAACGCCAGGTTCGACTCCCGGCTGGTGGTATCGAAGCCGATCAACGTCCGGATCAGCGGCATTGCCGTCAGTTGCGGGCTGACGGCCGTTGCGGCAGCGGGGGCATTCATGTTGCGACTTTCGACGTGGGCAGGGAACAGGATAGAAACCGGGTGGGTCTATGTCAATGGCGAATAAGCCGTTGCGGGGAAATATGCCGACTACCATCGATCGGGATTCGATCAAACGGGCGGTCATGCGCAGCCGATCGATACACACGCTCGCGCTCGCCCTCGTTTGCGTCGCCGTGCCGGCTTGTGCGCAAACGACGCTCGCGCTCGACAAGATCAGCCTGCCACCCGGCTTCAAGATCGAAGTCCTGGCGCGGCTCGAGAATCCGCGGGCAATGGTGCTCGGGTCCGAAGGCACGCTCTTCGCCGGATCGATGCGCGCAGGCAATGTCTACGCAATCAAGTTGCAGCAGGGGGCTCCAGCGCGGGTGACGACCGTTGCGTCGGGCCTGAACCGACCGATCGGCGTTGCCTTTCGTGGCGGCGCACTCTATGTCTCAGCGACCGATCGCGTGCTTCGCTTCGACGATATCGAGCACCGGCTTGACTCGCCGCCGACCCCCGTCCTGGTCAGCAAGGCATTTCCGAACAGCGCGGGTCACGGCGGCAAATTCATCGCCTTTGGGCCCGACGGCAAGCTGTACGTGCCCAGCGGCGCGCCGTGCAATATCTGCGAACCCGACCCCGAGCGGTATGCCAATCTGATGCGCATGAATCCCGACGGGTCCGCGCTAGAAGTCTTCGCGCGCGGCATCCGCAACACCGTTGGCTTCGACTGGGATCCGGACACGCACGAGATCTGGTTCACCGACAACGGCCGCGACATGCTGGGCGACGACGCACCGCCCGATGAGCTCAATCATGCGACCAAACCCGGGATGAATTTCGGCTATCCATACTGCCATGGCGGCACGATCGCGGACCCGGAGTTCGGGAGCAAACACTCGTGCGCGGAATTCGCGTCACCCGCACAAAACCTCGGCCCGCATGTCGCATCGCTCGGCATGCGCTTCTATACCGGAACGCAATTTCCAGCGGTTTATCGCAAGCAGATATTCATCGCCGAGCACGGTTCGTGGAACCGCAGCCGGAAAATCGGCTACCGCGTCTCGGTCGTGCGAATCGAAGGCGGGAAGGCGGTTTCCTATCAGCCGTTCGCCACCGGCTGGCTACAGGGGGAGCAGGCGTGGGGCCGTCCGGCTGACGTGCTGGTCATGCCGGACGGCTCACTGCTGGTTTCGGACGACTTCGCCGGAGCGATCTACCGCATCAGCTATGATGGGAGTCGCTAGCGCCAGCCGTAATGGGCGCGCCAGTACGGCCGGTGATACACGTACGGCCGCGCATACACGACGCGTGGACCATAGACGACCGGATAGCCGGAATAATACGGGGCTCCGTAATACGCGACCGGCGGCGCGTAGGCGACGGGCGGTCCGACGTATGCGTAGCCTCCATGATTCGAGTAACCGACGGCAAAGCCGGGCACCCCAACCGAAACCGAAACGGAATTGGCCGACGCAGTTGATGCCAGCGTCGTTCCGGCAAGCACCAGCGCAGTAGCGGCAGCGATCGTGGCAAGGCGATGTTTCATGTGAAGCTCCTTCAGTCGAAAATCGCGAATGGCGCGACACCTGTACTAACGACTGATAGACCACCGCGTTGACAGTGAGTTTCTCCAACGGAACAGTCGGTTACAATCGGTTACGATTGCGCCGTGCCGGCGGCGAAACGACCGGCATCTCGACCCAGGGGGACCCATGTCGCGTCGGCTGATGCTCAAACTGCTCTTCTTTTTTGCCGGTTGGAGCGCGAGCGCCGTTGCGGGCGCGTCCGACCTGACCATAGGCATCGGCGCGGATGTGACGGCGATCGATCCGCATTATCACAACGTCACGCCGAACAACAACGTCGCTGCGCACATTTTCGACTATCTGGTGCTGCGCGACGAGCGGCAGAAACCGATTCCGGGATTGGCCGAATCCTGGCGGACCGTCGATCCGCTTACCTGGGAGTTCAAGCTGCGAAAGGGCGTGAAATTCCATGACGGCAGCGAGTTCACCGCGGCCGATGTCGTCGCTTCGATCGAGCGTGTGCCGCTGGTTCCGAACAGCCCTTCGCCGTTCACCGCCTATACCAAGCAGATCAAGGAAATGACGGTCGTCGATCCATACACGATCCGCTTCCGGACCGCCGCGCCGTATCCGTTGATGCCGACCGACATGACCCAGGTCGCGATCGTTTCCGCCAAGGCGGCAAAGGCGAGCACCGAGGACTTCAACAGCGGCAAGGCCGCGATCGGAACGGGGCCATACAAGCTGCTGCGCTATGCCAAAGGCGATCGCATCGAGCTCGCACGCCATGACGGCTACTGGGGCGGCAAGACGCCCTGGGAAAAAGTGACCCTGCGCCTGCTGCCAAACGATGCCTCGCGCGTCGCCGCACTGCTCGCCGGCGACGTGCAGGCGATCGAGTACGTGCCTACGTCCGACGTGGCGAGGATTCGCGCCGACAAGCGTCTGAATGTGTACAAGGTCATCGCCGACCGTCTCGTCTACCTCCACATGGACAGCGATCGCGACGCATCTCCCTACGTCACCGACAAGGAAGGCAAGCCGCTTGCGAAGAACCCGATGAAGGACCCGCGCGTGCGCAAGGCGATCTCCAAGGCAATCAACCGCAACGCGATCGTCGACAAGGTGATGGAAGGCGAGGCGGTTGCGGCGGGGCAGCTGCTGGCCGACGGCATGTTCGGCACGACCAGGAACCTGAAGGTCGAGCCGTACGATCCGGCCGGCGCGAAAAAGCTGCTCGCCGAGGCCGGCTACCCGGACGGCTTTGGCATAACGATTCACGCGCCGAACAATCGCTATGTCAACGACGCCAAGATCGCGCAGGCGGTCGCCCAGATGCTGACCCGGATCGGCATCGCGACCAAGGTCGAGGCGATGCCGTCGGCAACCTACTTTCCGCAGGCCACCGATCTCAAGTTCAGCTTGATGCTGCTCGGCTGGAGTTCAGGCACCGGCGAAGCGTCGAGCCCGCTGAAAGCGCTGCTGGCGACCTACAGCCGCGACAAGGGCTTCGGGACAGCGAACCGCGGCCGCTACTCGAATCCGAGAGTCGATGCGCTGCTCGAGGAGGCACTGGCAACCGTCGACGATTCCAAGCGCGAGGCTTTGCTGCAGCGCGCGACCGAGATCGCGATCGACGACACCGGCATCATCCCGCTGCATTTCCAGGTAAACCTCTGGGCGACGCGCAACGGCATCACTTACGTGCCGCGCACCGACGAGAACACGCTGGCGCACAAGTTCCGTCCGGCGAAGTGACGCTGCCCGCGAGGGCATCGAAGGCGCAACTCGCCCCCAATGCGAGGCGACGCAGTTGCGCGCCGGTCAGCCAAGTGCGGCGAGAATCGACGCGCTGGCCGACGTCCCAATGCGATTCGCGCCCGCGGCGATCATCGCGAGCGCATCGGCAAGCGTGCGAATTCCGCCCGACGCCTTGACGCCGACCTGCGGCCCGACGACGGCGCGCATCAGCCGCACGTCGGCGACCGTCGCGCCTCCGGCAGGGTGAAAGCCGGTCGACGTCTTGACGAACGCGGCGCCGGCGTCGACGGCGAGCCGGCACGCGAGCCGCTTCTCGTCGTCGGTCAGCGCTGCGGCTTCGACGATCACCTTGACTGGCAGGCCCGCCACTGCGCGGACCACGGCGGCGATATCCGCGGCGGCCTCGGCGTGGGCGCCGCTCTTCAGCGCTCCGATATTGAGCACGGTGTCGATTTCGCGGGCTCCGTCGGTCTGGGCGAGAACGGCGGCGTGTGCCTTGGTTTCTGCCCTGTCGGCGCCGTGCGGAAAGCCGACGACGCTGACAACGCCCGCATCGACGCCGTCCAGTGCGCCGGCGGCAAGCTTCACCCAGCACGGCTGCACGCAGAAATACCCGATTCGCCAGACGCGAACGACGTCGATGCCGGCGCGAATGTCGTCCGCGGTCGATTCCGGCTTCAACACCGAATGATCGAGCATGCGCGCCAATTCGCTGCGGGTCACCGCGGAGTGCCTCCGCCGGGGGCTCGGGCCCGCGCGATGCGTTCCGATAGCGACGCGTCCAGCTTTGCGGCGTCGGCGAATTCCGGCGTCGTGTCGGGGACGCCGAGATAGTAGACAACAAGCTGCGGTGCGTTCGCTTGCGCGTGCGCCGCGGAGTCGAACAAGCGGAGTTCGGTGCGCGGATAGTCTGCGAATTGCATGCGTGGGATGCGAAGATCGAACGGCCCTGCCTGCTGCACCGGTCGCTGCACTGCCTGCTCCTGCTTGCTGAACGGATCGATGGCGACTATGGAGAGCCAGGGATACGCGCCGGGATCGACGTCGATGCGAACGATAACAGCCGTCGAAGCTTCGTCTGATCCGCGCAGCACCCCCCAGGCCAGCGCGACCCCCGGCGCGGCGTAGGCATCGTGGCTGCCGTGCGATTCGCGCGGCGCCTGCGCGAAAGCCGCGCCCGCACAACAGCAAAGCGCTGCGAGCAGCCAACAGGCCTTCATCGGGCAGCTTCCGGCAGCACCGTCACGGCGCTCGCGGCGACGCGCACGCCGACGGCCGAGCCCTCCCGAATTGCGCCGACGGCGCCGGCGTTGTGGCGGACGCACTGCAGCTCGACGTCCCCGCAGCGCAGAAGGTATTCGGTCTTCTCTCCCAGGAAGGTGCACGAGATCACATCGGCGCGGAAGTCTCCGGCGCCGACCTCGACCAGTTCGAGAACCTCGGGTCGCATGACCAGCTTGACCGCGGCTCCGCCGGTCACGGCGGAGTGCGCGGTTCCGGCTCGTATCGTCGTCCCCAGCGCGGCCACGGTCACGGTGTCGCCGCTGCGCTCGATGAGGGTTCCGGGCACGAGATTGACGCGACCGACGAACGTGGCGACGAATTCCGAAGCCGGACGGTAATAGAGATCCTCCGCGGTCCCTTCCTGCACGACGCTGCCCTGGCTCATCACCGCGATCCGGTCGGAGACCGCCATCGCTTCCTCCTGATCGTGGGTGACATAGATCGTCGTAATCGCCAGGCTGCGTTGCAGATCGCGAATTTCCGTGCGCATCTGCACGCGCAATTTGGCATCGAGGTTGGACAGCGGCTCGTCGAACAGCAGCACGCGCGGTCGGATCACGATCGCGCGCGCGAGAGCGACCCGCTGCTGTTCGCCGCCCGACAACTGTCCGGAGAACTGATGCTCATAGCCGCTTAAGCCTACCAGCGCCAGCACGTCGCCGACGCTCTTCGCAATCACCGCAGCGGCCTGCCCGCGGACCTGCAAACCGTAGGCGACATTGTCGAACACCGACAGATGCGGGAACAGCGCATAGTTCTGGAAGACGAAACCCATATTGCGCTGGTTCGCCGGCAGGCCGGTGACGTCCTGGCCGCCCAGACGGATGCTGCCGGCGTCGGGATGCTCGAATCCCGCGATCATCCGCAAGGTCGTGGTCTTGCCGCAGCCGGACGGGCCCAGCAAGGTCAGGAACTCGCCCGGCGCCACGTCCAGGTGCACGTCCCGGGCCGCGTAGATTTCACCCTTCACGCGGTGCGAAAAGCGTTTCGATACGCCGTCGACCTGGACGCCGATGGTTTCGATCGCCATTGCGTCAACCTCCGAACATGCTGGTCACCGGTATCGCGCCGGGTGCGCGGAACCAGCGCAGCCCGCGGCCGATCAGGGCGATTACGACGAAAACGATGCCGACGACCAGAACCGAGTACGCCGCCGCCGGCCCTAGCGACAATTCGGTGATGTTCTCGAGGATTCTGACGGTGATCAGCGTCCAGCTGATCGACACCAGAAAGATCGTTGCGCTGATCGCGGTCATCGACCGGATGAAGACCACGCCGAGGCCGGTGAAGAATGCCGGCAGGATCAGCGGCAAGGTTACGCGGCGAAACGTCGTGCCGCTGCCAGCGCCCAGGCCCTGCGAAGCCTCTTCGAGACTCTTGTCGATCTGCTGCAGCATCGCGACGGTGGCGCGGATACCGGTGGCGCCGTAGCGAAAGACATAGCACGCGATAATGATCAACGCCGTGCCGGTGAGCTCGATCGGCGGATCGTTGAACGCGATCAGGTAAGCGATGCCGACGATCGTGCCCGGAAGCGCGTAGTTGATCATCGACACGAGCTCCATCGTGCGCCGTCCGACGAACGGCTTTCTGGCAACGAGGTAGCCGACGAGGATGCCATAGAGCCCGCCGAGGGGCATCGCCAGGCCGGCGATGATCAGCGTGTCGCGAATCACCCGCAGTCCCTCGGTGAATATCACGCGATAGTGCCGCAGCGTCAGCGCGTGGTTGGCGCCCAGCGCCTGCACCAGCGACGCGTACAGCAGCAAGGCGTAGAAGTAGAGGATCGTTGCAGCGACCACCGCGCAGGCGGCGAGCAGCGCAGCACGAACGGCCGGCGAGATGCTGTCGAACGGTGTCTGCCCGGCACCCTTGCCAGTCACCGTCACGTAAAAGCGGCGGCTGACCCAGTAGCGCTGCAACAGGAACACGCCAAGCGCAGGCACGAGCAGCATGAACGAGAGCGCCGCGCCGCCGCGCAGGTCGAACAGACCGGTGATCTGCAGGTACGCCTGCGTCGGAAGCACCGGAAAATTATTGCCGGCGAGGATCAACGGGGTGGCGAAGTCCGCCAGCGATGCGGCGAAGAGCAGCAGGAACGCATTGGCGAGTCCGGGGATGCACAGGGGCAGCGTCACCGTGCGGAACACGCGCCAGCGCGATGCGCCCAGCGACAGCGCCATTCCTTCGAGATTGGAGTCGATGGCGGCCAGCAGCGGACGCAAGGTCAGATAGGCGATCGGGAAATAAGTCAGGATTTCCGACGACAGCGTGCTCATCAGGCCGTACACGGTGACGCCCTTCAGGCCGAGCAGCTCGTAGGTGATCAGGCCGCGCGGGCCGAACGAAAAGATCATCGCGATCGCGGTCGTGAACGGCGGTGAGACCAGCGGCAGCAGCACCGCGGCGTCGATCACCGTCAGCAGCCATCGCGGAAGTCTCGAGCGGGCCGCGGTGAATGCGAACACAAACCCGATGATCGTGCCGCCGCTTCCGACCAGCAGCGCGAGCAGCAGGCTGTTCCAGAACGCGCGGACCTGGTGCCGGTCGGTAAGGATCGCGGCGATGCCGGCCGTCGTGAATGCGCCGTGGTCGAACAGGACGCGGCCCAGCAGTGTGACCAGCGGGTAGACGACGAACAGCAGCAGCAGCGCCCACAGCGCGATAACCACCGTGGCGACTGCCGGGTCGCGACCGATGGCGGGCGCCGAAACGGTTGTCACAGCGGTGACGGCGCACGGCGATCCCGCTCCCCGTCCGCGGGAGCCGGATTGCGCAGGCGCTGGTCAGGGATTGAGAACTTCGGCGACCCAGCGCTCGACGACATGCTTGCGATTCGCGCCCGCGTACGCCGCGTCGATCGGAAAGATGTTGGCGCCCTTGATCACGGCGGCGAGGCTCGGCTCCATCGCGACGTCCGGATGCGCCGGAACGAAATTGATCTTGTATTTCGCAAACTGGTTCTGCATCGCCGGCGACGTCGCCCAGTCGATCAGCTTCTTGCCGAGCTCGGGATTTTTCGCGCCCTTGATCAGTGCGATGCCCTCGGCTGCCGTGCCTATGCCTTCCTTCGGGAAGCTGATCGTCACGTCGTAGCCTTTCGCCTTCGTGTCCAGCGCGTCGACGATGAAAAAGATGCCGCCGCCTGCCTGGCCAAGACCGACCGGCAGCGTGCCGCCGCCGCCGCTCTTGGTATAGAGCTGGACGTTGGGCCGCAATTTTTTCATGTAGGCGAACGCCTTGTCCTCGTCGCGCCCGTTGACTTCGAGGATCGAAAAGATCCGGGTCACAGCGGTTCCCGACGTTCGCGCGTCGGCCATCTGCAGCATGTTCTTGTACGGCGCCGCCAGCAGGTCGTTCCACGACGTCGGCGCCTTCAGGTTGTTCTCTTTCAGAAACTTGTCGTTGGTCATGAACACCAGCGGATCGTCGGCAATCGCCGTCCATTGCCCGCTGGGCTCGCGGAACCGCTCGGGCAACCTCGCGAACGACGGCGACTTGTAGGGCTCGAACAGGCCTTCGTTGATTCCGGCGGCGAACGTCTCGACCGGGCCGCCGAACAGCACATCGACGCGCGGATTGGTCTTTTCGGCGATCACGCGTGCAAGCGCCTCGCCGGACGAGAAGCGGACGAAGTTGACTTTGACGCCTGTTGCCTTTTCGAACTCCTCGAACATCGGCCGCGCCCAGTTCTCCGGCCAGATCGAATAGACGTTGACGGTGTCCGCCGCTATGGCAGGCCACGAGGCGCCCAGCGCCAGCGCGAGCAGGGGCAGGGCGACGATGGTGCGGACCCAACGGGTAACGATCCTCATGAACGTTCCTCCTTGTGGCGTTTTTGCCGCCATCCCGCAACGTCCTGGACGGCTTGCGACCTGGCCACGGTACTTTACTGGCGCGGCACCGGTCAAACGCGCCCGGCGCCCGCTAAGGCTGGCACTTGCCGACGTAGCCGTCGGACACGGCGGCTTCGCCCTGCGGCGGCGCAATCGCCGCGCCGTCGAAAAGCACAGCGATCTGACCTCCGGGGCCGTATTGGTCGTTGGCCCGCCGCTTTTCGTTGAGCATGCGAAAGATGTTCCATTCGTCGTGCGCGCCGCGGCTGACGGTAGTCGATGCGCGCAGCGCGTAGTATTTGCGGAAGGCCGCTTTGCTGAGGCCGCCTTGAACGGCCTTGGCGAAGGCCGGGTCCGCGGCGACGCGCTTGTCGAAATACGCATCCAACTTGCCCATGTCGTTGCTGCCGTCGAAGCCGAAGTAGCGTGCGAAGTCCTGCGGCCCCGTGAAATAGGCGAAGTCGAACTCGCCGAGGCCATCGGCGCCTTCCAGCAACGACGTCCACATCAGCATGTAATCGGCACCGGTGCTGCTGCGCGGCAAGTCGGCTTCCTTGGTGCCAGGATTGAGCACGAAGACGTAGTCGGCGCCGAAACGCTTTTCGATCGCCGCCCTGGCCCGTTCCGCGACTTCCTTGTTGATGTCGAAGTTGCCGCCGCCGGCGGAGGTGAGAGGCACGCTGAGGTAGCCGATGGCCTTGCCGGCCTTGCGTTGCTCGGCGATCGCTTGACGGAAGGCGTCGACCTTGGCTGCGATCGTCGCCTTCAGCTCGTCGTTGACGCAGTAGCAGATTCCAATCTTCGTGCATTCGGTGGCTTTGGCGGCGTGGACTTCGGCCGCCGGGATCAGCGCGACGACGACCAGTGCCGCAGCAACGCAGGCACGACGGCGTGAGAAACGCATGGCATGATCTCCGTGCAGACGGACAGCCGCTAACTTAAACCCGGGCCGCCGCCGCCGCAATGGCTTGTCCGACTGGGCCGCGCGAAACAGGACGCCGCGAGCGAGCGGCGCGCAAGCGCGCGAGCCGACCCCTCAGCCGGTGGTGAGCAGTCGCTCGATCGCGGAGACGATCTGCCCGGCGTTGGCCGGCCCGATGCGCTTGGTCAGGGCTTGCGCGAAATCGGGCAGGAAGTCGCGTAGATCGCGCAGGTTTTCGGCGCGCTGCAGCCGCATCATCATCAGGTAACCGCGAAATCCCAGGTGATTATTGATCGCGTCGCTGATCCGCTGTTGCGCGGTCATGAAACGCTGCACTTCATCCTCGCTGCGCGGTGCCGCCTCGGTCTCGCCCGCGGCCGCCGAGGGCGCGCTGAATCGCTTGGCGATCAGGCCGACGCGCTCCAGCGTGGCCAGAGCCGCGGCGTCGGCGCGCACGGCGCGGGCGCGTTCGAGAACTTCGGCGACAGTGCGATTACCGTCGATCATGATCAAAAGGCTACGCAGCGCGATCGGCAAGTTGTGCGTGCGTTCCTTGAGCTCGCGCACGCCTTCCTCGGTCTTGGCGTAGATTTCATCCGGATTCATCGTTTGAGCTCCCGCGGGCGCCTCGCTGCGATTCTCCAAACAGGAGGGGATTATAGACGAGACCGGCATTCGCGCAGCGTGGCGGAGAGGAGTTGCACGGTACAAGCTGCATAGTGCCAGCCCTTCGTTTGTGGAATAATCGAATCCGGTAGGCCGTGTTCCGCGATGCTCGATCCAACCCTGCTTTCCGCACTTGGCGACATCCTTCCGCCGTCGGCTATCGTCGCCACGGCCGAGGGAACGCGAGCCTATGAATGCGATGGGCTGACGCTGTTCCGCGAACAGCCGCTGGCCGTGCTGCTGCCGGAAAACGAGGCACAGGTCATCAGCATCCTTCGACTCTGTCATGCGGCGCGCCTGCCCGTGGTCGCTCGCGGCGCGGGCACTGGACTGTCGGGCGGCGCGACGCCCCACCGCAAGGGCGTCGTCCTGTCGTTGGCGAAATTCAAGCGCATTCTGTCGATCGACCCGTTGTCCTGCAGCGCCGTCGTCCAGCCGGGCGTGCGAAATCTGGCGATCTCGGAGGCGGCCGCGGTCCATGGGCTGTACTACGCGCCGGATCCGTCGTCGCAGATCGCATGCACGATCGGCGGCAACGTCGCCGAGAACTCCGGCGGGGTGCACTGCCTGAAGTACGGACTCACCGTGCACAATGTCCGAAGAGTGCGCGCGGTGCTGATCGACGGCGACGTGGTCGAATTCGGCGGCGAGGCGCTCGATGCCGCCGGCTATGACCTGCTCGCGCTGATCACCGGTTCCGAAGGACTTCTGGCGGTCATCACCGAGGTCACCGTCAAGCTGACGCCGACGCCGCAGCAGGCGACCTGCGTGCTGGCGAGCTTCGACGATCTGGAAAAGGCGGGCGACGCGGTCGCGGCGATCATCGGAGCGGGCATCATTCCGGCCGGCCTCGAAATGATGGACCAGTTGACGATCGCAGCGGTCGAGCCTTTCGTGCGTGCCGGCTATCCGGTCGATGCGGCGGCGATACTGCTATGCGAGTCCGACGGCACGACCGATGAGGTCGCCGACGAGATCGCGCGGATGCGCCAGCTGCTCGAAGCGAGCGGAGCGACGACGATCGTGGTGTCTCAAAGCGAGACGCAGCGGCTGAAGTTCTGGTCGGGCCGCAAGGCGGCGTTTCCGGCCGCGGGCCGCATCTCGCCGGACTACTACTGTATCGACGGCACGATACCGCGCCGTTCGCTGGCACCGGTGCTCAAGCGCATCGAAATGCTGTCGCGGGAATTCGGCCTGCGCTGCATGAATGTATTCCATGCCGGCGACGGCAATCTGCATCCACTGATCCTCTATGACGCCAACGTTCCCGATGAGGTCGCCAGGACGGAGGCGTTCGGCGCGAGGATTCTCGAGCTTTGCATCGAGGTCGGTGGTACGATCACCGGAGAGCACGGCGTCGGTCTCGAAAAGATCGATCAGATGTGCACGCAATTCGCCGCGCCCGAGCTCGAGCGCTTTCATGCGATCAAGCGCGCGTTCGACGCCGAAGGCCTGCTCAATCCCGGCAAGGCAGTGCCGCTGCTGCATCGCTGCGCCGAAATGGGCAGGATGCACGTCCACGGCGGCCAGTTGCCGCATCCGGATCTACCCCGTTTTTAGCGCCTGTCGACAGACGCCAGGCTGAAAGACGCGAGAACTGCCAGCATGGAGGCGAAGACCATCGTACGGCCCGACCCCGACGTCGTCGCGCGTCTGGTCGCGCAAATTCGCGGCGACTACGGCGAGCGCGCCGTGACCACGCAGGCGGTGCGCGAGCACCACAGCCACGGCGAGGGGCTGGCTGACGCCGCGCTGCCCGACGTGGTCGTATTCCCGCGCACGAACGACGAGGTGGCGGCGATCGTTCGCCTGTGTCACTTGTCGCGTGTTCCGGTGATCGCATTCGGTGTGGGCACGTCGCTCGAAGGCCACGTTGCCGCGCTGTACGGCGGCGTCTGCATCGATCTCTCGCAGATGAATCGTGTGCTGGAGGTCAACGCCGACGATCTCGATTGCCGCGTCCAGGCCGGCGTGACGCGCGAGCAACTCAACGCCGAGCTCAAGGGCACCGGCCTTTTCTTTCCGATCGATCCCGGCGCCAACGCCACGATCGGCGGCATGGCGTCGACTCGCGCTTCCGGCACCAACGCCGTTCGTTACGGAACGATGCGCGAAAACGTCATGGGACTGACGATCGTGACGTCGGACGGCCGCGTGCTCACTACCGGCGGCCGGGCGCGCAAATCGAGCGCCGGGTACGATCTGACGCGCCTTTTTGTGGGCGCCGAAGGCACGCTCGGGGTGATCACCGAGATCCAGCTGCGCCTTTACGGCGTCCCCGAGGCGATAGCGGCGGCAGTCTGCCAGTACCCGGACCTGGCCGGCGCGGTCAACACGGTCATCGCAGCAATGCAGACCGGCATCCCGGTAGCGCGGATCGAATTGCTCGACGACGTCCAGATGGACGCGTGCATACGCTATTCGAAGCTCGAAGGCTACCAGGCGCTGCCGACACTCTTCTTCGAGTTCCACGGCAGCGAAGCGGGTGTGCGCGAGCAATCGGCAACCATGCGGGCGATCAGCGACGAATTCGGCGGCAGCGAATTCCAATGGGCGACGCTGCCCGAGGACCGCACGCGACTGTGGAAGGCGAGACACGCCGCGTACTACGCGACGCTTGCGCTCAAGCCCGGACTGACCGCCATCGCCACCGACGCGTGCGTGCCCATTTCCCGCTTGGCCGAATGCATATTGGCGACCAAGGCCGACATCGAAAAAAGCGGCCTGACTGTCACCATCGTCGGCCACGTCGGCGACGGCAATTTTCATCTGGTCGTGCTCTACCAACCGGGCGATGCCGGCCAGCGCGAGCGCGCCGACGCGCTGGCGCGAGCGGTCAGCATGCGCGCGATCGCCATGGGCGGCACCTGTACCGGGGAGCACGGCATCGGCTGGCACAAGCTCGACCTGCTGGCGCAGGAGCATGGCGAAGCGGTCGATCTGATGCGCTCGATCAAGCGGGCGCTCGATCCGCAAGGAATCATGAACCCGGGCAAGACGGTCCCGTTTTGACGGTGCTTCGGACGACTGGCGAGCGCTGACGGCAAACCCTCGGCGAGAACTCCATGTATACGCTCTACTTCGGCAACAAGAATTACTCGTCCTGGTCGCTGCGCGCCTGGGTTTTGCTGAAAGCCTTCGGCATTCCGTTCGAGGAGCAGCGAATCACGCTCTACGAGCCGGATTCGCCGGAGCGGATTCGCGTCCATTCGCCTTCGGGCAAGGTGCCGTGTTTGCGCGATGGCAGCACGATCGTCTGGGACTCGCTTTCGATCGCCGAGTATCTGGCCGAGCGGCATCCCGGCATGTGGCCCGCTGACGGCGTTACACGCGCCTGGGCGCGCTCGGCGACCGCCGAGATGCACTCCGGCTACAGCGAGCTGCGCAATGAATTCGGGATGAATCTGCGCATCCGACAAACGCGAAAACCCTCGCCGGCGGTCGCCAGCGACATCGCGCGGATTGCCGCGCTGTGGCGCGAGGGGCGCGAGCGCTTCGGCCGGAGCGGAGATTTCCTGTGTGGCGCCTTCGGCATTGTCGACGCGTTCTACTGCCCGGTTGCATATCGGTTCGACAGTTACGGCGTTGTGCTGGACGGTGCAGCGGCCGCGTACCATCGGGCGCTGCTCGACTTGCCGGCGATGCGCGAATGGGCCGAAGGCGCTTCGCGCGAGACCGAGCATATTCCGATGCTCGACAGCACGATGGCGCAGGCGCAGCAGCAATGACTCGGCCGGGCGGCCGATGAGCGATCTTGTCGCCGCGTGGCGCGATCGCGTGTGCGCGGCAACAGCGGCGACGACGCCGCTGCGCATCGTCGGCGGCGGCAGTATGGACTTCTACGGACAGCGTCTGACCGGCGAGGTCTTCGACGTCTCGGGGCACGCCGGCATCGTCGACTATGATCCAACAGAGCTGGTGATCACCGCGCGATGCGGCACCCGGCTGTTCGACATCGAGCAGGCGATGGCGCAATCGGGCCAGATGCTCGCGTTCGAGCCGCCGCATTTCGGACCGAAGGCGACTATCGGCGGCTCGATCGCCGCGGGCCTGTCCGGACCGCGCCGACCCTACGCGGGCGCCGTGCGCGATCTGGTGCTGGGCATACGGCTGCTCGACGGACGCGGCGAAGAGCTCGCTTTCGGCGGGAGGGTGATGAAAAACGTCGCCGGCTTCGATGTCTCGCGGCTGATTGCCGGATCGCTGGGGACGCTGGGCGTCATCCTCGAGGTGTCGCTCAAGTGCCTCCCGCTGCCGCGCGCGGAGACGACGCGGATCTTCGAGCTGCCCGCCGATGAAGCGCTGCGCAGGCTCAACGTCTGGAGCGCGGCGCCGCTGCCCTTGTCGGCGAGCTGCTGGCACCAGGGAAGGCTCAGCGTGCGCCTGTCCGGCGCTGACAGCGCAGTGGCGGCCGCGGCGCGGCGATTGGGCGGCGAGCCGCTCGACGACGCCGTGAGCTACTGGGCCGCGGTGCGCGACCAGACGCATGATTTCTTCGCGCCCTTTCGCGCACAGAATAATGGCGACGCGACGGCGTCGAGCGGGCCCGCGCTGTGGCGTCTGTCGGTGCGCGCGACCGCACCGCACACGGCGTTCGGCGGCGCGACGATGATCGAATGGGGCGGCGCACTGCGCTGGCTTGTCGCGCAGGAGGAGGGCGATACCGAGCAGGCCCGTGCGTGGGCCGCGGCGCACGGCGGCCATGCGACCTTGTTTCGCGCCTCCGACAAGTCGGCCGGCGTGTTTCAACCGTTGCCGCCTGCGCTGCTCGCCTTGCATCAGCGTCTGAAAGCGGCGCTGGATCCGGCCGGCATTTTCAATCCGGGTCGGATGTACGCGGAACTCTGAAAGGACCTGGATGGAAACCCATCTGGCCGACTTCATTCGCGACACCCCCGACGGACGCGACGCGGAATCGATCTTGCGCGCCTGCGTGCATTGCGGCTTCTGCACGGCGACCTGCCCGACCTACCAGCTATTGGGCGACGAGCTCGACGGCCCACGCGGACGCATCTACCTGATCAAGCAGATGCTCGAAGGGGATGCGGTCACCGCCACTACCACGCTTCACCTGGACCGTTGTCTGAGCTGCCGCAGTTGCGAAACGACCTGCCCGTCGGGCGTAAGCTTCGGCCGGCTGCTCGATATCGGACACCGCGTCGCCGAGCAAAAAATCGAGCGTCCGGCCGGCGAGCGCATGCGCCGCTGGCTGCTGCGCAAGGGCCTGACCCATGGCCCCTGGTTCGGTTTGGCACTCGCCGCGGGTCGCATCGCGCGGCCTTTGCTGCCGCGCGCGCTCGCCGCCAGGGTTCCGGCGTCGCGCCGCGCCAAACGATGGCCGGAACCGCGCCACGCCCGGCGCATGTTGTTGCTTGCGGGCTGCGTGCAGCCCGCGCTGGCCCCGAGCATCGATGCCGCGCTCGCTCGCGCGCTCGACCGGGTCGACATCACGCTGGTCCCGGCTTCGGGTTCGGGCTGCTGCGGCGCAGTGAGCGATCATCTGGGTGCGCACGACGAAGCGCTCGATTTTGCGCGCGCCAACATCGACGCCTGGTGGCCTCATGTGGAGCAGGGCGTCGAGGCGATCGTCGTCAGCGCAAGCGGGTGCGGAGTCGTCGTCAAGGCGTATGGGCATCTGCTGCGCGACGATCCGGCATATGCCGACAAAGCGCGGCGCGTCGCAGCGCTGGCGCGCGATTCGGTCGAAGTCGTCGCCGCCGAATGGAAACGCTTCGCCCCGCAGGTGGCGATGGATCACGGGCCCCAGCGCGTGGCGTTCCATTCGCCGTGCTCGTTGCAGCACGGCCAGCGCCTGGTCGGCGATGTCGAGGAGATACTGGAAGCGATCGGGCTGGAATTGACGCCGGTCGCCGATCCGCATCTTTGCTGCGGCTCGGCGGGCACCTACTCGATCTTGCAGCCCGAGCTGGCGGGCAAGCTCAAGGCCAACAAGCTGGCCGCGCTGGAAGCGGGTGCGCCGGACGTCATCGCGACCGCCAACATCGGTTGCCTGGTTCATCTGGCCAGTACCGCGACTCGACCGGTGCTCCATTGGGTGGAGATTTTCGAATCGCGACTGCGCGAGCGGCCGCGATCATGAGCGACGCGGCGCCGGGGCGACGCGGCGACTACCGCCATTTCCTGGCGATCCCGACACGCTGGCTCGACCACGACACCTACGGGCACGTCAACAACGTCGTCTACTACTCTTACTTCGATACAGTGGTGAACGAGCATCTGATTCGTGCCGGCGGCCTCGACATCCGCGATGGCCCGGCGATCGGACTGGTGGTCGAGACGTTTTGCCGGTTCCATCGGCCGCTGTCCTTCCCGGCGGTCGTCGACGCCGGATTGCGCGTCGCCAGTCTGGGCAGGACATCGGTCCGCTACGAGGTCGGGCTGTTCGCCGCGGGCGACGAAGACGCGGCGGCGACCGGGCACTTCGTTCATGTATGGGTCGATCGCGCCAGCCGTCGCCCGACGCCCGTGCCCGACGCGATACGGGCGGCGCTGGCGCCGCTGCTGGCCCCAGCCTGACCGGGACCGGGCGTACAATCGCCGCCGCATGCCCATCGTTCCCCCAGCCCCGATGAAACCAGCGATTCGCGCTTCGTCAGTCCCCGGAGACGGCGGCTTCCGTGGCGAAACGCACGGTGACCGCGGATGACCACGACCCCGCGCCGCTATGGGCTGATCGCCGCCGCCGGCAGCAGCGTCCGCTTCGGCGGCGGGCTCCCGAAGCAGTACGCGCCGATCGGCGGCGTGCCGCTGCTCGCACATACGATCGCGGCGCTGAACCGCTCGATCGTGCTCGAGGCGATCTTTGTCGTGCTGGCCCCCGGCGACAAGCACTATGCGGAGCGGATCGGAACGGTAGCCGGCGTCGTCCCGGTGTACGAAGGGGGCGCCACGCGCGGCGAATCGGTCAGGAACGGCCTGGCCGCTGTCGGCAAGCGGGCCGGGGCCGAAGATTGGGTGCTGGTGCACGACGCGGTGCGCCCCTGCATCGATGTGACGACCCTGAACCGGCTGCTGCACGAGCTCGAGGAAGAGCCGGTCGGCGGGCTTCTCGCCGTGCCGCTGTGCGATACGCTCAAGCGTGCAGAGGTCGGCGCCGGGGTTCGCGCCGCCTCGACCGAGCCCCGGAACGGGCTGTGGTGCGCGCAGACGCCGCAGATGTTCCGCTACGCGATCCTCAACCACGCGCTGCGGCGGGCCGACGTCGCGCAACTGCTCGACGAGGCGCAGGCCGTCGAGGCGCTGGGCGTCAAGCCGCGCCTGGTACAAGGCAGCCCCGCCAACGTCAAAGTCACCTATCCCGAAGATATTGCGCTGGCCGAGGCGATACTGGCCGGCCGCACAAGGACGCCCTGATCATCGCCACGGTGCGCGTCGGAACGGGCTTCGACGTCCACGCGCTCGTGCCGGGCCGCCGCCTGGTGCTCGGTGGCGTCACCATACCGTTCGACCGCGGGCTGGCCGGCCATTCCGATGCCGACGTACTGCTGCACGCGGTCTGCGACGCGATGCTCGGTGCGTGCGGACTGGGCGATATCGGAATGCACTTCCCCGACACCGACGCGGCGTACAAGGATGCCGACAGTCGCGTGCTGCTGCGCCGCGTCTGGCAGCTTGCTTCTGACCGCTCGTTCGAGCTCGGCAACATCGACGCGACGATCGTGGCTCAGGCGCCCAAGATCGCGCCGTATCTCGCGGCGATGGCCGCGAACATCGCGGCCGATCTCGGTTGCGCAGCCGGCTCGATCAACATCAAGGCCAAGACGAGCGAAGGTCTCGGTTTCACCGGACGCGGCGAAGGCATTGCCGCAATGGTCTCGCTCGTCCTGTTTGCGAAGAGTTAGGATCCCGCGCCGGCCGGCATCGTGACGCGCGCCAGCGTGCCGCCGCCTTCGCGCGCGAGCACATCGAAGCGAGCGCCGTGCAGCCGAGCAATGCGCTCGACGATCGCGAGCCCCAGCCCCGCCCCGCTGGCGCCGCTTCGCGCCGGATCGCCGCGGGTGAACGGACGCTTGAGGCGATCGACCTGCTCCGGCGGGATGCCGGGGCCGCGATCGCCTACTTCGATCACCACCGATGCGCCCTCGCTGCGGGCGGAAACGTCGACCGGCGTGCCGCCGTAGCGCAGCGCGTTGTCGATCAAATTGGACAAGAGCCGCGACATCGCGGTGGCTCGCATCGGCAGGGCCGGAAGGTCACCGCCGCTGTAGTGAACCTCGTTGCCGGCGCGGCGGTAACGCTCGAGCAGCGGCGCGACGATTTCGTCCAGCGGCCGCATCTCGAGCGCGACATCGCGATCGTCGCGGCCGAAGTCGAGAAACTGGCCGATGATCTTGTCCATTTCCTCGATGTCGGCTGCCATGCCCTCGCGCATCTGCTCGTCGTGCGTTCCGACTTCCAGCCCCAAGCGCAGCCGGGCCAAAGGCGTGCGCAAATCGTGCGAGACGCCGGCCAGAAGCAGCGCGCGGTCCTGCTCGGCCTGCCGCAGACTGGCCAGCATCTGGTTGAAGCCGTGATTGAGGTTGACGATTTCGGACGGCCCCTTTTCCGGCAGCGGCGGCTGTGCCTTCCCCGCACCGACGTTGGCCACGGCGTCGTTCAACTGACGCAACGGCCGGGACAGGTAACGGGCGAATGCATAGGCGCTGGCGAGCAGCACGACCAGCGCGATCAGGCTCCATTCGAGCGCGCGCGACTGGGCCGCGTCGGACGGGCGCGGCCAGTGGAACCCCGCCCAGTAAGCGTGATCGCCAGCCTGCATCTTGATCCACAGCAGCTGCTGGCGCGGTTGCAGGCGGAGCTCGGTCTCCGGGCCGAGGTCGGTCCGCAGTCGCTCTCCCAGGTCGACCAGCAGCGGATTTTGGGGCGTCACACCGAAGAATCCACCACCGTCATCGCTGACGATTCGCGCGCCGTATTCTTTGCCGAGCCGGGTCAGCGTCTCGCTGCGCTCATGCAGCTCGGTCGCCGCCAGCGCGGCGCGCAGCGCCTGCAGTTGCAAGACTTTTGTGTCGCTGAACTGTCGCGCGACCAGCGCGGCGCGGTCCTGCCGGTACAGCAGTATCGCCGTCCCCTGGCTCACAGCGACGACCATCAGCAGCAGCAGGGCCAGGCGTCCGAACAGCGAACGCGGCCACAATTTCACGGACCGGCCCCGGTGTCGGCCGGGCTGTTGCTGGCGACCTCGTCCGGCACGAAGACATAGCCGAAGCCCCAGACCGTCTGCAGGTAGCGCGGCGCCGTGGGGTCGGGCTCGATCAGCTTGCGCAGCCGCGAGACCTGGACGTCGATTGCCCGGTCGAAGACGTCATGATCGCGCCCGCGGGCGAGCAGCATCAGCTTTTCGCGCGCCAGCGGCTGGCGGGCATGGGTGACGAAAACCTTCAGCAAGCCGAACTCGCCGGTGGTCATCGGCAACGGCGTGCCGTTGCGGGTCAGCGTGCGCGTGGTCAAATCGAGTACATAGGGCCCGAATTCGATCCGGCCTTCGCCCACCGGCGCACCGGGCGCCAGTCGCTCGATCTGGCGGCGCAGCACCGCATGGATGCGCGCGACCAGTTCGCGTGGATTGAACGGTTTGGGCAGGTAATCGTCGGCGCCCATTTCGAGGCCGACGATGCGGTCGATGTCCTCGCCCTTGGCCGTCAGCATGATGATAGGCACGGTTTCACCGGAGCCGCGCAGTCTTCGGCAGACGGCAAGGCCGTCCTCGCCGGGAAGCATCAGGTCGAGCACCAGCAAATGCGGAGGATCGCGCTGCAGCTTCTTGTCGAGCTCGCGCGCGTCGGGCAGCGCCTGCACCTGGAAGCCCTGTTCGGACAGATAGCGTACCAGCAGCTCGCGTAGCCGGGGATCGTCGTCGACGACCAGAATTTTTGGCGTAAGCTGTTTCATCGCTCGATTATCGCGGGCGCGCGCGGCGCGGCGCTTCTCACTTGTCACGAATTGTAACGCCCGGCCACAGGGGCAACGATTGGTTACACTCGATGCCGGTTCCAGGCCTTGCCGCCCCCGCTGAAAGAACGGTTACAAATCCCTCGGCTTCTGCAATGCTTGACTTACAGGCGGCGCCTACAGTCGGCATCGTTCGCGACCCGAAAGAGCGGGGCTGCGAAGAACCCATTATCGAGGAGATCCGCATCATGAAACGCATCCTGATTGCCTTGCTTGCAGCGGTCGCGCTTTGCGGCGTCGCTGCGTATTCGTGGGCCGACGGCGCGAGGCACGGCCACGACACCGATCCGGTGGCGGTAATCGCCGGCCTGCAAGCGCAACTGAAGCTCAATACCTCGCAGCAATTGCAGTTCAATAACGCGCTGGCGCAGAGCAAGGCCGCGCACGATGCGATGAAGAGCGGTTTCGCCCAGATCAAGGCCGCTACCCAGACCGAGCTCGCCAAGAGCGCGCCCGACCTGGCATCGCTGGCGGCATTGTCCGATCAGGTCCATCAGCAGAACAGCGGCGTGCACAAGCAGGCGCGCGCGGCCTGGCTAGCGTTGTACGACACCCTGTCGCCCGATCAGAAGCTGGTCGTTCGCGATGCGATCAACGCGCGCATCGCGCAGGCTCAAGAGTTCCGCGCGCAAATGCGGGCGTCGCACGGACAGCAATAACGCGGTCCCGCACGGCGCCGATATGCGGCGTCCTGCGGCGACGGACGGCATTGCCTTCGGTCGTCGGCGGACGATAATGCTATCGTCATACCGTGGCGGCGCTGCCTAGGCGCCGCCGCGACCTTTCGCAGGCCGGGTCCACTCCTCCCCCAGGATCCGAACAGGATCTACGAACTCGGTCTGTCCTCGTGCGCCTCCTTTGCGGGGCGCTCTTTTTTTGCGCCGGTGCCCGCTACGCGGCGCAGAAATTCGCGGCCGCGCCGTCGCGGCCCGGCCCGGCGAAGTCCGCAAGCAAGCGCTCGGCGAGCAAGTGCAGCTCGTCCGGCAAGACCGGCTTCAGCAGCACGTCGGGTGCGGTGGAGCGCATCGCGGCAAACGCCTCCGCCGAGGCATCTCCGCTGATCAGCACCGCAGGTATCTGCTGGCCCAATTCGGCGCGCAGGCGGGCCACGGCGTCGGTCCCCAGCGCACCGCCGGCGAGCCGGTAGTCGGCCACGATCAGGTCCGGATAGCGGCCGAGCTCACCCAACGCCGCAAGCACGGCGCCGCCGGACCCGGCGCCGCAGACTTGTGCGCCCCATTGCGCGAACCAGAAGCGCATCGCATCGACGATAGCGCTTTCGTCGTCGACGACGGCGATCAACGCGCCGGCCAACGAGCCTGTCTGGGCATTCTGATGTCGCTCCGGCGAGCACGCGGCTCGCGCCGCTGCACGCGGCACTACGATCGCAAAGCGCGATCCGCGCGCTGGCGTCGAATCGACCTCGATCGGATGGCCGAGCAAAGCCGCGAGCCGGCGGATGATCGCGAGCCCGAGGCCCATCCCCTGACTCGCATCATGGGTCGCCGGTCGAATCTGATAAAAAGCCTCGAATATCCGTTCGCGCTCGGCAGCGGGGATTCCGGCGCCGGTATCGCGCACCTCGATGGCAACCTGGGCCCCGCGTCGACGCACGCCGAGGACTGCGCCGCCGCGTGCGGTATGTCGCACCGCGTTCGAAACGAAGTTGGCAAGCACACGCTCGAGCAACACGGGATCGCTGTCGACCCATGCGCCGGTGGGAACGATCCCGAGGCGCAAGCCGCGCGCCGCGGCGAGTGGAGCGAATTCGCGCTCGAGTCGCGCGAACAGAGGTGCGAGCGGAAACCTGGCGCGCGAGGGAACCACCGCGCCGGCATCCAGCTTGGATATGTCCATCAACGCCGTGAACTGCCGCTCGAGCGCTTCGACCGACGCATTGATGCAATCGACGATTTCTCGGGTCGCGGTATCCTGGACTCGCGCCGCCAGCGCGGCTCCGAACAGGCCCATCGCGTGCAACGGCTGCCGCAGGTCGTGGCTGGCGGCGGCTAGGAACTGGGTCTTGTCGCGATTGGCGGCTTCGGCGGTGGCGCGGGCGCGGTCGGCCGCAGCGGTCTCGCGCGTGAGCTCGCCGATCAGGTCCACGTTCTCGTAGCGTATCGTCAGCGACTGCGTCATCAGGTTGTTGAGGTTGTGCCCGGAAGCCAGAATGAAGGCGAGCACGACCAGCATGACCGCGGCGATATAGAAATGCAGTCGATCGCCCTCCGCCGCGACGCGCACGATCAACGGCAGCAGCGCCGGAAGGACGAAGCCATAGAACGCCGGCTTGTAGACCGAGGTGAGATTGATCCCGCCGAGAATTACGCCGAACAGGCAAACGATCACCAGCGCCTGATGGCCGGGATCGCCGGGCACGAACAGCATGACCCCGGCGCATCCCCACAGCGCGCCTGCGAGGGCGGAGCCCAGCGCCGACGCGCGGCCCCAGCGGCCGGACGAGGACTCGGCAGGCGCCGCGGCGCGATAACGGCGTACCAGCTGGAAGCGCCACGCCTGGTTGAGCAGAATCGCGGCGAACCAGACGGCGAACGCCGACGCCGGGACCGTGCCCCACATGACGGTGATCAGAATGGCGCCGCCCAGCGCCATCGACGCGGTCGTGCGCGGCCACTGCGCGAACAGCGCCGCGACCTGGTCGGCACGAGCGCGCCGCAGCAGCGGTGGCGCAAGCGCAGGCAATGTACGAGCCGCGACGCCGCGTCAGCGCGGGCGTGCGGCGTGCATATCGAGCCGGACGCCGCGGCGCGCCAGCTCGATCACGACTTGGGTACGGTTGTGCACGTTGAACGCGCGCAGGATTGCGCTGACATGCACTTTCACCGTGCCTTCCGACAGGGAAAGGTCGCGGCAGATCAGCTTGTTCGGCTTGCCCTGTACCAGCAGACGCAAAACGTCGGACTGACGCAGCGTCAGTCCCAGGTCTTCGGCTCTCGCCACCGCTCGCGGTCTCGCGCTCCCCGTCCCCGGACAGTCGGACGGCACGAATACGCCGCCGGAAAGCACCAGTCGCAGCGCGTCGATCAGCACGCGCGTATTGGCGGTCTTCGGAATGAAGCCCATCGCCCCCAGATCGAGGGCGCGCTCGACCGTCGCGCGGTCGTGGGTCGCCGACAGCACCAGCAACGGGATTCCCGGCCAGTCGCGGCGCAATTCGGACAAGAGCTCGAAGCCATCGCTGCGCGGCAGCGTCAGGTCGAGGACGATCAACTCGGTATCCGGCGCGGCGGCCAGCGCGGCATGCGCGTCGGATGCATCTTCCGCCTGGACGAGATCGAGCGCAGCGTCGAGCTCGGTCAGCACGTGCCTCAGCGCTTCCTGTATCAGCGGATGATCGTCGATCACGAGTATCTTCATCGCGCTCCCCAGGACGTGAAGATCAGCTGCGGAA
>Ga0207693_10000458_pt1 | contig 37236 bp, 29 predicted proteins | sample LARL81metaG_FD_184347 | JGI IMG/M metagenome (GOLD analysis project Ga0207693, IMG submission 184347) | Corn, switchgrass and miscanthus rhizosphere microbial communities from Kellogg Biological Station, Michigan, USA - LAR L8-1 metaG... | ecosystem: Host-associated > Plants > Roots >... | reverse complement strand
AGCAACGAGGTGGTTACTGAAGACCACTCGATCGAATGGGATCGCTCTGACTACGATCCCTACGCGCGTACCAAAAAATTTTGCGAGCACATGACGCGAGTATTGCTGCCCGATACTCCGAAGACGGTATTCCGGCCAAGCATCGTTCTTGGTGACAGTCGTCACGCTGAAACAACGCAGTTCGACATGGTGAAGGCATTCGTGTTTCTGGCGGGACTTCCCGTCCTGCCGTTCCGTCCCACCGACAGAATCGACATCGTGAATGTGGATTTTGTCGCGGATGCGATCGCGACGTTACACCAGAAAGATCAGCCGCAGTACGACACCTACCACCTGTCGTCGGGAACCAGTTCGCAGACATTCCGCGAGTTGACGACTGCCTTGGCGGCCGTTCAACAAAAACGCGGTCCGGTTTTCTTGCCATTCGCTGAAAAGCCGTTCTCCGGTTCGGTGAACTTTCTTGCCAACCGGAAGGGAGCGGCCGCCAAGGGCGCATCGCTGCTGAAGGTCTTCATGCCCTACCTCGTTTGGAATACGGTGTTCGATAACACCCGAGTGACCTCGGAGTTGAAGAAGAAGCCGGTCCCGTTTTCACAGTATAGCTTTCCATTGCTGAAGTTCAGCCGCGAGAATAATTTCCAGTACAACTATGCCCCTTGGCCCGCGGCGCGCGGAGGAACTGCCGCATGATGGATTTCGTGTTGGAGGCGTGGGTCAGCAGTAATATCGAGCGCGCGCGGGCCCGCTGGATGCTAGGTGGAAACAAACCCTGGCAGCCGGGCGAAAAACTGAAGTTGCTCTTCGCTGGATACAACGGCACCCGCAACATGGGCTCCGATGTGCGCGTCGAAGAAATGCTGCGTCAGATCCGGCATATCCTGGGCGCGGAGCGTGTTGCATTCAGTGTGATGAGTCAGAACTTCGAATTCTCGAAGGGATACTTCGAAGACACAAGGCAAGTACACCTGCCCGATATTTTTCCGCCATTCCTGTCCGACGAGGTCCCCCTGCATCACGGCGTCGTTGCGTGCGAAGGTTCTATGTTCAAGAGCAAGTTCGCGAACGCTCTGACCACGATGATGATTGGTTCTCTCGGCATTGCCGCGGTCGAGAACAAACTCTCTGTCGGCTATGGAGCAGAAGCCGGCCACATGGACCCCATGGTCGCCAAAATGTGCAGCCGCTATTGCAGGAATTCCCTGGTCATCACACGCAATGAAGAGTCGCGGACTGTGTTGCGGGAGCTGGGCGTTCCGACCGAACTCGGTACGGACACGGCTTGGACGTTCGAGCCGCGTCCTGCTGAATACGGACAAAGCGTCTTGCGTCAGGTTGGCTGGGATGGACGCACGCCCGTGCTGGTCGTGTGTCCCATCAATCCCTTTGAGTGGCCCGTGAAAGCCTCGGTGGCAAAAGCCGCTCTGCACAGCCTGACCGGCGCCTACAAGAACAGCCACTATCGCGGACCTTATTTCCACAACTCAGGCCCGGCCGCGGACCGCGCCTATCAGCATTACCTCACGTCGATTGCCAAGGCAGTCGACGCATTCCGCAAGCAGCGGAAAGTATTCGTCATACTGGCGGCAACGGAGCGTCTGGACGCGCGCGCGGCGAAACCAATTTCAGAGCAACTGGGCGGAGTGCCGATACTCTCCTCCGATCACTACAACATGTACGAACTGGTTAGCATTCTGCGATGCTGCCATATGATGGCCTCGTCACGCTATCACGGCATCGTGACCTCTATGCCAGCGCTCGTTCCTTCTGCAGGCATCACCATGGATGAACGTATTCGTAACCTAATGCGCGAGCGCGGACATCCGGAACTACTGATGACGGTTGACGATCCGGATCTCGAGCCAAAGTTGCTTGCAGCTCTTGAAACCCTGGCGACGCAGGGCGAACGCATCGCCGACGGCATTGCCCGCACGGTCGTTAAGAATCTCAAAGTGATGGCGCGTATGGGCGTTTTCTTCGAGGAAGAAGTCCAGCGGCGGTATCCGGATTTCTCCACGCGCACGGGAGATTGGAGTTGGGAAGATTATCTTCCGCCGATGAACGCCTCGCTGCGCCACTTGGTGTCGGCCTATAACTGAAGCCGCCGGGCCTCCGGTACGAAAAATCATGCCATTTGTCGGAGAAATCTTTGCGCAACTCAAAGCCGCTGCGAAAACTCCGGTACTGCAGGAGATCCGTGACGGCCAAGTCACGGGAGTGACGGGCGACGAATTCCTCGAACTGATCCGTAAAGCCCGCACATTTCTAGCGTCGAAGGGACTCAGAAAGGGCGACCGCTGCGGGCTGTTGGCCGCCAATAGCATTCGCTGGACCGCGGTTGACTTGGCCGCAATGGCCGAGGGCCTGATCGTTGTTCCGCTGTACTTCCGGCAGGCCCCCGCGGAACTTATCGCCATGATGAAAGATAGCACTGTTTCATTGGTCTGCTGTGGGGACGCGGCGCTCCGGGAGGGGATCCATCAGAGCTGGACTGGCGTGAACTGGCCCGAACCGCCTCCGCATTTCCTCTTTGACGAGATATTCGCGGGAGTGGAAGGAATTTCGCTGGACCGCCCTCAGGTTCGCGAAAGCGATGCGGTCACCATTATCTACACGTCAGGAACATCTGGCGAAGCCAAGGGCGTGGTGCTGGCAGCCGCGAACGTTGGATTCATGTTAGGATGCACTTCCGCCCGACTCGACCAATTGATGGGGGGTCGATCGGGGCAAGACCGCGTTTTTCACTATCTTCCATTTAGTTTTTGTGCCTCATGGATTGCCGTGCTGACCTTCCTGCTTCGCGGGAGTCTGGTCACCCTCAACACCGACTTGACGAAAATTCCCAACGATATGCCGTCGGTGGCTCCGCACTACTTCCTCAACGTGCCCCAGTTGCTCGAGCGCATGCGCCGCGGCGTCGACGAACAGATCGCTCAAAAAGGCGGCGTCGCTTCCACGATTTATTCACGGGCCAAGGCTGCATGGACGCGCCAGAAAGAGAATCGACTGCGAGGTTTCGATCCCCTCTGGCTTTGGTTAGCGAACACCATCGTCTTTCCAGCGATCCGTAAGAAAATGGTCGGGGAAAATCTCAAAGCCTTGATCTGCGGATCGGCGCCGCTCATACCCGAAACTCAAGACTACTTCAGCATGCTCGGCATCTCCGTCTTGCAGGTCTACGGGCTGACCGAGACAACCGGCATCTGTACCATGGACGATCCCAACCACTTCACTCCCGGGCGAGTTGGTCCAGCGATCCCCGGCATTGAGATGAAGCTCGCCGAGAACGACGAAATTGCAGTGCGCGGCCCAAATGTTTTTCCCGGCTACTGGAACCGTCCGCTGCAAACGGCAGAAGTTCTGCGCGACGGCTGGTTTCACAGTGGCGATCAGGGCGAGATGGACGCCTCCGGCAACTGGCGCATCGTCGGCCGGCTCAAGAATTTGATCGTCTTGGGCTCCGGCCACAAGATCGCGCCGGAAAGCATCGAAGAAGAAGTCTCGCGCCATCTTAAGGGCGGACAGCAAGTCGTGATCATTGGAAACGGCCGCGGATATCTCTCCGCCATCGTCACGGGAAATGTGACGGCGGAACAGGTGCAATCGGGGCTTGACGCAGTTAATCCCCAATTGCCGCACTACAAGCAAGTGCGCGCATTTCACGTGCGGCAAGAGCCTTTCTCGATCGAAAACGGAATGCTCACCGCCAACGGCAAATTGAAGCGCGACCTGATTTCCTCGCGCATGAAGAACGAGATCGAAGAGATGTACCGCGTGAAGCAAGCGGTCTAGGCCTGCGAACGTCAGAAGGGAACGGTGTTGGGCGAAAAGCAATTCAAAGGGCAAACGCTTTCCTGGGAGCTGAAGGATGGCATCATCGAACTGGCTCTCCACCGCGAGCCCCTCAATGAGATCAGCTCGCTTACCCTGGAGGAACTGGAAAAGTTCGTCACGGCGCTCGAAGGCCTCAGCCGCGAAGCTCATGCTCTCATCCTGCACAGCACATTGAAAGCGGGCTTCTGCGCCGGGGCTGATCTGCGCGAACTTTATCAATGGATTCAGGAGTACGGCCAGGAGGAAGTAGGCAAACACGCTCGCGAATATCTGGAGAGAATCCACTCGGTGATGAACGCCCTCGACGCCTCGCCCCTAACAACGATCGCCGCCGTACATGGCGTGGCATTCGGCGGCGGCTTCGAGTTGGCCCTGACCTGCGACCTGATCATCGCCGACAAATTGGCCCGGTTTTGTTTCCCGGAGCTTCGCTTGGGCCTCATCCCCGGATACGGCGGAATCCCGCGCTTGAAGCGCGATCTGGGCAACGCGACGGTGCGCGACCTGCTGCTGACGGGCCGCAGCTTCAATACGACCAAGGCACAGCAGATCGGCTTGGTTAGTCAGGTAGTTGCCGAAGGGGAAGCTCTCCGCGCTGCCCGCGCCACGGCCGTGCAGATGGCGAAGTTTGATCGCACTACTGCCGCCGCGGCCAAGCGATTCATCAAACCAATTCCACGCGAAGAACTGCGCGAGGAAATCGACATTTTCTGCCAGTTGCTGCTGCGGCCCGCGGTGCAGGCCGGACTGAAGAAATTTGTCGAGAGCATCAGCACCCAGCCGTACCTGCCGTAGACGAAACTGAATTAAAATAACTGCCTATGGAAATAGCCGAAAAGACGCTCGACGAGATACTCACGCTAGCCGCCGCGCATTTCAAAGTCCCGCGCGAGAAGCTCTCTCCCGACGAAGATTTCTTCAAGGCGCTTGGCATCGACAGCCTGCAGACTCTCGACTTGCTCACGAAGTTGGAGAATCATTTCCGCGTCGAACTGCCGGACTACGAACTGCAAGGCGTCACCGATTTTCGCACCCTGGCGGCCAAAATTCAGGCAAGGCTGTAAGGGATCGCGTTTGAGAACGTACGCACTACTGAATAAATCGCGCGAGGAACTTCCTTGAAGTGACGGTCGAGATTCGGTAGGTAATGATTTGATAACTAATCTTTTCTCCGTCTCTCCGTGCCTCTGTGGTGAAATAAACCTTTAATGCTCGATCTCCGCCAATACACCTGTCTCGGCGCCGCGTTGCGCGATGCGCTCGACCGCTTTTCTTCCGAAGTCTGCCTCATCGAAGCTGAGCGAGACCGCGAGAAGCTTCGACTCACATACTCCGATTTCAAAGAGATTGCCCTGCCACTTGCGCGTGCTCTCGAAGACGCCGACTACGATGCCGGCGACCGAGCCGCGATCATCATGACGAATCAGTCGAAGTGGCTGATCTCGGCCTACGCCATCTTTTATTGCGGGGGCGTCCTGGTTCCCCTGGATTACAAGCTAACGCCGGCGGAGCATCTGCAGCTTTTAGCTCACTCCAAAGCCAAGGTGCTTATTGTTGAGTATCACTTGTGGCGGGCAATTATGCAGTCGGCCGATTTCCAGAAGATTCAAACCAAGATTGTCCTAGTGACCGAAGCACCGCTAGGCGTGGATTTGGCCGGCGCATTTCGCTGGGAAGATTTCAAACGCAAAGGCGCCCCGGATTTCGTCATGCGCGAGAAAGACGATGTTGCTTGCATCGTCTACTCCTCCGGAACCGGCGGCCGCCCCAAGGGCTGTGTCCTAACTCACGAGAATTATCTGGAACAGTGCCGGGCCTTGACCGCCTGGTATCCCTTTTGGCCGGGGGTCCGGTATCTGAGCATTCTCCCGACGAATCATGCGATCGATTTCATGGTGGGCTTCATCGGCCCCTTCGTCTGCGGAGCCTGCGTCGTGCATCTGCGCACCCTGCGTCCGGAGTTTGTGCGCGATGCCTTTGTACGTTACCGAATCACTTACGTATCGCTGGTCCCCATGATTGTGAAAAACCTTGAACGTGGCCTGCGCGCCAAGTTCGACGAGTTGCCGTCATGGAAGCGCGCATACCTCGATGCCATGATCGCCATCAACCGGTTACTGACGCGCCGCCGTCCGAATGTGAAGTTGAGCCGGATGTTGCTCTCGAACATTCACCGCGGGTTTGGAGGCGAAGTGCTCGCCTTGATCACCGGCGGAGCTTTCATGGAGCCCTCGACCATGCAGTTCTTCTACGACCTGGGCCTTCCCGTAGTGAATGGTTACGGCCTTACCGAAGCGGGCACTGCGCTCACACTCAACGATCTCAAACCATTCCGCGCCGACACCGTCGGCAAGCCTTTGCCGGGAGTCGAGCTGCGCATTCTGAATCCCGATGCTGACGGTGTGGGAGAAGTGGCGGTCCGGAGCAAGACGGTCATGTCGCATTATCTAGACGATCCTGAACTCACTCTGGAGACAATCGTCGATGGCTGGCTGCTGACAGGCGACCTGGGCCGGTTTGAGACTCACGGCCATCTGCAACTGTTCGGGCGCAAAAAGAATATGATCGTGACCGAGGGCGGCAAAAATATCTACCCAGAGGATATTGAGACCGTGTTCGACGGGATCCCGGTGAAGGAATATACGATCTTTGCAGCGAATTACGTCTGGCCGAAAAAAGAACTTGGGCGTGAGAGCCTGGTCTTGGTGTTGCGGCTGGAGCAAAATCAGAAATTCGAGAACAAGTTGCGGGAAGATATCTCGGCCCGCAATCGCCGCCTGCCCGACTTCAAGCGCGTCGGTGGATATTTGATCTGGGAGAAAGATTTTCCGCGCACTGCCTCCATGAAGATCAAGCGGCAGGTGCTGGCTGAAGAGATCGGCAAGTCGGTGGGGCGAGAAGCAATTGTGGGGTTGTAGCCGACAATTGAGACCAATTTTGTCGCGCGAACTCTCGCTGCGCATTCCTTTGTTGTATCCGTGAGTTAGGAATCTTGGGACAGAAATATCTCGCAATCGTGAATCCGGCGGCGGGAGGTGGGCGGACCCGCAAACTGCTGAAGCCTGCTCTGGAACGCCTGCAAGCTGGAGGCCTGGAGGTCAGCGTCTCTGAGACCCGCGCACCCGGCGAGGCAACACAGATTGCCGGCGAGGCGTACGGCCGCGGCGTCCGCAACTTCATCGCGGTTGGGGGCGACGGCACTTCTTATGAGATTGTGAATGGCCTATTTCCGCAGGCGCTCGGTGCTGATCGTCCAACCCTCGGGTTCCTGCCACTGGGCACCGGAAATTCCTTTCTGCGCGACTTCACTGATCGCGGCGTGGAATACGCAATCGAGTCACTGTTGGCCCATAGGAGCCGTCCCTGCGACGTGATGCGTTTGCGTCACCGCACCGGTATCATTTATTTCATCAACCTGTTAAGCATGGGCTTTTCTGCGGACGTCGCCACGCTGCGCGCCCGGCGCTTCAGTGCATGGGGAGAGATCGGCTACCAGGCGGCGATTTTTCTGACGCTGGCACGCTTTAATCGCAGACCCTTCCCTGTCCGGATCGACGGGTCGCAACGCTTCGATGAGCGCCGCTGCCTGTTTCTGACTTTTAACAACAGCAAGTTCACCGGCGGCACGATGATGATCGCTCCCCAAGCCGAGATCAATGATGGCATGGTGGAGTACGTTCGTTGGGGCCCGATCGGCCGGTTGGGATTGATCCGTAATCTTCCGGGCCTTTATGACGGCACGCACGTCGAGCACCCGCAGGCTGAGCGCAAGGGTTCGCGACGGATCGAGTTCAAACTGGCTGCTCCCGTCGATGTGATGGTCGATGGGGAAGTGCTGACGCTCCATTGCGAGGAGATCGACGTGCTTTCCGGAGCTCTCAACGTCGTCGCCTGATCTCTAGTACAGGATCCCCGTGGTATAAGGATGAGTCATGTCTGAAGAACGAAGGAAGCGGCAGTCGCAACGCGAAGGCAACACCGATGAAGGCAAATCAAAGAAGACGCTGACTTACGGCGTTATCGTAATCCTGTTGGTCGCGGCATTTGTTGGGGGGCGCTACTACCGCAATCATAAGTACGATTCTTTCGCGAAGTGCCTGGCTACCAAGCAAGCGAAAATGTATGGCCTCTCCTGGTGCCCGCATTGCATCGATCAGAAAGAGATGTTCGGAAATGCATTTCACTACGTGCCCTATGTGGAATGCGGGATCAATGAGACAAAGGAAGAGACTCCGGAGTGCAAGGCTGCTGGATTGAAGTTGTTTCCCAGTTGGCAGTTCGCCGGAGAATCCCCGAAGGAGGGAGTGTTGTCTCTCGAAGCCTTGAGCGACAAGACGGGGTGCAGCCTGCCGTGACGGACTCCGCGATGGTTCCAGCTTCAACGCTGTCGCGTGTCGACCGAATACTTTTCGTAGCCGTCGCTGCTCTCGCGCTGGCCGGTGTCATCGTTTCGGCTGTCTCCCTGCAGCGACACTACGCCAAGACTGCGACCGAATTCTGCGATTTTAATCAACAGTTCAGTTGCGATATCGTGAACCGAAGCCAGTACTCAACCATCGAAGGGATTCCCGTTGCTGGAATCGGCGTTGCCGGCTACGCCGTACTATTCGTGCTAGCTACGTTCCGAAGGATCCGGCCCGAAACCCCGAACCAACTCCTGGGGGCGGCGACTGCCGGATTAGCGTTTGCTCTCTACCTCACCTACGTTGAGGCTTACGAACTGATGACGTGGTGCATCTTGTGCCTGATTTCGCTTGGGCTCATCTCTCTGATCAGCGTTCTCGCGATCATTGTGAAAGTAAGGAGCGCCAGAGCCTGACGCCGCTCTCCAGTTATATTTTGATAGTGTGTTGTTTTTGATGGAAGAAATCCAGCAAACTGAAAACTTCGGTGGCGCATCCAGTCCCAGCGTAATCCGGGTGCAGTCCGCCACTGGAGACCTGCGCCTCCACGAATTTCACAGCCGCATCTTCCGGAACACCCGTTTCCTTCGAGTATGGCTGCCGCCCGGATACGACGATCCAGAGAACCGCAATCGGCGCTATCCGGTCCTATACCTGAATGATGGTCAAAATCTCTTCGAATCCGCGATGTCCTTTAACGGAGTCGAGTGGCAGGTTGATGAAACCGCCGACCGCCTGATTCGCGAAGGCGCGATACCGCCAATGATCATCGTGGGCATGGACAATGCCGCCCGAGAGCGCATCCGCGAATATGTGCCGCACCGCTCGCTGCATCCGGTGATGTTGCGCGTATACGGCACGCGATATCCCAGTTTTCTCTTCAAAGAGGTCATTCCCTTCATGGCGCGCAACTATCGCGTCGCGATCGAACCGGAGAACACTGGACTGGGCGGTTCTTCCCTCGGAGCGTTAATCGCACTGTACACGGCGGCTGTGCGCCCAGGAGCGATAGGACGTTTGCTACTCGAGAGCCCTTCTCTCTGGGCCTCGAATCGCCAAGTAATCCGGCAGAGTCGTGCCGTCAAGCGCTGGCCGGATCGCGTCTTTCTCGCCACTGGAACCGCTGAAGCTGGCCGCAAGGATAAAGACCAGAGCATGGTCGATGACGTGCGCGAACTGGCGTCAATCCTGCGGCGTGCTGGACTGGATGACCAGCGTCTCAAACTGGTCGTCGATGAGGGCGCTTCACATCACGAATCGGCTTGGGCGCGCCGTTTTCCGGATGCTCTAGCGTTTCTGTTTGGCGAGCGAAGCTAAATTCGTCTTGTCGTCAGCGGCGTTCCGCGCTTGCTACAGAAGTGGAGATCTTCCAGATCAGATACACGCACAGCGAAAGCGCGACCACCGACGGTTGGAGGTGCGTCCAGCGGGCAAAAGGCCCAATCAGCGGCAACATATAAACCAGGTAAAGCAACGTTCCCAACGCCCGCGTGGAGGGGGTGGGCGATTGAGCCACGAGCCAGTCGGCGACCAGAATTAGCGCAGGCGCCAGAATCACCAGATCGTAAACCGTGAGATGCGGCGCCACGAGCACGCTCGCCAACAACAGCGCTGCATAGCGCAGAGGCAGAGGCGCGAACGCACTCCGCTTCCAGCACGCAATCGTCAATCCAAGCACAACCACGGCACTTACGATGTACAACATGAGCGAGAGACCGGGCCACGGCACGAGCATCGACCAGAACGTCCGCAGCGAGTGGGTTTGATACGGCTTGGGTTCCAGCATGGGCAACACCGTCTGCACCTTCCACAATGTGCCCACCCATTCCCGTACTGGCTCGATGCCATAGTAGACAATTCCCAGAAGGAGTTGCGCCGCCGCGGAGATAGACGCTCCCGCCAGGGTCTTCCACGCGCCGATCGACAAGAATAAGATTGCCCCGGCCACTCCTAGCTGTGGCTTGAAAATCAGACACCCGAGAACAAGCCCCGCCAAAAACTCCCGCTGATCGCGCAGCAGAAAGAACATCAACACGAAGCAGGCAAGAGCGATTGCAGAAGTCTGACCCCAAGCGATCAGATGAAAGAATGCGGGGAATGCCGCGGCGAGAATGGCGACCGTGCCTCTGTATTCGCGCAGGCCCGGACACGCGCGCCACATAGCATAGCAGCAAAGGCCGTAGAGAATCGCGCTCCACACCCACCAGCAGAAGAGCGCCCATCCATACGAGAGACGAGCCAGAGGTGCGAAGACGATGGAAACCTGTGGCGGGTACAGAGGCAGGTACCGAATACCCGCCGCTTCCGGAACTCGTCGTGCTGCGAGCTGGGCCTGAGCACTGATGTTGTATAAGTCCGCTCCACGGTATTCGTCCGCGACCAACCCCAGAGTATAGAAATGCAGAAAGTCCGTGCCCTTGAGATTGCCGTTGCGATCGCGCAGTCCTGGTGTCGCCAGGTTCCATGCATAGAACGTCCACACGCAAAGCGCAAGAATCGCGCCGTGAGTGCGCAACCGCCGCGCAGTGAGCCACGTCGCTGGTGTGGCTGGGGTGTTGGTTGCGAGCGTCAAAGCGCGCCGGCTCCAGCCAGAGACGCATCCTCAGGTTCGTCCGGAGACTCAGCCGCCAAGGCGCGGCATAGCAAAATCAAGAATAAGAACACCACCACCGGAAGCCCAAAACTCGAGTAAAGCGGGGCCGACCACATCGCCAAATACAATTTGTCATGCACGTTCGGCCGCACCACCATCAAAATTCCTGCCAACATCCAAGGCAGGAATCCACATCCGCAAATCAGGTAGAAGATAAGCTGGTTGATGCGGCTTCCTTGCGTCAGAAATCTTCTATATCGAATCCCAAGAAGAATCGCGGGAAACAATAGCACCTGGTTAAACAGCGCATTCACAGTCGGCAGCACACTCACTGTAAGCGTCATTACGAAAAGCAGGGCGATTGCAAACCAGACGGAATCCGCTGGCGACTGCCGAACGCGCCAACAGAACACCGTCACTCCCAGTACCGCGAGAATTGAACTTACCCAGAACGCAGCCCGCGGCAGCAACGTGCTTAGCAAAGGCGGTGCATATTGGTACTCCGAATAGGCCGCAAGCGCGCTCGGGTAACGCATCAGCCAGCCCGGAAGAAGATACTCTGAAGCGAGCACAAGTGTTAAGAGTCCCACGCCGAAGCCCCAAGTCAAAGACTTTCTCAGTTCCCATGCACCAAGCGCCCAAAGTAAAAACCACGCAATCGGGAAGAACGACATCTGTGGCTTGATAGTGGCGATCGCTAACAGCGTCCCGGCAAGAAAGAAATGCCCAGAGACCAAGCACAACGAAGCAGAAGCGATTAGGCCGGCAACAACGACACCCAGTTGCAACAGGTTCAAGCCCTGCAACATCGGCAGGCACGTCAGGCCCAGAGTAAATACGGCGACCAATGCCGTTCCCGTCAAGTGCAGACGCAAAAATCGCAGCCAAAACCATATACTGCTCGCCGCGACTGCTGCCAGCAACCACCAAAACACAATCTGCACGGTAGGAAACGCCATGAAGATTGTCGGAGCCATGAGGAAGACGACATACGCCGGATAGGCAAATCTTTTTTGATCCAGCCGATCGCTCGCTAAAGCTGGATTCAATGCCCGGCCATAGTAGGCAATTTGAATTTCCCGGCTAACCTCAGGACCGTACGGATCACGATGATGCAGCAACAGTTCCCGGGCTCCATACCAGCGTGGATAAAGGTCTGTTAGAGGCTTCGCCTTTGTCGATCCGGCGTCGGCCGTCCCCATTTGCAGCGCCCCCGGCACATCACGCCAGTAGAGACACAGACTGATCGAGCAAGCCAGCAGCATCACCAAAAGAGCCTGTTGCTGGAGTTTTGCTGTGATCGCAGACATGATCTCCGCGGAGAGCTCGCCTTCCTCTCAAAGAAGTGGATTTCACTCGAAGTACGGTAAAAGGTTCGGCGACGGGCTATCGCCGTCGATCAACCACACTTTCCGGTCCCGGAAATATTGGAGCAACTCCCCGTTGTCCTTTCCCATATCGCGCGCCCATACAACCTTGGCAGCATCAATGTTCGACTCGTTGTAAACCCACTCCCGATCAACATCGTGGTGCGCCCCGTAGCGTACCAGCACCAGATGACGGCCAGGGGATCGTCGAATCTCACTCAATACTCTTGCGCGTTCCAGATTGCCTCGAGGCCATGCCGGTTCAATCTGTGTCCCGCTTACTGCGGCGCAGACACGCAGCAGAATCATCCCGCACGCCAGCAAAGGGATCGTCCGAACTATGGCCGATCCCAGGGGGCGCCTCGCTGGCCATCCGCGTATGTGTCGTAATCCTTGGACCAGAACAATGTACAGAGCGCCGGTAGCCGGCGAGAAGTAATGCGGCAGGCTCCATGTCTGCACCGAAAAACCAGCGATCATTGCACCACAAATCAGAACCGGCAGAACTGTCCTGCGCCTTTGTACGATCCAAGGAAGAGCCAACAGCGGGATCGTAAGGAGCGGGCCAAGATAAAATTGCCACCAGCTTTCAAACTTTTGAGCTGCACGCTCCACATATCCCGTGAGCGTGAGGTTCCGATTGAATTCCCCCATCTCCCATCGATAATAGTTGCGTATCACTTCGTGGTGGTATACAGGCTCGGGACGCGGTCTCTGCCAGATGAAGTAGGGTGCAGTCGCATACTGTCCGCGATTCACCTGGTACGTCATCCTGAAAGGTGAACCAGTCACGCGAAAATAGTAATAACCCGTGGCTGCGGCTCCCAGAATGAGCACAACAAGAATCGGAAGGACGACGCGCGACAGAGTCAGCCGAAACTCTGAACGTGTCGGGCCCACCATCCATAACAGCATCGCAACCGCAATCGGAATGGAGAAAACAAAACCCTCATAAGGCCGGCTATTGGCCAGAATGACAAGCCCGCATGCCAGAATCAGCGATTGCCCAACTGACGGATGCCGTCGCAGCCGTGGCCACGCTCCGAGCACCAGTGCTCCGCCGAGCGCCGCCACCGACGCACACCAATAACTGTTCATCCAATAACTGAGAATCCCTAGCCTGAGCGCGGCGAGCGTCCCGCCGAATAAAGCCCATTCCGGTGGCAGCCACCCCTGCAGCATCCAGCACATCGCAGAGCACATGGCTGCAGTAATCAAAAGCTGCCCGATCCACGGATGCCCCAACAGCTGCCCCACCGCAAGTACCAGTCCTTGCGCCGGAGGATACATCGACATATAAGTGGGCTGTTGAATGATGTGGAAGCTCTCGAAGTGAACCCACATCGGATGAGTGGGGTTCGTGATTCTTCCGTGGGCGAAAGTGTCGGCCGCGAGCAGGTAGCTGAACTCATCGTTCCATCGCGGCTGTGGGATTCCGAGGATCGGAATGAATGCGACTCGAACGGCCAGAACTCCTGCCCCCACGACAAACACAGCAAGTCCCCGCCGCCGTGCCAGCCGGCCGACGGCATTCTCAAACGATTGAAACGCGGATGATCGGACGGGCCGGCGCCTCGACGAATGCGAGCGCCAGATCAAAAAGGCGGCGCCCATCATCAAAACTGCTTCGATAATTGCAATGAGCGAGGGAGCGAGCCGGACGTAGAGGGTCTGCATCTTGGTGAGGGCGAGCCCCGCTCCAATTTACGCCAGCAGCGAGCCCATAAGATACGACCTCCACCCCGAGTAGCGTGGAGGCCCCGATTCCAAAGCGCTACTGGCTTGCTGTTTCCTTCTCGCCAATCTCCTCGAACAGGCCATCAACGATCTGAATCATTTCGTTGTCAACCACGCGGTTCTTTGAGATGGCTTCCTTCAACGGAATAGAAACAATCTTGTTCGACCGCAGCGCAGCCATGCAGCCAAACTCACCCCGGTGCACCATGTCGATCGCGCCAAGACCATACCGTGTCGCCAACACTCGATCGAACGCACTCGGCGAACCGCCGCGCTGGATGTGTCCCAAAACCACCGCGCGCGTCTCGAAGCCCGTGCGCTTCTCAATCTCGCGCGCCAGAATGTTTGCAATCCCACCTAGTTTCGCGTGACCAAATTCATCCTTGCCCATGTCCTGCAGGATCGGTGCGCCCGATCCGGCGTCGGAAGAAAACTTTGCGCCTTCTGCGACGACCACGATCGAGAAATAACGTCCGCGCTCATGCCGCTGGCGAATCGACTCCGCCACCTTGTCGACGTCGAACGGCCGCTCCGGAATCAGAATCACGTCCGCGCCGCCCGCGACCCCGCTGTATAAGGCAATCCAGCCCGCATCGCGTCCCATGACCTCTACCACCATCACGCGGTTATGGGCTTCGGCGGTCGTGTGGATCCGATCAATCGCTTCGCACACGACATTGCATGCGGTATCGAACCCGAACGTGTAATCGGTTCCTCCCAAATCGTTGTCGATCGTCTTAGGCACCCCAATGACTTTAATACCTTTTTCGTGAAGCTTCTGCGCGACCGACAACGTGTCGTCGCCGCCAATGGCAACAATGGCATCAATCTTGTGCTTGTCGATCGTGGCCATACAGCGGTCGATTCCGTCAGGACGCTTGGATGGGTTTGTGCGCGAGGTCCGTAGAATGGTTCCGCCGCGGGGCAGAATTCCCCCGACCGCATCCAGATCCAGCGCCATGCTCTTGTCTTCGATCAGACCGCGCCACCCCTCCAGGAACCCCACAAATTCATCGTGGTAGTGGAACACGCCCTTGCGCACCACCGCGCGGATCACCGCGTTCAGTCCAGGGCAATCGCCACCCCCAGTTAACATCCCAATTTTCATCGTTCGCTCCTATTTGTGTATGAGTGCAGAATGAAACCCTCCGAATGCACCCCGGGCATAGGGGCGACGAAATGGCCCGACACACGAGGCTAAACATCTTTCGGAATAAATAGAGTAACACTAAATCGACACGCGCCAAAGCTAAAGAACCCTGAGGAAAATCGTTCAGGCATGGCCTTCGGCGACTGTTTTACATGGGCATTGCGCTCCTCCTCAGGATTCGACACAATGCTCGTCGGACATGAACAAGACGCTATCGATCTTTGCATGGGGACTAGTAGGCCTGCTTGGTTTTGCGGCGATCGCCGTGGTGGCCATTCATCGCGGTGAACCGATTAACGCACTGTGGCTGGTCGTGGCCGCCACCTGCTGCTATGCCCTGGGGTACCGCTTCTACAGTAAGTTCATCGCAGCGAAGATTCTTGCTCTCGATGCTCTCCGCGCCACACCTGCCGAGCGCTTGGAAAACGGGCGTGATTTTCTGGTCACGAATAAGTGGGTGGTATTCGGACATCATTTCGCCGCCATCGCGGGGCCGGGACCCTTGGTCGGGCCGGTGCTTGCTGCACAATTCGGATACCTTCCCGGAACGCTTTGGGTGCTGGCCGGAGCAGTCTTTGCCGGCTGCGTGCAAGACTTCGTAATCCTGCTTTTCTCCGTCCGGCGCGACGGCAAGTCACTCACGGAGATGGCGAAAGAAGAAATCGGGCGCATTGGTGGTTTCGTGGCCTATACGGCAGTCATCGCGATTCTCGTGATCCTTCTCGGCGTTGCAGCCCTCATCGTCGTCAATGCGCTGAAAGAAAGCCCTTGGGGAACGTTCACCATCGCCATGACGATTCCTATCGCCCTCTTGATGGGACTCTATCTGCGCCGCATTCGTCCTGGCAAAGTGCTCGAGGTTTCCGTCCTCGGATTCATCCTCGTACTGCTGGCGATCTGGGGCGGACGCTGGGCCTCGCTGAATCCCGCCATGGCGCACACCTTTACGCTGCAAGGAACGACGCTCGCAAAACTCATCATCGTCTATGGATTTGCCGCTTCTGCTCTGCCGGTATGGTTGCTGCTCGCGCCCCGTGATTACCTCAGCACGTTTGTGAAGCTCGGCACGATCGCTCTTCTCGGGATCGGCATTGTCGTGCTACATCCCACACTGCACATGCCCGCGCTTACGCGGTTCGTAGACGGCACCGGGCCCGTATTCGCAGGTAAAATCTTTCCCTTCGCTTTTATTACCATTGCCTGTGGCGCCATCAGCGGCTTTCATTCGCTGATCTCGAGTGGGACTACGCCTAAGCTCATCGCACGCGAGACCGAGTCCCGTATCGTGGGCTACGGCGCCATGATGGCGGAGTCCGCGGTCGCAGTCATGGCTATCGTCGCTGCATGCGTACTGCAGCCGGGTGTCTACTTTGCGATCAACAGTCCTGCGGGCGTCGTCGGACAAACCGCAACCGCCGCGACCGCGACCATCTCTTCGTGGGGATTTCCCGTGACCGCCGCTGATATGCAGGCCCTGGCTCATGCGGTCGGCGAGCAAACTCTGTTCAATCGTACCGGCGGCGCTCCCGCATTCGCGGTAGGCATGGCGCACATCTTCTCGCAGAGTCTCGGAGGCGCCACGGTCATGGCGCTCTGGTATCACTTCGCCGTCATGTTCGAGGCTTTGTTCATCCTTACCATCCTCGACGCGGGCACGCGCGTAGCCCGTTTCATGATCCAGGATGCACTCGGCCATATCTACAAACCGTTGGGCCGGACGAGTTGGTATCCCTCCATCCTGGCCACGAGCGCCCTCATCGTCGGCGCCTGGGGATACTTCCTCTGGCAAGGTGTTAAGGATCCGCTGGGCGGGATCAATTCTCTGTGGCCGCTGTTCGGGATCGCCAACCAGTTGCTGGCCACCGTCGCACTCTGCGTCGCAACTACGATCATCATCAAGATGCACAGAGCTCGTTACGCTGCTGTCACTCTGGTTCCACTGGCGTGGCTGGTCGCGGTCACATTTACCGCGTCGTGGCACAAGATTCTTGATCCGGATCCACGTATCGGGTTTCTGGCGCAAGCGCGGATCTTAGCCGCTGGCCCGGCGACGAATGCATCCGCACGCCTCATCTTCAACAATCGCCTCGATGCCGCTGTAACTGCCATCCTGGTGGTGATGGTAGCGCTGGTCCTGATCGAGTCGGTGCGCCAATGGACTGGAGTTTTAACCGGAAGGGAAGACGCGCGCGTAAAGGAGACGCCCTTTGTAATGACGCGTCTTGCGGAGGAGAGAGGATGAACAGCATCGTGAAAGCGGTACGAATTGTGGTGGCGACGCTCCGCGAGATTTTCGACGAGGCCGCGTACGACCGCTTCTTGCTTCGAAAGCAGATGGCATCATCTCCGAGGGCCTACGCTGCCTTCCGTCAGGAATCCGAAGATGCCAAGATGCGACGACCCAAGTGTTGTTAAGCGCATGACTGACTTTGTTTTTAGCTAGGAGAAGGCCGGGTGCGCCATCTTTCGCGCCTTTTGCGGATGGGATTGCACAAATCCAAACTTTCTCGAGGTGGGAAGAAACGCATGTTATCCAAATCGTCTGTAACAACGAAGATGGTGTTTTTTGTCCTCGTCGCGGTTGTCCCGCTAATCTTCGCGCAGAGCGAGGACTCCGGCCAAACCATGCGCCCCGTGATTCGCGGACGCCACGCCGCCGTTGCCTCCATGAAAGCCGAGGCCACCGAAGCCGCGCGCCGAATTTTAGACGCAGGCGGCAACGCCTTCGACGCCGCCGTTGGCGGTCAGGCCGCGCTCGCAGTCACCGACTTCTCCCTCAATGGCATGGGCAGCGATGCGGTCCTGCTCATCTACAACGCAAAAGATAAGAAGGTCTATTCCGTCAACGCGGAGCCTCGTGCGCCCAAACTCGCAACCATCGAGTGGTATCAGAAAAACAACGGAGGCAAGATCCCGCAGAGCGACGGGCTCCTCTCCGGCGGCATTCCCGGCGTCGTCGACGCCTGGTATACGCTGCTCGACCGCTGGGGCACGATGAGCTTTAAACAGGTTCTGCAGCCCGGGATCGACCTCGCCGAGAACGGGTTCCCGCTCAGTGAATATGGCGCTTCCTACATTGCCGAGACGAAGAAGATTCTCAAGTACCCAACAACCGTCAAGATCTACATGCCCAACGGACACCCGCCGAAGGCCGGCGAGATTCTCAAGAATCCCGATCTGGCGCGCACCCTGAAGAAACTAGTCGAAGCTGAAAAAACAAATCAGTCCAAAGGCAGACACGAAGCCCTGAAAGCCGCGCGCGATCGCTTCTACAAAGGCGATATCGCAAAGGATCTCGCAGCATTCTCAGAGGCCAACGGGGGCCTATTTCGCTACGAGGATTTCGCCGAGTACACAGCGGAAGTCGAGTCTCCAGTTTCCATCAACTATCGTGGCTACCAGATTTACAAGAATCCATCGTCAAGTCAGGGACCAACCGAGCTCATCGCGCTCAATATCCTCGAAGGCTACGACCTGAAAGCACTCGGCCTGAACAGTCCTGACTATCTGCACACGAGCGCGGAAGCCGTAAAACTCGCCATGGGCGACCGTGAAAAATATCTCGGTGACATGGACTACATCAAGATCCCCTACGACGGCCTGCTCTCGAAAGACTACGCCCGCGAACGCAGAAAGCTCATCGATCCCGCGAAAGCGTCTCTCGACCTTCGCCCCGGCTCGCCCGAAAAATTCGCCGCCTCCTCGCCCTTGGATCGCCCGGTGCACGAAGTCCTCGACGGCGATGCCCGCCACGACGGCGACACCAGCTACATCGCGGTGGTCGACAAAGACCGCAACATGGTCAGCTTCGAGCCCAGCCTGCACGATCTGTTTGGCACAGGCGTCGTCATGGGAAACACAGGCCTCATCTTCAACTGTCGCGGCGACTACTACTCGCTGGTTCGCGGCGAGGCCAATGCCCTCGAACCCGGCAAGCGCCCGCGTAGCACGCTGCAGAGCACATTGATCATGAAAGACGGCCAGCCTTACGCGATCCTGGGCAGCCCGGGCGGCGACGACCAGGTAATTCGAACCATCCAAACGCTGATCAATATGATCGATTTCGGCATGAACATTCAGCAGGCCATCGAAGCCCCGCGCTGGTCATCGCGCGCTTTTCCGGCCTCGCCATTCCCGCATACGATGCATCCCGGCGATTTGGCGGTTGAATCGCGCATCCCTGAGTCAACGCGGCAAGCACTGATTTCACGCGGCCACAAACTCCGCGTAGATCCCCCGTGGTCACTTGGCTCGAACGCAGGCATAGTTCTTGACGTGAACACGGGCGTCCTCAGCGCCGGTGCCGATCCCCGCGTGGATGCCTACGCCTGGGCCTGGTGAGTGAAAAACAAAGCTGAAACCACGGGGCACACAAAGGAACACGAAGAACGCCTCCAGATCACGATTTCCTTCGTGGACCTTCGTGCCCTTAGTGGTGAATGCGCTTTCTTCCGGGTGCGAGCCGCCAAACCTACTAGGACTGTTCCCATTTCCGCGATACACTTTTTTCACATGCGAGTCATGGGCATCGACTGTGGCGGCGAATATACGGGCTTTGGCGTGGTCGAGATGTATGACAGCGGCAAGCTCTGCTGTCTGACCTGCGGCGCCATCAAACTTTCTCCCCGCGAAGCTCTGCCGCGGCGCCTATCCCGCATCTTCACCCAACTGGGGGAGATTATTTCTCAGCATCAGCCCCATGAAGTTGCCATTGAGGACGTCTTCTACGCCCTCAACGTGAAGTCCGCTCTCAAGCTTGGGCAGGTTCGAGGAGTGGCCATGCTCGCCGCCGCCGCCGCAGGTTTAGAAGTCGCCGAGTACTCCCCCCTGACCATTAAATCGTCGGTCGTCGGCTACGGACGTGCCGAGAAACAGCAAGTGCAGCACATGGTCACCCGTCTCCTCGATCTCTCCCAGCCCCCTGTGCCCATGGACGCTTCCGACGCCTTAGCCATCGCCATCTGTCATCTACACACCGCTGGCACCTTGACCCGCCAGCGTGCGGCGGCACGATAGAATTCCAACCGCAATCTTTTTTGGCATAATGACGTGTTCCAGTTGTGGGTGAGACGGCGAGAGCGAATCTGAGGCGGATGACCGGAACCAGACAAGCGGGATCACGGGGTATCAAGCTCAGTCGGAGCTTCCGCTGTTTGTTCCTGACCATATTAGCCGGAAGCGTGGCGCTACTGGGGACTCTCCCAACACGCGCCGCCGAGTCCGCCACGGTTACCTTTTCGCTAGACTTCCCCAACTCCGATCCGGATCACTATTCCATCGCCGTGCAGTCCGATGGCCACGCTCACTACGAGTGCTCGGCAGTCATCTCAGAGGCCTCCGACGAACGCGAGACCTACCAAACCGAATTCACACTTTCAGACGCCACCCGCGCTCGCATCTTCGATCTGACCGCCCAATCTCATTATTTTTCCGGCAAGGTCGACTCCGGCAATCGCAAGCTGGCCTTCACGGGAGCCAAGAAACTCGCGTACAAAGACAGCCAGCGCGAATCTGCGGCGGAATACAACTTCTCTTCGCAACCCGTAATCCAGCAGTTGACTACGTTGTTTCAGAGTATCGCCGCCACGCTGGAGTTCGGCCGTCGCCTCGCCCATTACCACCGCTTCCAGAAGTTGGCTCTGGATGACGAGTTGAAGAAGATGGAGGATGAGGCCCGGCGCGGAAATCTCATCGAAATTCCGGCTGTAAAGCCCGTCCTGCTGGAGATTCATAATGACAGTTCTGTCATGAACGTAGTGCGCGTCAGGGCACAGCGAATCATAGACATGGGATACATCGCGCCTGCACCGCGCTGACCGTACCCTGCGCACCCGGTCAGCGGACTCGAACCCCTCATCCGCCATCTTTCCAAAAAAGGCCCTTTGACCCAAGTTTTACAACTCCTGCGCCAGAACCGTGTTCTAATAGGCACAGACACACCCCGGGGGTTGCCATGTCCAAGCTCTCGCACTCCAGATTCAGCATGGTTGTTCTAACAGTTGCTGCTTGCGCGCTACTGGCGTTGCCTGCCTTGGCCGATTCGCAGGCCCGCATCGTACGCTTAAGTGACGTTCAAGGTTCGGTTCAAATCGATAAGAATACCGGCCTCGGATTCGAAAACGCATTTCTCAACCTGCCCGTCACGCAGGGTGCTCAAATCAAAACACACGATCGCGCCCGCGCCGAAGTTGAATTTGAGGATGGCAGCACCCTTCGCCTTACCCCCAACACCACGGTCCTGTTCAGCACACTCGGCCTCAGCGACGCTGGCAAACGAATCTCCGTGATTAACCTCGTCGAAGGAATGGCCTACGTGAACTGGCTGGGCAAAGACGAGGTGACCCTGAATTTTTCTCGCGAGAAACTTACCCTCGATCACGCCGCCCACTTCCGCGTCGATACCTCGACCGAAGTTGCCAATCTCGCAGTCTTTAAGGGCGATATCAACGTCGACGGGCCCGCCGGTGCCCTCGTTGTTCCGAAGAAGAAAACTGCCGCGTTCGACGCCGCCGACAACGACAAATACAAGCTTGCCAATAATATTGAAGAAGCTCCGCTCGATTCGTGGGACCAGGAATCCAATTCCTACCACGACCAGTACGCCAAAAATAATTCAGCTCCCTACGGTTACGGGATGAGCGACCTGAACTATTACGGTGCGTACAGCAACGTCCCCGGCTACGGCATGATGTGGCAGCCCTACTTCACCGGCGTCGGGTGGGATCCCTTCATGAACGGCGCCTGGTCGTTCTATCCCGGCTACGGCTACATGTTCGCCTCGTCCTATCCTTGGGGGTGGGCTCCGTACCGCTACGGCAACTGGATGTTCGTGCCTTCCATGGGATGGATGTGGCAGCCCGGTGGATGGAATTCATGGCTGGCCGTCCCGCGTTATAGCGGCGCCGTTCCGGCCAATTTCCGGCCGCCCGTTGTCCCCGTTGCCGGAGCCGGGGGAACCGGAAGTGCGGTCATCGTCGGTCGAACTGGAGTTGGTACCGTCGTCACCCCGTCTCGAGTCGTCGTAAACGCCGGTTCGGCAGGCTTGGGAATTCCGCGCGGTGCGTTCGGAAATCTAAGTCATATGAACCATCAGGTCTCCAAGTCCGGATTCGTCGAAGTGCGACCCGCGCCTCAGTATTCAACGACTTCACCTAGCACTTCGACGTGGCCATCAGCCAGCTCCAGCCCGAGCGCGTCAGGAACATCGTCTGGTGCAAGCGCACCGCGAAGCACAATGTCGGCGCCCGCTGGCCGCAGCAGTGCACCATCAGGTCATGCGTCCAGTGGCCCGCATCGTTAGAAGGAATGCTCGATTGATTGTAAGCAGGGCGGCGAAAGCCGCCCTGTTTATTTGCCAGTGGCACAATCGTGGGAAGTCTGGAATAACGAAGTGGAGACACCCGCCTTCGACTGTCTGGCCCAGCGCGAAGCGCGCCGAATCTGCTACGAGCCTGTCAAGCCACCACAACTCCCGCATATCCCACAACCATTTCGCGATTTCCTGAGATATCTCCCGACGTCGCATACTTCACCAACTCCGCCGACTTCGCTCCCAACCCTCGAGCGGCCGTCAACATCACAACCGCCGGCCCGTACCCGCACATGCTGATGTCCTCCTGCGTCACTACATCGAATAGCCCACGCGGGTCCAACGTCAGAATCCGTTCAATGGCGCGATGATCCTTCGCCCGCGTTACAACGTCAGACTCGTAATGATTCATGTCGCTCGAAGCTACCATAAGAATCGGCTCCTTCTGCGCGGCGACGACGTCTGCCAAAGCCTTGCCTAGCTGCTCCAACATTTCGAACTGCCCCGTTCCCACAGCAATCGGTACAAATCTAAGCTCGGGTTGTCGCAACAGAAGAAAGGGAAGCTCTACTTCAGCCGCATGCTCGGCGCGATGCGCGGCCGCATCTTCCTGTAGCGCAGGGAAGCGCGCTTTCAAGGCCGCCGCTAGGTCGGTAGCAATAGGGACGTCACCCAACGGCGTTTGCCACCCGCCTTCACTCATTACAGCCAGGGCTCGACCCATGCCCGTGTGGTTCGGGCAGAGGACAATGCAGCGCTGCGGTACCTCCAGACGGGCAAATACCGCACCAGCGACGTGTCCGGAATACATGTATCCTGCGTGCGGCGCAATACAACCCAAGGCCCGCAACGGGACTTGCTTCACGGAACTCGCTTGTGAAAGATAACCCTGCGCTTCCGTGCGCAGGTCGTCAGGATCACCAGGATAAAAACGTCCCGCGACCGCGGGATGACGCAGAACGGTGGTAGACATGGCCCCTCCTCCTCGCCCGAGCGGGACCGGCAACATTAATGCTAGGACTCGGAATGCGCTTCTCGCAAGGCGCGATAGATCGCCGCGCTCTCTTCTAAGCTCAAAGTCTCAGCCCGCGCTGTAGCTTTCACCTTCGCCTCCGCCAGCGCCCGCTTCAACGCTGCTCCTTCATACTTCAATTTCAAGTTGTTCCACAGCGTCTTGCGTTTTTGTCCAAATGATTGCCGCAAGAAATCGATGAAGCCATCGCCTGCCACACCTAACTTCTCCTGTTGAGGGTCAATGGTCAACCGCAACACCGACGAATGTACTTTCGGCGGAGGCACAAACGCTCCCGGCGGCAGCGTGAACAAGTTTTCCACGCGAGCATACAACTGCGCCGTAGCCGAGAGTATGCCGTAGTCGCGACCGCCCGGCTCTGCCGCGATCCGATCCGCAACCTCGCGCTGCACCATGATCACAATACTGTCGAAGTACTTCGAGAACTCAAACAGCCGCAGCAAAATATCGGACGTAATGTAGTAAGGAAGATTCCCTACGACTTTCACAGGCTGAGGCTTGAGTTCGATCCCCGGCTGGCTCAACCCAGGCTTTGGTCCGAAAAGAGAGTCGAAGTCGATGGCCAAAACATCAGCCTCAATGACTTCCACATTGCGCTCCATGCCAAACTTCAGCCGTAGTTGTGCCGCCAGCACGCGATCCAGTTCCACCGCGATCAGTCGCCGTGCCCGCTTGGCGAGCAACGACGTCATAACGCCCCGCCCTGGCCCGATTTCCAGCACTGTGCTATGGGAAATGTCGCCTAGAGTCTCGACCACGCGGGCCGCCAGATCTTCGCTGGCCAGAAAATGCTGTCCCATTTTAGGCTTGGTTTGCGGACGGCGCGTAGATGCTACCTTTGGCACGTTGACCCTCACTCACCCGGGAAGTAGACTTTGAAGTCGGTCCTGGCATCCTAGCTGCTGGACCCTCTGGGCCCAAGACACACTGATAATAATAGCGTGCAACGCGAAAAACGTGCGCGCTCCTGGGAGGTTCCGCACTCATGAACATCGCATTTGTGGCTTCCGAAGGCGTGCCATTCTCCAAGACTGGTGGCCTGGCCGACGTCGTTGGAGCCCTGCCCCGCGCATTGGCTTCCCTTGGACACCAAGTCAGCGTCTTCCTCCCGCGCTATCGGCAGACCAAGCTCAGTGAGCCCGTCACGGTCGTTCAAAGCGTAACCGTTCCCTTCGATGACCAGTACCGCTTTGCCTCCGTCGTGAGCGGCGGCTCTCAGGGCGGTGTGAAGTTTTATTTCGTCGAATATCCTCCCTACTTTGATCGCGACGCCCTCTACGGTACCCCCTCTGGAGACTATCCCGACAACGCTGAGCGCTTTGCTTTGTTCTCCCGAACTGTGCTCGAAGCCACGAAAATCCTGGGCGTCCCCGATATTTTTCATTGTCATGACTGGCAGTCTGCGCTCATACCGGTTCTGCTCCGCACCGTCTACGCCGAAGATCCCGCCTTCCGCGACGTTGGCACCGTTTTCACCATTCACAACATGGGATATCAAGGGCTGTTCCCCCCAGATACCCTCCCGCTGTTGATGTTGCCTTGGGACCTCTTCACTATGTCGAAGATGGAGTTCTTCGGCCAGGTGAACTTCCTGAAAGGCGCTCTTACGTATTCTGACTTCATCACCACAGTCAGCCGGAAGTACAGCCAGGAGGTTCAGACCGCGGAATATGGTTTTGGCCTCGAGGGTGTCCTCCGCGACCGGGCGTCAACCGTGACCGGAATTCTGAATGGTGTTGATTACGAGGAGTGGAGCCCGCAAACCGATAGGTTCACAGCCGCGAAATTTTCGCCGCAAGATCTTTCTGGCAAGGCCAAGTGCAAACAGGACCTGCTATCTGCTTTTGGGGTCAAGAACGCCGATACCAAGCTTCCCGTTATCGGAATCGTCTCGCGCTTCGCCGCTCAGAAAGGCTTCGACCTGATCTCGCAGATCGCGGACCGCCTCGCCCGCGAAGACATGATCGTCGTCGCGCTCGGCGCCGGCGACAAGACCTACGAAGAAATGTTTGTTCGCCTCAATAAACAGTTTCCCAACAAGATTGCCGTCAGAGTGGCTTACGATAACGCCATCGCCCACAAAATCGAAGCCGGCGCCGACATGTTCCTCATGCCTTCGCGCTATGAGCCTTGCGGCTTGAATCAGATCTACAGCCTTAAATACGGCACAGTCCCCATCGTCCGCGCCACTGGCGGCCTCGACGACACCATTGAGCCCTGGGACGCCCGTACTGGGAAGGGAACTGGTTTCAAATTCACAGAATACAACGGCGAATCGCTCCTGCTCACCATCAAGCAAGCCCTGACGGCCTATCGCGACCAGACCTCGTGGCAAGCCTTGATGCGCAATGGCATGAATAAGGATTTCTCCTGGAACGCGTCGGCCCGCGAATATGGGAAGATCTACGACCGAGTGAATCAGGGGCACGGAGTTCCTGCCGCGCCGGAAAGGGTCTTGGTCTAGGAAGCCGCCTATCTCAGGTGGGGACGGCCGCTCGGCTACGCTGACGCGAAGCGAGGGACCATACGCTGTCCCCGCTGCTAAAATTCCCTTGCATGTCCGCGGCCTTCCACCCCGCCATCAACCGCACTATCTTCCACGTCGATATGGACGCTTTTTTCGTCTCTGTGGAAGAGCTTTTCGATCCATCTCTAAAAGGCAAAGCGGTCGTAGTAGGCGGACAGCGTGACGAGCGTGGCGTCGTCTCCGCCGCCTCCTATGAGGCCCGCAAGTTTGGTGTCCATTCCGCCATGCCCTTGCGCACCGCGGCCAAGATGTGTCCCCACGCCATCTTCGTCAATGGACATTCCGAGCGTTACCGCGAGTGTTCCGAGAAAGTCCACAGAGTCCTCGGCACGTTCACACCTCAGGTCGAAATGGCTTCGATCGACGAAGCCTACCTCGACATGACCGGTACCGAGCGCCTGCACGGCCCTCCGCTCAAAGCCGCCCACGCCCTGCACCAGCGCATGAAAATCGAGACCGGCCTCAATTGCTCAGTGGGAATCGGCACATCTCGATTGATTGCGAAAGTTTCGTCCGCCCAAGCCAAGCCCAATGGAGTGCTCTACATCGTTCCCGGCGAAGAAGCCAAATTCCTCGCCCCTCTCGACGTCCGCGAAATCCCCGGCGTCGGCAAAGTCATGGAAACTCACCTGAACGCCCTCGGCATCAAGAAAGTTGGAGACTTGACCCGCCTCGAAGAATCCGACCTCGCCGATCGCTTTGGAAAATGGGGTCTCGCCCTCGCCGGCAAGGCTCGCGGGGAAGATGCTGGAGGTTGGTTCGATACCGAAGTCGGAGCTGACGTCGGTGCCAAGTCTATCAGCCACGAGCACACCTACAACGAAGACACGGCCGACATCAGCCAGCTCGAATCCACGCTGATGCGCCTTTCCGAAATGGTGGCCCGCCGCCTGCGTGAATCCCAATTCCACGCGCGCACCATTCAACTCAAACTTCGCTATAAAGACTTCACGACCCTGACCCGCGCCCATACGCTCCCGGCACCCACCCAACTCGACACAGAAATCTTCGAGCAGATCCGCACTCTGTTTCGCAAGAATTGGAAAAGGGGTGTCCCGGTCCGTCTCCTCGGTGTGCAGGCCTCCCAATTTACATCACAACCCGATCAGATCAACCTACTGGAAGGCAACCGCCAGCAACGCTGGAAAGACGCCATGGCCGCTGCCGATCGACTGCGCGACAAATTCGGCGAGTCCAGCGTCGGCCTAGCCACAGGCATGCGTGGAGGCTTCCGCGAGCGCATCCACGAGAACCCCGCGAGCCTACCAGGCAAGAAGAGAGGAACAGATAAATCGTAGCGCCGTCGTCCCCCAGGCGTCTCGCGTGCGCATCCAACCCTTACCACGAAGTTTGTAGAAATCTTGTGCCGCCGAACGTTCTTCCAACACCTGATCTTTTCGCTAAAGGCCACAAAGCCAGACCTCACGGCATCTCGCCTTCTTCCCGAGATCGGATCTGTACTAGCGTCGCCTTCTCGCCGACCAGGCGAACGCTGTTTTCCCATCGGTTGGGCGAGTCGAAACCACCTCGCAGACTTCGCATCACCGCGCCTGCCGAGAGCGACGCTTGTACCAGATGTCCCACCTTAACTGGCCCTGCCACCTTCACGTCCCGGATCCAGTGCAGTGCGCTGCTGATGCTGCACCCGCACTGGCTGCAATCGGGATTCCCGCCAAACACGCACGGCTCGACATGTGTCCGCAAGTCTGCGGAGTAATTCATCGACATCTTCGAGAACAGGCACCCATCCGGGTTCTTTGGTGGACTTACAAATGCCCGCGCCATACCCTCAGGCACCAGCAACTTCTTATACACTCGGCCCAGGCGCGGCAACTCCCGCGCAACCTGCTCCCGATCCTGCGGCATGAGTCGCTCGGCACTCTCCTCGCCTATCTGCGGGCTATAGAGACTCACCCAGATATGATCGACCTCCGGCCGCGCATTCCAGAACGAAACGTATTCCTCCAGATACGACGTGCGCGACAACATAGGCCTCGTGATCACCCAATGCACGTTGATCGACCGCCCTTCAATGTTTTTCAGAATGCGCTCGTAGGTCGCCGGCTTGCGGCGTTCGTCGTGATGCTCGGGAAGCCCGTCGACCGAAATGGCAACGCGGAAACGAGGAATCTCCATCCACTCTTGCGGAATCGCAATCACGCCGCTGCTCACCACCATCGTAAAGACGCCCATCTCGCTGAGCGCCGGTAGAATCCTCCCCAGTTCGCGATGCCGAATCATCGGCTCGCCTCCTACCAGCGACACATGCATAGGCTTATGTCGCCGCACCAGTTCGAGCACTCCTTCAATGAGCTGATCTCCGCGAAAATCGCTGAGTTCCCGCAGAGTCGTCTCTCCGCCCAGGTGGCTGTCCCCGTATGCATAACAACCGGGACAGCTCAATGGGCACTCGCGCGTGATCTCAATCGACAGCATTGGAACGTGACCATTGAGAACGCGCCAACTAGCCCGCAACAGGTCGCGCGGGTTCAGACTTGAGCCGGACTGTACGGCTGACATATACCCGGCTTAGATGCGATGTGACCTTCCGCGATGCCATCTTTGCGCCACGAAATTTCGGGCTTCCCGCAACAACCTTCATGACCCGTTACAAAACTGCACGCCTTGACCACGTTCTGCCCCCAGCACTAAGATTCCCCTTCACTTAACAGGCCTGCTTCGGAGCCCTCATGCGCAAACTTGTGTTCCAGCTATTCGCCTTCGTCTGTGCATTGCTACAAGCCACTTCAGCCCAGTCCAATCCTCCACTCCTGCTTCGTTTCCCCACCGTCAGCAAGACGCAGATCGTTTTCAACTACGCCAACGACCTCTGGATCGTCAGCCGCGACGGCGGCGACGCTCACCGCCTCACTTCGGGCGTGGGCATCGAAGCTCTTCCATACTTCTCTCCCGACGGTTCCATGGTGGCTTTCACCGGCGAATACGATGGCAACCGCGATGTCTTCGTCGTCCCCGCCACCGGAGGCGTGCCCCGCCGTCTCACCTATCATCCCGCGGAAGAATACGTCGCGGGTTGGACCCCCGACGGCAAGCAAATCTTGTTCAATTCCTGGGGCAACAGCTTCATGCACTTCGAGGATCAGCTCTACACGGTGCCCGTCGAAGGCGGATTTCCTACCCAACTTCCTCTTCCCATTGCCGAGGACGCTTCTTACTCACCCGATGGAACTCACCTCGCCTACGTCCCTCACCCCAAATGGCAGCAGGCCTGGAAGCGCTACCACGGCGGCCAGACTACTCCCATCTGGATCGCCGATCTCAAAGACTCCAGCGTGACCAAGATTCCCCGCGACAACTCCAACGATCACCACCCTATGTGGATCGGCGACACGATTTACTTCCTCTCCGACCGCACCGGGCCCGTCAGCCTCTTCGCCTACGACACCCAGACCAAACAGGTTTCCGAAGCTCTTCACAGCGATGGCCTCGATTTTAAAACGGCCTCCGCCGGTCCCGACGCCATCGTGATCGAGCAGTTCGGCGCCATCAGGCTCTACGACCTGAATACTCATAAGGCCAAGAACGTAACCATTCGCGTCGTCGGCGACATCGATGCCGTACGGCCGCACTTCGCCAAAGTCGAGCCCAAACGCATTCAGAATTTCGGCATCTCTCCTACCGGAGCCCGCGCTGTTTTCGAAGCTTGGGGAGAGATTTTCACAGTTCCCACCGACAAAGGCGACATTCGCGACATCACGCGCAGTCCCGCCGTCGCCGATCGCGATCCTTCGTGGTCGCCCGACGGCAAATCCATTGCATACTTTTCTGATGAGTCCGGAGAGTACGAACTTGCCATCCGCGATCAGAATGGCCTGGGGACCGTTCGCCACATCAACCTCGGCAATCCTCCGACGTTCTTCTACTCCCCCGTTTGGTCCCCCGACAGTAAGAAAATTGCGTACACCGATAAGCGCCTGCAGTTGTGGTATCTCGACCTCGACAATCCCACACCGAAACTCATAGACACCGACTACTACTGGACTTTTGCCGCTAATCAGATAGGACAGACGTGGTCCCCAGACAACAACTGGATCGCCTACACCAAGCAACTTCCCAGTGGCCTGCATGCAGTCTTCGTCTATTCCCTCGAGCAAAGCAAAACGTTTCAAGTCACCGATGGCATGAGCGACGCGCTCAACCCGATCTTCGACAAGAACGGCAAGTATCTCTATTTCACGGCATCGACTAACGTCGCCCTCACAACCGCGGGTCTCGACATGACCAGTGATGAACACCGCGTTTCTCGCAGCGTCTACTTGGCCGTTCTTAATAAGGACGACAAGTCTCCGCTCGCGCCCGAAAGCGACGAGGAGAAACCGAAGGACGAAAAGAAGCCCGACCAAGCGAGCGACAAAGATAAAGCTGCAGATCAAGCCAAAGAAAAATCGAAAGATAAGAGCAAGGGAGACAAATCGGTCGGCGACAAAGACAAAGACAGAGACAAGAAAGACGAACCCGTCGTCGTGAAGATCGACATCGATGGTATCGGTCAGCGCATTCTATCGCTCCCGATTCCAGCGAAGAACTATCTGAACATGCTTCCCGGAAAATCAGGAATTCTGTTCCTTTCCGAAGGCCCGATGGTCTTTGCTGTCGACGACGACAATGCCAATTTCACCGCGACCATTCAGAAATTCGATCTCAGCAAGCGAAAGGTCGACAAGTTAATGGATGAGGTCAACGATTTCACTGTCTCCTTTGATGGCGAAAAAATTCTCTACCGCAAGGGGGATTCATGGTCCACCGCCTCGGTCGATGATGGCCCCGCTTCTGGCGGCGCGCCCCCCAAGCCCGGCTTTGGGCCACTCAAACTCGACGGATGGGAAGTCTATGTCGAACCGCGAGCCATGTGGAAGCAGATTTACAACGAGACGTGGCGCATTGAGCGAGATTTCTTCTATGACCCGCACTATCACGGTCTCGACCTCGACAAGGCCAGGAAAAAGTACGCCCCCTATCTGGATGGCATTGCCTCCCGTGAAGAACTCACCTACCTCTTCCAGGAGTGTTTGGGCGAAATGACGGTAGGCCACATGTTCGTCGGGGGCGGCGAAGCTCCTGAACCCAAGAAACTGAAAGGCGGCCTTCTTGGCGCCGACTACAGCCTGGAGAATGGCCGCTATCGCGTCGCCAAAGTCTACAACGGTGAGAATTGGAATCCCGGGAATGAGGCCCCGCTGACCCAACCCGGCGTCAACGTAAAAGCTGGAGATTACATCCTTGCCGTGAACGGCCGTGACCTGCATGCCTCCGACAACATTTATAGCTTCTTCGAAGAGACGGCTGGAAAGCAGGTTGTGCTCAAGGTTGGTCCGAATCCTGACGGCAAGGATTCCCGCGACGCCACCGTAGTTCCCGTCGAGAGTGAAGAAAACCTGCGCCATCTGGCCTGGATCGAGAGCAACCGTCGTCGTGTCGATCAGGCTACTGGAGGCCGCATTGCCTATGTGCATGTCCCCAATACCGCAGGTGGCGGTTACACCAGCTTTAACCGCTACTTCTTTTCACAAGTCGGCAAGGAAGGCGCCATCATCGACGAACGGTTTAATGAAGGCGGACAGTTGGCCGACTACATCATCGACTACCTGCGGCGCCCAATGATGAGCAAGGTCGTGACTCGTGATGGTCATGACTGGTCGAGCCCGTCTGAGGCCATCTACGGTCCCAAGGTTCTGATCATCAACGAAATGTCCGGATCCGGCGGCGATGCCTTGCCCTGGTACTTTCGCAAGGCCGCTATCGGCCCGTTGGTCGGCAAGAAAACCTGGGGCGGACTCGTTGGTATCGGTGGCTATCCTGAACTCATCGATGGCGGCCACGTTACCGCCCCGCGCGCCGCTATCTATGGTCTCAACGGCGAATGGGAAGTCGAAAACCGTGGCGTTGCCCCCGATGTCGAAGTAGATCTCGATCCCGCTGTGTTCCGCCAGGGTCACGATGCTCAGCTCGAGAAAGCCATCGAAGTAGTGATGCAGCAGTTGAAAGAGCATCCCCTCCCCGAAATCAAGCGTCCCCCATACCCCAACTATCACGAGCACGACGATCTCGGTGTCAAGTGAACCGCGACTCCCTTATGCCCCCATCCCGACCGCAGTCCTTTTAAACCAGTCACCCATTTATGGGTGACTTTTCGTTTGTCACCCAATTTTGGGTGACTACTTGAAAATCACCCAATTATGGGTGACAATAGCTCGCATCCAAAAAGAGAACATGAATCGGGCCTCCCAGCGTTACATCGCCATCATTGCCGACATGGTTCGTTCGCGCGACCTGTCCAGTTCCCAGCGGCGGGCTCTCCAGCGCCGATTCACCCACCTGATCGACAACCTCAATCGGGAATACCGAAAGGCGATCGCCGCCAAATTTGTCATTACCCTGGGCGATGAATTTCAGGGAATTCTGCATTCGGCAGCTTTGGTCCCGGATCTGATCTGGCATCTCGAGCAGAACTTTCCCGAGCGCGAGTTGCGTGTCGGCATCGGATTCGGAACGCTCGACACTCCTCTGCAAAGAGTCGCAATCAACGTCGATGGCCCCGTACTGCACGCCGCCCGGGCTGCTATTGACCATGCCAAGAAAGCCAAGGCCCTAGGTGGGGTGTTCCATGGCTTTGACGATCTGGACGACATCTTGAACGGCATCGCTAGGCTTCTTTGGTTTCACCGTTCGCGCTGGACTCCTGCGCAACGAAGCATCGCAAGTCTCCTTCGCAAAGGCATGTCACAAATTCAGGTTGCGGAAAAACTGAAGATTGCCAAACAGGTGGTTTCCCGGCAGGTTCTCGCCGCGGGCTGTTTTCAATACATCGCTGCCGAGAATGCATGGCGTATGATTCTTCAACAGCAAGTCGATCCCTTGCTGAGCTCAAAACATGTCCTCTCCCGTCGTCATTAGCGACCAGTTCTTGCTGTGGTCCCAGTTGTTATTGCTCTGGACGATTGCCGCGTACGGAGTCACGCCCGATCCTCTCCATGGTGAAACGACGCGCTTTCGATGGACGCGCTGGATCATTCTGCTGATCGTCCGCGTCATTGTTTCGGCTGCGCTTGCATTCGTCTTGTCTAGCTCGCTGAGCCTGTCCGCGTTAATGCTTTGCATCTCCTTGTTTCATCCGCTTCTTCGCTGTCGCTTACCTATGCGTTGGCTCGCGGAATGTGAAGGCTTTTGGATTTTTGTGTACATGCTCTCCAGCCTTGCTGCAATTCGTGGCCTTGACCTTTCTACAAATTGGGTATTGTCGTCGATCTCTCCGGGGCAACAGGCTGCCCTTTGCATTCTGGGGGCTGCCTTATTGCTCGTGGTTCGCGGAGGGACGTACATCGTTCGTGGAGTGCTCAGGAAATCTGGAACTTTGCCTTCGCACGAACGGCCTGACTCCGTTGAGATCCTTGTTGAGGTGGTGCCTGTTTCATCACAGCCCGAAATGAGTGATGCCACCACGGCTGATATCGCAGCGGTTGCCGAGGAACTGTTGCCCCAGACTGTCGACGTCGAGGAATACAATCGTGGCCGCCTGATCGGCAACTTGGAGCGAATCGTCCTCACCATCGTGGTTGCAGCGGGGAGCTATGCTGCTCTGGCGTTCCTGGTGGCCGCGAAGGGAGTTGTCCGATCCGATGAATTCGAAAAGAGCCGGGACTTTACCGAATACTTTCTGATCGGTTCTCTCTCCAGCGTTCTCGTTGCTCTCTGTGCTGGAATGGCCTTGCGATTTGCCTTGATCCGTCTATGGCCAGACTTGCTTACGCTACAAATTCAGTAGGCCACAGTTTCGAACGGAAATCTCAATAGCAGATTGTGTCCGCGAATTTCAGTGCGCCGATGCCAGCATCGATCCAATGCCAGGCTTGTACCCGTAGTAGTCGCCGACTCGCTGGAGATGCTCGATGATCTCCTCGTCGTAGCGCTGCTTCAAAATCGGACTCAAGATATTGTGCTCCGCATTAGGATCGGTCTTAAGGTCGAAAAGATAGCTTTGCGCTGGCGAATCGTAAGTAGCGTAAAAGTACCGTCCATCGGCGGTCAGGATGCCATAGACTGCGCGCACGTCTGAGGCCAGCAGAAGATCCTGAGGTTGATAGAGGTCGAGTTCCTGCCGTGTCTCGGCAAACAGAGGACGACCGTAGAGCGGGTTGTGCATGATGGGCCTGTGTCCTAGCAGGTAGTAGAGGGTCGGCGCAATGTCGGTCAATGTCGACAGGCGCGTGTCGTCGTATACAAGATGTTCCCGCATCTTTGGAGGCAGATGCATGATCAGCGGAACGCGCATGATTTCCGGCCAGATTGAAGTTGAATGACTATTTCGCCCGAATTCGCCGGTGGCATCGCCGTGGTCGCTGGTTACGATGATGATGCTGTTGTCGTACATGCCCCGCTGCTTCAGATAGCGGAAGAACTCCCCGAGGCATTGGTCGACCCAATGAACCTCGTACGAAATCCGGATGCTCATTCCTTCTGGCGCCTGCCAATGTTGCGAAGTCGGCGACGGCACTTCGTTCCTCGCAAACTGGTGCACGTTCTTAGGCTGCGCATAGAGGAATACGGGCTGCTCTGCGTTCCCCTGTAGGGCGTCCATTTCAGCCTGTGCCTGCTTGAGGGTTTCGCCCAGTTCCAGTTGGTTCCATAACTTCTTGTCTGCATCCAGCCTTATGATGTGGTCGTCCGCGGGAAGTAACGTGCTTAAGACCTCGTCGATGCTCACCATCATCTTGTAATCATCTGCGTGAAGCATGCGGTTGAGGCTGTTGAGCCGCGAGAAGGGTTGTGGATAGTGCGCGTGCAACATCATGGCTCCCGACCAGATTGCCGGTTCGGAAAGCGAGGTTCCGGCGTACTGTGAATACACGTTGTGCAGCACCACGCTGTCGCGAGCGAATGCATCCAGATTCGGCGTGTAGTTGACGCGAGGATTGTATGCACCCAGATAATCTGGCCGCATCGAATCGATCACGAACACGAAGATATTCGGCCGTGAACCTTTGGCGGGGACGAACTTGTCCACCAGTTGTACATCCACGCGCGCCTGCGCATCGCGGACGTTAGTGTAGTCGCGCAGTATGCGGCACAGATCGCCGCATACTTCACTGCGGCCGTTGCCAAGGATGTGATGCGTCAGTTGAAATGAAGTGTCTTGCTCGCCATAGGACTCCAGAGCGAGCGAGATCTCATCGTCCGTGGAACCAAGTGGCCTGCTCCAAAAGATTTCGCTGGCCTGCAATAGCTTGTACGCTGCGCCGCAACCCACCACGACAAGTACGATCGTCAGCACTGAGTAGTGGACGTGGACAGGTCGCAGACGAAGCAGGCAACCCGAAATCGCCACCCAAACGATAAGCGTGACAGTGCCTTCAAGGAATCCACTCCAATCTGCTCCACCGATCACAATCGGAAACAAGATGGCGACCGCGATTGTCACTGCCAGCACGAACGACGGGAGCGGGCGCGCACGATAACTCCTGGTGGATGTTCGCGCCAGCTTCAGGAGGGGAAGGACAATCGAGAATCCCCATAGCGTCAATCCTAAGGCGAGTGCTGCGGCGTAGGCTCGCGCAGACCATCCTGCGAAGCTCAGAGCATTCTGGAGGAAACGCGAGAGGGCAATCCAGAGCGAGGCCAACACGAGAGCACTTACGCCGACGCGTCGAAACTGCCTCGGATTCGCGGTCCTGGCTACGATCAAGAAGACCAGGTTGATGACGGACACGACTGCGGCGGCAAGCACCAGATGTGAAAGCAGACTCCACAGCGTGAGTTCAGCATCTGCTAACCGAAAGGCGATGGTTCGTGCTTGATGGTAAACGCGGATGCGCGAACCCACCGCATAGATCACCGAGATCGTGCACGCGATCAGGACCGCAGCCGAATATCCCAACGTGTGGTTGTCGGTACCATTCTGTGCTTTTGTCTCTTCAGAATCGGTCTGTCTCCAGAGAGCAAATAGGACGAGGGGCACGAGCGCGATGAGACTCCACCAATAAGCCTGACGATTATCTTCGAGCGTCGCCAGGAATGGATGAAAGACAAGATAGGTTCCGGTAGCTACGAGGACCACGACTCCTGCGACAAACTCGCGCTGCTTGTTTCTCCATGCGCCGCGCACATCCCAGTTCGCCGCGACTGCGGCAGCGGCAGCAAGCCAATACAGCGCTGACTGGTGGCGAACGAACCATGGCATCCATGCATAAGGGGGTGCTTTGATGAGAAAGAAGAACGTGTAGGGTAGAAACGCGAGCAGGCAATAGATCGACGTGAGAACGAAATAGGTTCCCGAAACCAGCCGCAACAGCGAGTTTACCCACAGCTTCACAGTGAACATTTCTATGGCGACACGAATTCCACGGAACCTGACGGACGATCCGCCTTAATTTTCAGCTACATCGGCAACGTCGGCAAGTTACCGTGGCGCGGACTTGCGGTTCACATGGGCAACCAGACTGCGCTCGAATCAGCTTGGATGAAGACAGTCGGTCGCAGTAAGCTGATGTTGAGGTGATCTTGGGGATGGCGAACCAGGCTGTCAAAAGAGCTGCAGTAGCGACTTCTGCGGCGTCGTTGTTTGCCCGCAATTTCTTCAAGCATCCGTCGATGCTGGGTTCGGTGATTCCCAGTTCCAGGTTCCTGGTGAAAAACCTGTTGAACCGAATCGACTGGGATCGCGCGCGCGTGGTCGTGGAATTTGGGCCAGGAGTCGGCACGATCACGCGCGAGGTGCTCAAGCGGATGCGTCCCGACGCGGTGCTGTTGGCTATCGAACTCAATGACGACTTTGTGGAATACCTTGGCGCGACCATCCATGATCCGCGCCTTCGCGTGCTGCACGGATCGGCCGAACATGTACGGCGTCTGCTTGCCGAACAGGGCCTTGTGTCTGCCGATTACATCATTTCCAGCATCCCTTACAGCTTGCTTCCGGGATCCTTGCGGCAGCAGATTGTTGACGAGTCGCGGCAAGCGCTAAAATCGCATGGTTCGTTGTTGGTCTTTCAATTCAATCGGGCTTTGTTGCCTTGTCTCAAGTCCAGCTTCGGCTCGGTCCAACTGAATTTCCATTTCCTCAACATACTTCCTGTACTCATCTTCCATTGCACGCCTTAGGATCTGCAGGGGTGAAAAACGGAAACTTCCGCGTCGCGAAATTTGGACCCAAATTCCTGAAAATACAAAGGGCAGTAAGGCGCCACGAAGGAAAGCAGGGTCAGAACATAACGGTTCATCGAGCATGGCCGACTCGATCTTTCCGCTCGAGATTATGGCTACATTGAGCTT
>Ga0207693_10000457_pt1 | contig 37236 bp, 31 predicted proteins | sample LARL81metaG_FD_184347 | JGI IMG/M metagenome (GOLD analysis project Ga0207693, IMG submission 184347) | Corn, switchgrass and miscanthus rhizosphere microbial communities from Kellogg Biological Station, Michigan, USA - LAR L8-1 metaG... | ecosystem: Host-associated > Plants > Roots >... | reverse complement strand
AAAGGGAGTGAAGTAATCGCTCCAGGTCAAGAAGTTGCCCGTGAGAGTCAGCTTCAAGAAGCTGTCAGCAAAGTCGGATCCGCCCGAGTTCGCGTTGAACACCCCATTAGCTGTGAGAAAAAACACATTTCCATTTGCGTCGGCAGCAGGGCCTGCGCCACCCTGCCAAATGTTTGCGCCGCGCGTTTGATTCGGAGCCGTCGAAAATGCCCCCAGCTGTTGCAGCAAAACCGGGTCGTACGCGAAGATCCAGCCGCGAGCGCCGTCACACCCGTTTGATCCGAAGGCGACATACAGCGTGCCGTTGGTTAGAAGCAGTCCAGCCCGTTGACATCCCTTGGGCGAATCAAATGTTACCGTGCCGTTCAAACCCTGTACCGAACCGCTGATTTGAACTGGGCTATGCAATTGCTCGTCGCCAGTCTTGATATTGATTGCATGCAACCGGTGCACATAACTGTAATTGGGCGCGGTCCCTTCTTTTGTTTTGACGGAAACGTAGAGGGTGCCAGCATCAGGGTCAATGACAGGAGTGCCCTGAATGCCCACTTCGTTATAGCCATTGACCTTGCCGCATCCCTGATCGGCAATTGGGACTGGAATAATCCCTCCACCGGGGTTAATGAAGCTGCGCTGCCACAATGGAGCGCCGGTAATGTTGTCCGCATCAAAGGCGTACAAGCTGTCATGCATGGTTGCCACAAAAACGACATTGTGAGAGGTGCCGCCAATGATGACGTTTGGAATGTATAGCGGTTGCGCGACGACGTAACCATCCACGTTGTAAAAGCCCAGTTTGGCAAATGTGGCTGATTTGACATTCGCCGGGTTCAGGAAGGTTTCGTTCGGATTCAGGCCAGTGCGGCCGTTGTCGTACCGGTTCGTTAGAACGCTGACTTGGCCAGTCAGAAAAACACTCGAGATCAACGCCACGGATGCAGTCAGGAGGACGGATCGCAGTCGAGTCAATGTCCATGACTTGTTCATTATTTCCTGGCGACCAAGCGTTGAGCCATGGCTCGCATTCGATGTGCGCTGATTTCTTCCGACGAGCGAATTGCTACTTCTCATCTGGATCCTCCAAAGTAATATCGAAACCCCGCGCCTTCGACGCAGGCCTTCCATGAACGGTGGCCAGAAAAATTCGCAAACGAATCCCTACTGTCCGGTACCTGAAAGTGCGACATTCTGCGGGCTGTTTACCGCGTTGTCGATGACCTTTAATTTTCCGCTGCGGCTTCCGCCAGCACGCGGGCTGAAGGTCACCGAGATTGTGCAGGTTCCTCCCGCAGCCAACGAACTGGGACAATCGTTGGATTGAGAGAAATCAGCGCTGTTCGTACCGATAATGCTGATCAAGCTAATCGTGAGCGGCGTTTTTTGGTGGTTTGTCAGCGTCGTAGGTAGCGGATTGCTGGAGCCGCCAACTGCTACCGCCCCAAAGTTCAACGAAGTGGGAGAAAACGTGACCGGGCTAGCTCCCGTTCCCCGCACGGCGATAGTCTGTGGACTGTTCGTTGCGCTGTCGGAGATTGTCACAGCTCCTGTTTTTGTCCCGAGGACGGTTGGGGTAAATGTCACGGTGATCTTGCACTTCGCACCTGGAGCAATCGAGGTTCCGCAGGTGTTTACCTGGCTGAACGGGGCGTTGGCTACGATGCTGATGTTGGTGAGCGCGACGTTCTGATTGTTCGTCAGAGTCACCGCCGGCGCGGTGCTACTCGCGCCTAAGGTGACATTTCCAAAATTGAGACTTGTGGGTGACACCGTGACGGGAGTGATTCCAGTCCCGCTGACGCCGATCGTCTGCGGACTATTGCTGGCGTCATCGGTCACCGTCAGAGTTGCTGAGCGTGATCCCAGCGCACCGGGAGTGAAAGTCACGTCAATCGCGCAGTTCGCACCGGCGCTCAGGCTCGATCCGCAGTTGTTGGTCTGAGCAAAGTCGGAACTGTTTGCACCGGAGAATCCGATGCTGCTGATGTTGAGCGTCACATTTTGTCCGTTGGTCAGGATCGCGGCTTGCGAAGCGCTCGTAGTCCCGGTCGCGACCGAGCCAAATGCCAGGCCGGTAGCGGGTGACAGTGTAGTTTGGCCGCATCCGGGGAGCCTGAAGTTCGAGATGCGCGTTTGCCAATTGTGTTGCGTTCCGGTCTGGTTCTGGCTGAAGTATTCGTTCACGTACCAGAAGGTGCAGTCATCGACAGGGTCCACCGTCATGCTGGTGTAGTCGCCCCACGTGCTCTTATTTTCTTCGTCCGCCGCTCCAGGAAACAAACTGAATTCAGCTGGGGCGCTTAGGTTGGTAAGGTTCCACCACGAAGCGCTTATACCGGGATGCGTTGAGCCGCTGGAGATGCTGTAACCTACTGCCGCTTCCGCGCTGCCGTCCTGCGCGATGCTCGGCATGAATCGGTACAAAGACGAGTCCGGGCTCACAGTCCCATTCTGGAAGAGAGCGGGAGTGCCAGCGCCTCGAAGTTCATACCAGCGAACCCCCGTTTGCTTGCTGTTTCCGGATCCCGTCAGAATTGTATGGCTGAATAGGAACGACTCGTACGAACTGAAATTCCTGTAGGCGAGACGCGGCATGAAACGGTCGCCAACCGAATCGATGCGAATTCCTGTGATGCTCGTGGTCGATTCAGGAACGCAAACGGTGTTGACGGGCTGAGTCGCGGTGTAGCAGCCGGGCGTATAAGGTGCTACGGGTTGTGTCGATTCGGTAAATGTGGAGTTGGCTGGGTGCAACCAATCAACGTGAAAGTCCCAAATATTAAAGAAGCTCGAGGTGGTGGTGACGCCGTCAAGAACGGGATTCTGAATGGCGACGAAATATTCATCTCGCCCGACGGGCGGAGCGGTTGTGCCTTCGAGGTCCGCGGGTATCAGACTGTGGCCGAGATATACACTGGTTCCCCCTGATGCGGGATCACGAAAGCACTGCGGAGACCTGGCGACACCTCCGACCAACATGTTTGCCCGGTCAAGGGCGCAGGCTACAACGGCCACTTCCTTGAAGTTGCTGCCCGGGTCTTCGACGTCTGTAGACATGTAGTACGCGTCGGCCCAGGTCCCGAACTTGGGCCAGTCGGGGAAGTACACATTTCCCTGAGAGTTTGTTCCCAAGATCGAATTCAGCGGAAAAGCGTACGTAAACCATTTCAGTGAACTGGACGAAAGGTCGTCCGTATTGGAGATTGCGACGCAGAAGAAATAATTGTTCGCATTATTTGTTCGAGCGCTGATGACCCATCGTGAAGCCAGGCGATCGAAGTCAACCAGACCATCGCCGGCGATCTGAGTGCAGTTGGTCAGGCCAGCGTTCTTCCATGGTGTCGCTCCCGCCTGCGGTGCAGACCATACCGGCGCAAAAGTTACTTTGTCGTAGGCCTGATATGCGACGTTGACCCACTCCATGAATTGCTTCGTACCGATCGCGCCATTGGGATCGATGTCGAATCCCGGGTTGGTTAGTTGCGACGCGTCGATACCCTCGAACGTATGAACCGTTTGCGCCTGCAAGGCGGACCACGCCACAACGAGGAAAAGCAGCGACAGCACTCTGCACGTGTTCATAGAACGAGATTTCCCTAGACCCGATGACTATCCAGTTTGGCGAACTGCAGAGGGAGGATTACAGAACTAGTTTGATATGCGCTTGGTCTGCGTCTGCCGCAGAGCCACTCAATGCTGGCATCATAGCAGATTCTTGCGCAGGCACCAGCACGAAATCGACAATGTTCATGCGCGTTTTCGTATGCAGAATCTTGCAACTGTGACAGGCCGCAAGAATTTGCATAGTGGAGAGCCGCGTCAGGCGGCACTGCCATCGCTGGATTCCAATGCCATCGTTGACACGGGAGCGTGTGACGAAACATTCGCGACACGTGCTCGCAGAATACGGTCGGGACAGATCATTTCCAGAACCGGAGTTGTCATGAAGGTCGTAAACAAAGCCATCAGGACCATCATAGAAAACAGGGCGGGGGAAATGACCTTGATATCCAAACCGATGTTCAATATGACCAACTCCATCAGGCCGCGGGTATTCATCAAGGTGCCGAGCCCGGCTGATTCCCTGAGCGGCATTCCCGCCAGCCAGGAGGCGATCATCGATCCTCCCAGTTTCCCTGCGGTCGCCACGAGGATGATCAAGGCGGTGTACATCCACATCTCAGGGCCATTTACCAAGCCGAAATTCGTGCGTAGTCCAGTGAATGCGAAAAACAGAGGCAACAGCAGAGTAATCGCGATGGTCTCGAAGCGATCCACGATATAGCGTACAAACTTCGCCTCCTTCGGCATGATCGCGCCCATCAGAAAGGCTCCGAAGAGCAAGTGAAGTCCCAACCATTCTGTGAGCAGGGCAGAGCTGAGAACCAGAAGCAGCATCAACGCCAGCAAATTCTCGGTCAAGCCGCCCTTCCGCTCGTAAATCGTCTGAAATCGCCGTAACAAGAGGCGGACTACGTAGATCATGAAGAGCGCGAAACCCAGCAGGCCACCCACGGTGAGCCAGATTGGACTTGCGCTGTGCGCCGATCGGATGAGAAGCACGATGTAGGCGAGGATGCACCAGCCGGTCACGTCGTCTACCGCCGCGCAAGCAATCGCAATGGTGCCTAGCCGGCTTCCTAGTAGGTCTCGCTCAGTGAGGATGCGCGCCAACACCGGAAACGCCGTGATGCTCATTGCGGCTCCCATGAAGAGCGCAAAGCTGCTGAAGGCAACGCTGTCGTCTGAGAGCTTGGGATAGAGATAAAGCGAAAGAAAGGCCGCGAGGACGAAGGGAGCGGTGATGCTCACGTGGCTGGTCAGAACGGCGGCGTGCCCGTGACTTTTCAGTTCCTTCGGATTGATCCCGAGTCCCACGAGGAACATGAAGATCATTACGCCCACTTGACTCAGCGCGTTCAGAAACCCCAGGCTGTTGGGCGGAAACAGATAGGCCGATACTCCGGGGGCCATCCATCCCAAGAACGATGGACCCAGGAGTATCCCAGCAAACATTTCACCAACCACACGGGGCTGGTGAATGAGACGGAAAAGACTACCAACAATCCGGCATACCGCGACCACCACTGCGATCTGCAGGACCAGCAAAAAGAGATTCGGCACTAGTGTCCTCCTCTTGCCGCAGGCGCACGCCGGAAGGCGCGGAATTCTACAGGTTTACAGGTCGGACAATCGGTAAGAGAGATCGTTCCCGTCAGCGATCTGGGAATTGCGATGGGATCCACAGTGGCCAGAAAAGCCAGTTCACGCCCATGAACGCAATCAGTATCATCCGAGGACGGAGGCAGCAGAGACGCTTTCAAGGTCGTACCCACTAGAACGCCTGACGCTGTGGATTTGGGGCTGTTCGGCACACTCAGCGTGAAGCTTCCGCCGGACTGCGAAATTGCTAGATCGGATGTTGTCAGCGACTTTCCGCACGGGAGAGCCGCTAAACGGGAAGGATCGGCTTGAAACGTCCAAGTGCCATCGACTGAAATCGGTGCAGCCTTGCCGCGCCCGGTCTTCAGGATGCCAACGAGTCCCAGGATCGGAAGTCCCACCAACAAAATGTAGGCGACGATGAAATTCCGGTTGCTGTGCATCATGGTTCCTCGCCTACTCGTTCGCGTCAGTTTATGCCAAGGTCGACGAGTTCAGAATTGTAATGCAGTGAGACCCATACGGTAGAGTCCCACTGCAGATTTGCTTGCCCCGATCGGTACGAACCGCGGGTGTATCAGAAGCGGTTAAACCGTCGGACGAAACGCGTTCGCTGTCAGATCGCCCAGAAGTTTGTGCCAGGGATGCTTTTCATTCTGCTCAACTTCAGTCACCATCTTCTTCATCTTTTCCAGCACCGCTGGTGTGGCATCGTCATAAACGTCGCCTTGCAGCAGCTTTAGGACATCGAGGCGATAGCGTGGATCGTTGATGAAGTAGGTGAACAGGACATTGAGCCGGTAGTACACAGTGATGAACTCGTACCAGTTCTTCGTGCCGAGGCGCAGCGTATTCTCAAAATTCGCGAAACTCTTCCGCGAGAAGTCGTTGGTCTCGAGCGCGCTCAGAATGTCCTTATGAGCGAAGCGTGAACTATTCAGGGCAATGCTGACGCCGGTCGAGAAGATTGGATCGACGAATCGCCCAGCATCTCCGACCATCACCCAGCGATCGCCGCAGAGTTGCTTCATGGCGTAGCTGTAGTCGCCCTCGTCCTTGAAGGGGCGAATGCGATTCGATTTCCGAAGGGTTTCCTCGATCATCGGACGGGTGCCGACCGATTCCCAGAAAAACTTCTCGCGGTCCGCTTTTGATTTCGCGAAATTCTTCTTCTGCGTCACCACGCCCAGGCTGGTCACGGTGTCGCTGATCGGAATCTGCCAGATCCACGTATTCGAAAGCGGCAGGAAGTGAATATAAATGTAGTCCAGATTGGTATCGCGCTTGGCGAAAACCTTGCGGTCGTAGCCATCAAACCAGGAATGAATCGCGTACTGGTCGAACACCGTATCCTGCACCTTGAGTTTGAGCTGATTGCCCAGGAATGTATTGCGGCCACTGGCGTCGACGACCATCTTGCAACTGACGCTCATTTCCTGCGAGCCCATGGTGAACCGAACCAGAGGTTCTTTGGGTCCGAAGTCCACAGAGACAACTTTCACCCCGTCATACACGGCTGCTCCCAGCTTGTTGGCATGCTTTAGAAGCATGAGGTCAAACTTGCCGCGGTCGACGTGGTAGGTGTAATTTTTGTCGATGCCCGGCTGCTGCCGTTCTTCGAAGCGGATGTCGACGTTGCAATCGGGAGCAAGACCATCGAGGTCATGCACGTAAGGCATCTTCTTATCATCTGTAGTCCAAACCGCGCCGAACTTATGGGGAAACTTCGCCGCTTCCATTTGCCCCAGGAAGTCCAGGTCTTTGAAGACACGGGTAGAAGAAGGAACTAACGACTCACCCACATGGGGCCGAGGAAAGAGTTCGCGCTCAAATACCACGCAACTCACACCGGCCTTGGCCAGGTAGGCAGCCATCGACGCTCCTGCGGGCCCTCCGCCGACGATGGCGACATCAAAATCTGGCTTGGTAATAACCAAAGCTTTCTCCCTTCTGGAATGGTGATGCTGTTTTAGCTCGTGGCGACCTGCTTGAAGGCGTCGACCGTCATGTCACCCAAGGACTTGTGCCACGGGTGCTTCACGTTCTGCTCGACTTCCGACACCATCTTCTTCATCTTCTCAAGCACTGGCGGCGCGGCATCGTCATAGACGTCACCTTGCAGCAGCTTCAGCACATCGAGGCGGTAGCGCGGATCACCCACGAAGTAGGTGAACAGCACGTTCAACCGGTAATACACGGAGATAAACTCGTACCAGTTCTTGGTCCCGAGCCGGATTTTGTTTTCGAACTCGGAGAAGCTGGCGCGCGAAAAGTCGTTTTTCTCCAGCGCGGCGATTACATTCTTGTGCGCAAACCGGGAGCTGTTTAACGCGATGCTCACGCCTGTAGAGAAGATAGGATCGACGAATCGTCCCGCGTCCCCCACCATCATCCAGCGGTCGCCGGTGACCTGCTTCATGGCGTAACTGTAGTCGCCCTCGTCTTTGAAGGCGTGCATTCTGTCGGCCTTAAGCAGGGCATCCCGCAGTGCCGGGCGTGATCCAACGGCACTCCAGAAGAACTCTTCGCGTTCTTGTTTGGACTTGGCGAAGTTCTTCTTCTGCGTAACTACGCCGATGCTGGTGACGGAGTCAGTAATGGGAATTTGCCAGATCCAGGTATTGGAGATGGGCAGGAAGTGAATGAAGATGAAGTCGCGGTGCTCATTCTTTTTGGAGAACACCTTGCGATCGTAGTTGTCGAACCAGGTGTGAATTGCATACTGGTCGAACACAGGATCTTTGACTTTGAGCTTCAGTTGATTTCCCAGGAAGGTGTTGCGGCCGCTGGCATCGATCACCATCTTCGCGGTCAGGCCCATTTCCTTGCCGTTTCGTCCCATGTTGAAGCGGACGACCGGTTCCTTGGCGTCGAAGTCAACCGAGCTCACTTTCACGCCTTCATACACCGTCGCTCCCAGCTTGTGGGCGTGTTGCAGGAGCATGAGATCGAACTTGCCGCGATCGACGTGATAAGTGTATTCCCGGTCCACGCCATCCTGTTTACGCTCGTTAAAGCTGATGTCGACGTGCGAGCTCGGGGCCAAGTTGTCTCCCTTGCCGTCGAAGCCGCCCTTGAAATCCATGTCATATGCGCCCCGGTCTTCGGCAGTCCAAGCTGCGCCAAACTTATGGGGAAACTTCGCTTCCTCCATCTGATCGAGGAAATCCAGATCGCGGAAAACCCTCATGGCAGAAGGGACGAGTGACTCGCCAACGTGAGGTCGTGGGAACAGTTCGCGCTCGAGAACTACGCAATTCACTCCAGCTTTTGCGAGATAGGCGCCCATGGAGCCGCCTGCAGGTCCGCCGCCAATGATAGCGACGTCAAAATCGGGTTTCGTAAGAACCAAAGTACTTGCTCCTTGATAAGGGTTATGGATTGCTGCGAAAAGCCAGTCCCTTGGGGGGAATTTTGAGGTACTGCGCTGTAGTTGATCCAATATGACTGGCCTTGCCTGCCACTGTCAAGAGACCTTTTACCCTAGTCGGGACGCGAGTTGCAGTTCGTTTTACGGTAACTGTTACTTCGGCGTGCGGATTTTCGCTAGGTGATAAACGGCTCAAAATAAAGGGCCGCGACAGCTGCGCTGATTCGCGTCTTGGCCGTGTCCCCGCGCCCGGAGACAGGGGCAGGTAACCAATTCGGGAGGTTACTTGGAAGTTCCACTCGCGACCGTTTCCGCGCACTGTTTGAAGAACAGGTCCAGATCATGCGCGCAGATCATATCGAGGCTCCATCGCGGTCTTGCGAATTATTTCAGTCAGGCGAAGCAGATGTAGATCGAGAGAGTCGGGAGCAGGGAAGCACGCGGTAGCTTGCTGCTATCCGCCTTCCAAAGGTGGTACGTAAGTTTGAAGCTCAGAGCTCGAGGCTACCTTCTCAGAACGGTATATCGTCGTCGGTGATCGGTCCGGAGCCTGCCGGTTCGGGCTCGGGAGTGCGTTGATCAAAATTGTTGCTGCCTCCGGCAGAAGATGACGACCCGCGTGAACTTCCGGCGAAATCGCCTCCGCCACCCTCGCCACGTCCACCCAGAAGGATCAAATCACTGGCTACGACTTCGGTCATATATTTCTTCTGCCCGGATGTTTTGTCGTCCCAAGAACGAGTCTGCAGGCGTCCTTCGATATAGACCTTGCCGCCTTTCTTCAGATACTCGCCAGCAATCTCGGCCAGACGTTGCCAGAGCACGACATTGTGCCATTCGGTTCGATCCTGCCATTCGCCGGCCTTGTCTTTGAAGCGTTCGTTCGTAGCGATGGTGAGCTTGGCAACAGGCGTACCCTGCGGGGTGTACTTGATCTCAGGATCCTTGCCTAGATTTCCAATCAACTGAACGCGATTCAGACTCTTGCCAGCCATAAGGGTGCTCCTTTGCAGGGGTTCAATATAACAGAAGGAGGCCGGTGGAGATCGTGCTGCCAAGCACAAAATCCACGCGGAAGTGTCGTTTCGGGCCGGTCGTCTCGTGCTCGTCCCGGATTTTCATGCGCAAGTAAGGTTCATAAATTGAGCGGCTTCAGGGTATAATTCCGCGCATGCCTCCTGCTCCCGGTGCCACCAAAGCCGTCGGTATGGTTCCCGATGAACTGAAGTTTGAGCCGAAGTCGAAAGGTCTCGCCACCCCGCGCAAGAAGAAGCCGAAGGAATTGGCGGTCATCACCGAGTGCTGCACCGGATGTGCTGGCTCGCCCGCATGCGTCGAATACTGCCCCGTGGAAGACTGCATGTTCTGGGTTCCCGACGAAGATCATCCGCCGTTCGGCCGCATCCAGATCGATCCCATCCTTTGTATCGGTTGCAAGAAATGCTTGAGCAAGGGCCCGGATGGCTGCTTCCTCGATGGTTGTCCCTGGGACGCGATCGCGATGGTCGATACGGTGGAAGTGGAAAAAGAAGTCGGGCCGATGGCAATTTAGAGAATCTCTCAGCTGTCAGCCGTCGGCTTTCAGTTGCAGCAAGTCCCACCTGTTGCCGTAGAGATCTTCAAAGACCGCGACCGTGCCATACGCCTCTTCGCTTGGCGGTCGGATGAATTTCACGCTCTGGGCAGACATCTTCCGATAATCGCGCCAGAAATCGTCCGTCTGAAGAAAGAGAAAAACACGGCCACCCGTTTGGTTGCCGATGCGGCTGGCCTGCTCGGGATTGACGGCACGCGCGAGCAGCAAGTCCGTGCCCTCAGAGCCTGGAGGCCTCACTAGCACCCAGCGCTTTCCGTTGCCGAGGTCTGTGTCTTCGATTAACTGGAACCCGAGCGACCGCGCGTAGAAGGAAATGGCTTCATCGTAATCACGAACGACCAGAGCAACGTAGCCCAATCGTTGTGCCATGCCAGATTAGTTCGCTCCCGCGCGCTTCCGAATCTCTTGTTCTGTCTCCAGCGCTTGCTTGCGTACATCGTTGGAAATATCGGGCAGGTCTCGTTCGTAGGGACGAATCGCTGATAGATCTTCCAGTTGCCCGACCAGATACAGTGCTCGCAGCGCTTCCCATACCTGCTCGGTTCCCGGGTCGACGACAGCCACCTCTGCTCCGGCAGCGACGTTCGCGCCAGGTTGCGAAACGGATCGAATGCGTCCCGGAATTGGAGAGCGGATCTCAATTGGCATCGAGGGAGTGGTGGTTGCCAATTTTGCGAGCAATCCTCCCTGATGAACCGCTGTTCCCGGTCGGTCTGAGTCGATGACGTGCCCATCCGCTGGAGCGCTGATTTGTGCCGACTGCAACAACGCCACGATTTGCGGACGCCCGGTGGGGTCGCCGAAGCGCACGAGTGACAACGCGGCGTTTCCTCGAACCATGGGCGACGGGTCTGCCAGCATCTTCAACAATGCTTCGTGAAAACCGGCGCCCGATGGATCCAGTCCCATCACCCATGCGTCTGTATTGCGTACTTCCTCAACCGGATCATTGGCGAGACGTACCAGGTCTGGGTACCATCGCTGAACATCGGTGTTGCTTGCCGACTTTTCAGAGTGCGTTCTGTCCGGCGCACCCATGCGCTCCCCCATTTGCACCAAGGCATGCTGGATATGGCGTGGCTTCTTGTCGTCGTGGAGATACTCGGTCATCTGCTGTTCGGAAAGATGGCGCCCAAACCACGTATTCCACCAGAACAGAAATGGCATGAGGACGATCAGCCAGCCTGTGGCAAAGAACAGTATCTTCTGAGTACGCGACATGCTGCGCTTGGCCTTGGCCTCCGGTTCAGTAGAACTCACGGCACTCGGAGCGGACGATTCAGGCTGATTAGACATGGGATATCGAAAAAAACTATAAATCATTCCTACTATTCTTCTACATCGGCGTCGAGCACACGCTCCTGTTCAAGGTAGTGTGACATGGCATACTGTGCCAAAAGAGGCGTCTGGAGGCGGATTTCAGCGCCGATCCACTCGCCTTTGGCATGAGGAAGATCGGGCGGATGATTGCAGCGTCCGCCACTGCCAAACTGCGGTCCAAAATCCGCGCTCTGAATCTGATCATACTGCTGGATCTCGCGCCACGCCGCGTCGCCGACTGTGCCGGAGACATCGATTTTGAGTTTCAGGAGAGACATAAAAATCAATTCACCACAGAGGGTACGGACGACACCGGGACAAGCAGAATAGAAACTCCTTTAGATTGCTCCTCGGGTACTCGAAGTTTTTGTCTGTCTCCTCCGTGGCGAGTACTAGCTGTGCGGAAACCACCGGTAAAGCATGAAATATACGATCACGCCTGTGACGGAAACGTACATCCAGAGCGGCCAGGTCCAGCGAGCAATGGCTCGATGCCTATCGTAACGAGCCTTCAGGCCGCGACTTAAAGTCACGATCGCGAGAGGAACAATGACGATAGCGAGGGTGACATGCGAAATCAGGATCGCAAAATAAACTGGGCGCGCCCAGCCTTCGCCGAGGAATCGAATGTTCCCAACCCTGAAATGGAAAAATAGGTAGCAGCCAAGAAACAACGCCGAAGCGACGACAGCTGCAATCATGCACGCACGATGGGCGGCGATGCGTCCGCGTGCAATCAGCACGCGCCCAGTGAAAAGTAATGCGGCACTGGTTCCGTTCAGAGTAGCATTCAGGGCAGGGAAGAAGGCGTATTGCTCAGCGATCACGCAGCAGGCCTCGTCGTCCGGCGGTTTGCCATCAAAACCGCCAGCCCTAGCATGACCAACGAGAAAAGCAGCAGCGTCGCCACGGCTGAAGGCAATGGAAAGCTGGTTTCGGCCCCTGGATAAAGCAAGGCTCGTAGCGCCTCGACTCCGTATGTCAATGGATTCAGCCGCATGATGACCCGAATCCACCCCGAAGCTCCCGCGAGAGGGAACAGCGCTCCCGACAGCAGCCATAGCGGAATCAGAAACAGATTTACGATGCCATGAAAGGCCTGCGAGGAATCCATCGGCCATGCGATCGCGAAGCCAAGTGCGGTTAGGGAGAACGAAACGAGAAAAACGACAACCCCGACCAGCAACGCTTCCACGAGGTCGAGATGTACGCCGGCGAAGGGCGCGAAGATCAGGAAAATCATCCCTTGAATGGCCGAAAGCGTGGTTCCGCCAAGCACTTTGCCGAGAACGATTGCAGTGCGCGGCACCGGCGCGACCAGCACCGAGAGCAAGAATCCCTCTTTTCGGTCTTCAATCACCGACATCATTGTGAAGATCGAAGTGAAGAGGACGATCATGATCAGCGCGCCGGGATAGAAGTAATCCAGGTAGTGCTGCTGACCGGGTCCACCACCCGAACGAAATGACGTTCCGAAACCCGAGCCGATCACCAGCCAAAATACCAGGGGAGACGCCAAGACCCCTACCACGCGCGTGGGTTGCCGGTAGAAGCGCACAATCTCGCGCCACCAAAGCGTAAATGCAGGTAATGCCACTCCCGCGGAGGGAAGCCGTGTCAAAGTTACAGCGTGGGTTGCCATCAGTTAACTCGCTTTTGCCGTAGGTGCCTTCGTGGGTGCGCTTTCCTTCTTCTTGCCGAGCATTCCGCGGTCGCGCATTTCCCAGAATGCATTCAACAGGAAACATGCGGACAGCGTCAGCAGGATCAGCGTCATGAACAGTCCGTCCATTGTGACTGAAAACGGAGACAGGATGATCATGCCACTGACGAAAATCCAAACAACGCCAAACAAGGGAACTACGCCGAGTACGAGAGAAAGCACCAGAATCATTGGACGCAAGCTACCTCCTCTTCTTCTTGTTTTCGGATTTACCTTCGGAAACCGCTTCGCGCTCTTCACTCCAGAATTTGTGGCCGGTGCGATGGATGAATACATCCTCCAGCGCCGGTTTGCTGACGGAAATCGCCTGAATCTCGCCCGGGAACGCCTCGACCACGTCAGGAACAAACCGGTGCCCACCCTCACGCTCAATCCGTACCTGGTTCCCGAGCACGGATGCTTCTACGCGAAACCGTGCCCGGATGTGGTCGGCCAGCAAAGCGGCGTCGTGCGCGGCATCGAGCATGATCACATCACCGCCGATTTCACTCTTCAATTCTGTTGGCGTTCCCAGAGCAACCAGATTTCCTTCATTCATGATGGCAAGGCGGTCGCAGCGCTCCGCTTCTTCCATCAAATGAGTCGTGACCAGCACGGAGACATGCTCTTCATCTCGCAGGATTTGTAAATACTGCCACAAATCCCGGCGCGCTCCCGGATCAAGCCCCGTCGTCGGTTCATCGAGCAATAGCACTCCAGGATGGTGCAAAAGTCCTTTTGCCAGTTCGATGCGGCGCTGCATTCCCCCGGAGAATGTTTCCACGCGCTCTTTGGCTCGATCAGCCAGACCCACCCGGTCGAGAATCTCTCCCACGCGCGCCTTGAGAGCGGACCCACGCAAACCATAGAGATGACCTTGATGCCACAGGTTCTCGTATGCAGTTAACTTTGCATCAACGCTCTGCGCCTGAAACACTACGCCAATCTGTCTTCGCACGTTGGCGGGATCCTGCGCGGCATCGCAGCCCATTACCAGGGCCCGGCCGCCGGTGGGAATCATCAGCGTCGATAGAATTCGGAATAGCGTAGTCTTTCCACTGCCGTTCGGTCCGAGTAGTCCGAACAACTCCGCTGGCCGCACATCGAAGGAAACTCCATTCAACGCAGTTCGATTTTCATAGCGGTGAACCAAATTCTGTACGGAAATAACGGACGCGGCAGACTGCTCGGCTTCCAGGCCGGGATCAGCGAGCGAAGAGACTTTTGAAACCAAAGGAAACTCCGAGGACTACAACCAGTTTACGACATCATGGGCAAAACTATGCGGCGGAACAATAGCGACAGTCGAATCCCTGGGAAGAGAACGCAACTCGCGCCATCGCTCGCTGTCAGGAGCTTTACGCTGCCGAGGCATCCCGTTGCGCCTGGGGCAATCGCTCTTCGAAGGCCACGGGCACATGTCTCCATACCTGGATCGACAGGATTACGGTGCTTGCCAACAACAAGGCTCCCACCGCCACATGTGCCACAGTCGCCACCACCATGGGAAGTTCCGGTTGCACCGCATCTCGACCCCACGAGACGCGGGTGAGAAACGCCGTGAATCCCAGGCACAACTGAGCAATGACCAGTGACAACATAAGAATCGCGGGGCGACGAACGGCCTCGATCTGCGGATAGATCGTGAGGGCGCGGATCGCCGTCCACGCCAGCACGAATGAGACAACTACAGCGTGCACCACGTGAGGCCACCAACTCAACCCGTGGTGACGAAACATCGCCCCCAGGATGAGTTGAACGTAGAGCACGAAAATAGATAATAGCGTCAAGGTGAACAGGCTGGGACGACGCGGGTCATACTCGACTTGAGGCTGCTCTTCAATCCACTTGCGGCCGGTGAATAGCGCCACGGCAACCGCGATGCAGAAGAATGTCTGCGCCAATGCGGCGTGGGCCGAAGAGACAGCGGGCGGCAGATAGAACAAAACCGTGATGCCGCCAAGGACTCCCTGCGCAATCACCGTTCCTAGCGCGGCAAAACCAAGATTACGCAGCCAACGTCGCTTCTCGGTCCGCCAAGTCCACACCGCAAGGATGATTGTAAGCAGTCCCGCACCCTGCGCGATCATGCGGTGGGTGTGTTCGAACTTCACACCCCCCACCAGCTTGGGGATCTTGTACCAAGAACCAAATGACGTCGGCCAGTCGGGTACCGACAGTCCGGCGTCATTGCTTGTGACCAGTGCCCCCGCGATGATGAGAAGAAACGTCCAGCAAGCAAGAATGACCGCGAGCCTGTGATGCCCGCGATTGAAGGATGTCGCGATGGCTTTCAGAGTAGGGCCCCTTGGGTCAGGCAGTCTCCGGAGTTGGAGACCACCCTTGGGTTAGGAGGTCAAGGCAGGCAGCAACAGTGAGTGCAACCTGCCTTGTCCAACCCGGTATTCTATCACCGTCGAAGCTACTCGCCTCCCGCTTTGAAGCTCTGGTCGACGGTCTTCGTATCCTTGGCAGCGACGGTCACTTTCTGGTCTTGCTCCCCAAGTTTCTCGTGTACGAACGCGATGGTGTAGTCGCCCGGCGGCAAGCCTTTGATCTCATACTTGCCATCTTTGGATGTGACAGCAAAAAACGGGCTCTTTACTACGTTGATATACATCTTCATCCACGGGTGCTGGTTACACTTCACCGGCAGCATGATCTCTTCACGGGCGAAGTTCTTTTCGATCGCCGGAGACGATGGCGGCTGCGACTCGTTCCACTCGCGGTTGTCTTTTGGAGTCGGATGGATGTTGTGAGTCGTGGGATCGTCATTCTTGATTTGGACGGTCTGACCGGCCATCACACCTAGAACATGCGGATGGTATTGGCAGCCCTTCTGATCAAGTTCCACCGGATCCTTGGGCGTGTCGAATGTACGGCTACCCAGTCCGTCTTTGACATAAACGAAGACATTCGCCAAGTCGCCGCCCGTGACCACAACGTTCTCGGCTTCGTTGGTGCCCTTGCAACCGGGATCCTGGCTCATATCGATCTTCGCTGCTTTGGGTGCTGTGCCGTCGAATTTTACCGTGCCATTAATCGTGGCTGCCGTGGCCGGATCGATTGGAGTTGCCGGCTGCGCAGGAGTTGCCGATTCCGTCGGAGCGTTGCTGGATTGCTCCGTATTTTCTTTCTTGTTGCATGCTGCCATGATTAGCAGGCCGCACAAAGCCAGCATGCTGATGGTCATTGCTCCCCAACCCGTTTGCTTATTCATGATGTCGCCCTTTCATTTTATGTGTAGCGCCGGCGACGCGCCGGCTGTCGCGAGAGCGTGCCCGCCCTCGCAGTAGATCGTTAGACATAGGCAGAACCACCGATCAAACCGCACATTCTACCGCGAACCTCCGCCCGCGGTATGATGCGATTCCACCGCTGCCTGTTTACGCTTACTCGAAGGCTGTAGGGACGCCTTCGCCCGAGGCATGGAAGATGCCACACGGCGCTGTTCTTCAGGCGTTAACTGGAAGATGTAATCGGTCAAGAGCTTGCGATGGTCTCCTTCAAAACCGTTGAAAGTCGGAGGAGTTGGTCCGGCAAACACCCATTGGTTGTTCTGCTGCCTGAACAAACCCGAAGGCATTGAGGTGCCCGGGCTGACCGCCTGCGGATCGGTGATCCAACGCTCCACCCAATCGGGTTTCAGCCGTTCCTTCGCCAGCAGGAAGTTGGGGGCTGTCGCGATCTTATCGTGTGCGGGATCGCCCGTGGCATGGCATTTCAGGCAAGGCGCTGCCGTGCTCGAGAACAGACTTCGCGCCATGTCACTTTCCTTGGCCGTAAGAGTTGGCACTTCTTCCGGAATGTACGGAAGAGGTTGCTGCGACAAAGCCTCGAAGAAGCGCACCAGCTTTCGAAGTTCGTTATCCGAGAACGAAAAAGTTGGCATGCGGACTTTTAGATATGGCCGCACCCCATTGCGATTTGTGTCAGTAGTGCTGAGCGCCGGATTCGATAAGAATTTCCGAAGCCATTCAGGGTCGACGCGCGCCCCTTCCGTCAGAAGTTTCGGAGGCAGTTGCTCCTGCGCATCCTGGTATTGCTTCAAGCCCATCAAGATCGTCCGCTGCCCGGGGATGAACTGGTGGCAACCCATGCAGTTGTACTTCTTAACCACCCACCAGCCTTCCTGAATATCGTGCCGCGCATCGCCCGGCTTGTATTGGTAACTCTGGGGAAGGGAAGTCTCCTGGCTACCCAGCAGGAACGTCGTGAGGTCGAGCACCTGATCTTTTGTCAGGTGCACGTTCGGCATGCGCAGCGCCTCCGTCTCGCTCTTTACTTTGCCCTGATCATAGACGTTCGGTTCGGCGAGTTTGTGCTCGAAAAACCCTTTATGGTCGTACCATGGTTCTGTTGCCGGGCCGTCAGGCAGGCGGGCCAAATCTTCTTTGTCCTTGATCGGCTCTGCGCCTTTGCCGCCGCGCTGTGCGACTTCGGTAAACAACGCGAAATCCAGACGCTCGATCGGTTTGCTGCCTTCAAAGGTCAGTTCGGTGCCGATGCGGCCTTCCTCCTCCATGCCAGCGATTTCGTGGCAGCCGCCGCAGCCGTAGAAGCGAACCCATTTCTTACCTTCTTCTTTCAGCGCCGGATCATCCATGAACGACGCATTCGCGTACGACGACGGTTCTTGCTTCTTCTGCGACATCAGATATGTGGCAATGTCCTCGGCGTCCTCCGGACTCAGACGAAGGCTCGGCATCACCGTCATGTTCTGTACTTGCAGTTCGTGTCCATCATTCGGGCAACGGCTGTGGTCCAGGTCGAATACGTAGGGAAGGTTCTTCTTCGCGTAATCTTCGGGACCGATGTCCTTCTTCTCGTAGGGACAGTAAGGCCGTGTCCGCTGGCGGGCGTTGTGGATCCAACGCACCAGGTAGTCGTAGTTCGCTTTCTCTCCAACCCGCGTCAGGTTTGCCGCGAAAGTTCCGCCTTGCATCTGGTCGCCTTCACCGATGGAGTGGCACGCCAGACAGCCTCGCGTCTCGAACAGTTCCTTTCCGTGAGCGGCATTGCCGGGCTTGTGCTTGGGCAGTTGGTCGGTAAAGCCTGATTGCCAGATGTAAGCCGATATCGCCTGAATTTGATGGTCGGTAAGGCGGAAGTTCGGCATCTTCGTGGTCGGACGGAAATCCGAAGGCTTTCTTAGCCACACCGGAATCCAATTCTTGTTCAGCTTCAGTCGCGCATCTTTTAGGTTCGGCCCAACCTTTTTCTGATCCTGCATCAGGCTGTGCGACTGGAAATCAAGTTGCTGCAGACGAGCATCCAGCTTGCTATTGGCCACTCTGAGGTCGACGGCTTGCGTGTTTAACTTGTTGGCTGCGTCATTGGACTCAGCAGCGTCAGCCTGTTTCATCAAGTCTGCGGAATTCTTTGCGTTTTCTTTCTTCTGGGTTTCAATCTGCTTGATCTGCTGGCCGACAGAGTTTAGGTCTTCTGGCTCCTTGTCGTAGCCTTCATAGCGATGGCAGCCCATGCAGCCGCGCTGCCGGAACAAGTCCTTGCCGTTGTTGATGGTATCGAATTGGAGATCGCCGCTAACCAGCACCATGTCGGCGGAATGACAGGTCTGGCAGCCCGCTTGCGAATTTTCTTTGGGATACAGCGGCCATAGCCAATGCTCATAATTTCCATGAGCCTTTTCGATGCTGGTGGTCGCGCGCCCATTTCCTTGATGACACGGGGAACAGCCAAACCTCTCCGGATCGTGAATCGACAGCAACTCCGGCTCGGGATGGCTTATGAACGCATTTGCATATTCGTCCGGTTTCTTTTCGCCTTTGCCGGTCATGGCCGCAGCCGTGATTTTCAGCGGCTCGCGTGTGTTCATGTGGCAGGACTCGCATCGGTCCACGATGTTGGCATCAGCTACGTTGATCTGCACGATCGCCGGATCCCATTCCGTCGCCCGTTTCCGCAGTCCCTGAATTTGCTGCGGCGTCAGATCGACCATGTGATCCGAGATGTATTCATCCATCTTCGCCTTGGCTGCCGTGACCGGCTTCAGCACGTCGCCCAGTTCAAGGCTCAGCTTGGTACGCTCGTCACGGATTTCGTTATACTTTTCCTCCAATTGCGGAAATGTGAACTTCTGCCTCGTGCCGTCAGGAAACTCTACCGTCGCCTGCTCGGCCTTGTAGGAATCAATGTCTTTCTGCTTGGCTGCTTTCGAAGAGGCGCTGGTGCTAGTTTCCAGTTCGTAGGTGAGGGCGTTTACGTACGCTCGACGGTCGGTAAAAACGCTCTGTACTGCCAGCAAACGGGCGCTGGCGTCATCCAGTTTCTTGCGAGCCTCTTCTGCTTGCGCTTTGGAATCCTGATAAGCCTTGTCGTAATCCTGCTTCAAAGCGGCGTATTGCGGATCCTTTTCCACGGACTGCTCGGACTTCGCGGAAGTCGACTTCGCCGTGTTCAAGAAGGCAGCATAACGATCTTTCCAGTGATCCTGGAATGCCTTCCACGGCCGCTGTCCCCAGGCTTCGTCGTACAAAGCCCAGAACAGCGTGGCGATCAGAATGACCGTCGCAATCAAGTAATGGATGGCGTACGATTTTCCGGTTATCGGATCCTGCTCGGGGATGGGTTTTTCAGGCACCGGATTGTCCCTCTTATCCTTTTGAAGACGATCTTTCGAAACCAGGAGCTCGAAGCTAAGAGCTAGTAGCTAGAAGCTGCCTTTCTCACACGTTAAACCAGGGCGTGATCCACACATACTTGATGTGCCACAGCAGCCGCAGAGCCATCTTCAACGGCAACGCAATCATAGTGAGCCAGAGAAATGCCATGAGCGAAAACTGCAGCAGGCTCATGCGTTGGAAATCCTTTTTCATTTTCCGGCGGAACAGTGAGTACACTGCGCCGCCGCCGACCAGATAGAATCCGACCACTACGATCGCGCCAAAAATTGCTTTCGCCGCGTTCGAGGTGAGTCCAAACAGATCGGGTAGATCGCGGTTTACCTCGTAGATCAACCGGTTGTGGTCCCAGGTTTGTCCCGGCCAGAACCACTGCCAGCCCGGACCGCGAATGAACGTCCCAATGATGATCATCGCAACCCACAAAATCACGAACCCGAACATGAAAGTGGAAATCGAAAACTTGCGCTGCTTCCAGGTGTAATACCCGCTGCCCAAGGGATTGGTATCAATGTAGGGAATCACCATCAATCCGATGATGATCATCGTGGGCATCACAACACCAGCAATCCACGGATCGAAATAGACGAGCATCTCCTGCAGTCCGAGAAAATACCATGGAGCTTTGGCAGGATTCATCGTCAGATTGGGGTTAGCAGGTTCTTCGAGCGGCGCGTTCAGGGTGATCGACCAAACCATCAAGATGATGGTGATGATGATGGCCGCAAGGAATTCGACTCGGAGCAAAAAAGGCCAAACGTGCACCTCTTTTGCCCAACCGGGCTTGAAAGGCCAAGTCTTGCGATGATGCGTCTTGGCCATTGCCGGATCGGCCTCAAGCTGCTCGATCAACTCATCGTTGGCCCGTGCCTGTTTCACCGCCAGATAAATATAAAACGCAAGCAGCGGAATCAAGCCCACGATCGGCACGTTGTCAGGCGCCGAACAGATTTCCCAAAGTTGTCGCCAGTCCATAATCTCTCCACCAACCCTGTGGGGACAGTCGCCATCGGCTGTCCGTCGAGCGGAGCTCGACGCCTTTTTTCAAACACTGCCGGGCTTTGCCCGGCGGACAGCCCCTTCGCCGAGCTCAGTGTGGGCTAAGGCGTGTTATTCCTACGAAGCCGCCTACTCTCCTGCCGCCTTTGGCCCCCGCCGCGGTTTGTCCGCTTCCGCTTCCAGCATCACTGGAGCTGGCCCGGAAATCCCGCCGTCCTTGCGGACGCGCCAGAAGTGCACAATCATCAGCACCGACGCTACGATCGGAATCCCGATGCAATGCCAGATGTAGGACCTCAACAGAGCATTCGCGTCGACAATCGACCCACCGAGCAATCCAAATCTGACGTCGTTGTATGGCGTCATTCCGAGCATCGACCCGAATGGACCTTCATGCCCCAGCAGTGGCGTTGCCCGCGCCATATTGGTTCCTACCGTGACAGCCCAGAATCCGAGTTGATCGTCGGGAAGCAGATATCCGGTGAAGGAGAGCAACAACGTGAACACCAGCAGCAGAACACCAATGTTCCAGTTAAACTCGCGCGGTTTTTTGTACGATCCCGTCAGGAATACGCGGAACATGTGCAGCCACACGCCGATGACCATCAGGTGAGCCGCCCAGCGGTGCATGTTGCGTAAGATCTTCCCGAACGGTACATCATGCTCCAGATACAGAACGTCACGAAACGCCTGCACCTTGCTGGGGTGGTAATAAAACATCAACAGCACACCCGTATAGGTCAGGATGATGAACAGGTAAAACGTGATGCCACCCATGCCCCAGGTATAGCTGTAACGCACCGCATCCCGATTAATCTTCGCAGGATGCAAATGCAGGAACACGTTGGAAAGCACGCCCAGTGCTCGGTTTCGCGGCGTGTCGTCGTGTTTGTGGCGGAAGATGGACGTGTAGACCTGTGTCTTCGTCGGATCTTTCAGCCCCTCGATCTGTTCCTTGGTCTTGGCAGGGATGTCGGTTTTAAGAGCTCGAATGTCGTCTTTAACGCTGGTAGTGACTCTATCCACCAGTCCGACTTTGCCGTTCTTTCCATGCGGGCCGCCGTTAGACCCGCCGTTGCCGCCGTTCGGATTGTTTTCGTCAGCCATAAGATTTTGAAGCGCCGGCGTCCCGCCGGCAGTCGGGAGGCCCTCCGGGCCTCGGTTGCTTACACCCCGGTCAAAAACGCTCCCGGATCGTTAAATTTGCTCGGCTGCCCCTTTGGCCACGAGTACAGCTTTGAGGTGTCCACGAGAACTTGTCCGTCGGGCGCAAGCTCAATGTGTGCACGGTCCATCGGCCGAGGCGCGGGACCTTCGAAGTTAATGCCTTCGCTGTCGTAGCCACTGCCGTGACAGGGGCACTTGAACTTGTTTTCGCTGGGTTTCCAGTCCGGCGTGCAGCCCAGGTGGGTGCAGCGAGCGTAAATCACAAATAGACGATCGGGAGTACGATCGACCCAGATGCGGTACTTCTGTTGGAACTTCGTATCGACTCCGAGCGCAAATTCTGATGGGTAGCCGATTTTAAAAACGGAATTGGGTTCGAACAGGGTCCGCGGCAAAAAGAAGCGGAAGAAGGCTAGGAACCACGCCATTAGAAAGCCGGTGACCATCGTCCACACAAATCGACGACGGTGACGGTCGATTTCCGTCGACGGAGCAGTTCCGGCCACGCCAGCGGCCGCTGCCGCTTTCGAGGTTCCTACGGCCGGCGTGCCCACATACTTCGTGGCATCCTGCGCTCCGGGCGCTACGGGTTTCGCCGCTTCGGGATTCGGATTGACCTTCCCGGTCTCCGGCTCCGCCATGAACTTCCTCCTCTAACTCGAGTTGAACTCTAATCCAAACCGGCCGCCGCCGCGTACTCCGGCGCCGCAAACTTCCTCCCCACGCTGTTAATCGGAATCAAGCCGGGAACGTCCTGGTCCAGAGCTTCGAGCACGATCTGCCCCAGAGCTTGTATGAATCTTGGAGAATCGTTGAGCCCGGCGCTCATCTCGAACTGCTCGAAGCCTAGCTTGTGCGCTTCTTCTCGCGCTTCATGATCAATTTCTCCCAGTGTCTCAACATGGTCCGATACAAACGCCACGGGAACGACGCACATATCTTGCACGCGCTCGGTCGCAAGCTGGCGCAGAGTCTGATGAAGGGAGGGTTGCAGCCAGCGACTTGCGCCCACTTTGCTCTGGTAACAAAGCCGGTGCCGATTGTGCCATCCTCCACGTTCGGTCAGAAGCCGCACCGTTTCCTCGATCTGCTTCTGGTAAGGATCGCCTTTTTCTATCACTGACATTGGGATGCTGTGAGCGCTGAAAACGATTTCCGCCCGCTCGGGTGATGCGAAACGCGACAAGGCTTCATTCACTTTCTCGATGACAGCATCCAGATACATCGTATTACGATAGAAAGTCTCGACGCAATGAACCGGGGTGTCGGCAGGGAAGAACCGGCGCCATTCGTTCAAACTCGATCCGGTCGTCGTCGATGAATACTGGGGGTACAACGGGAGCAGAACCACGTCGTCACAGTGCGCAGACCGCAATTGCTCGATCGCTTCGTTTGTGAAGGGATGCCAGTAGCGCATCGCCACAAAGCAATGTGCATCAACCCCTTGATGGCGTAGTTCTGTCTCTAACGCCCGTGCCTGCCGCTCCGTGTTGCGCCGGATGGGCGATCCGCCGCCAATGGTCGCGTAGTGGTGCTGCACTTTGCGCGCGCGGGTGGTCGAGATGAGCTTGGCCAAGGGCTTACGGCCGATGCGGGCAAAAGGGAAGTCGATGATATCGGGATCGCAGAACAGGTTGTACAGAAAAGGTTCGATCGCTTCCAGCGTGTCGGGTCCACCGAGCTGAAAGAGAACTATCCCCACACGCCGTGATGTGCGCGTCATTTTCCCCAGAATCCCCAGAACGCCAAGGACTGTACCTTGAACCGAGCGCGCGAGTCAATGGTGGATTTGCAAATTTAGGAAACACACTGTGTTCATCACCCTGCGGATTGAAAAAAATGAGATGCGCATGCAATCTGATATCTATGCCAGAGTTGCCAGACATCAGTGCTTATATCAAAGCGCTCGAAATGCGCGTCGTCGGTCAGCCACTGCAGCGTGTACGCATTGCCAGTCCCTTTCTACTTCGAACCGCTCAGCCCCCGCTCGCCGATGTCGAAGGGCGGACAGTAGCGGAATTGCGCCGAATCGGGAAGCGCATTGCCATCGGCGTTAGCGGGGAATTGTGGTTGGTATTGCATCTGATGATTGCCGGGAGGCTGCACTGGCGTACACAAAACGCAAAGCTGGCCGGCCGTCAGAACCTGGCAGCTTTCGATTTCCCCAACGGCTCCCTCATGCTCACCGAAGCCGGCAGCAAACACCGTGCGTCGCTGCACCTAGTAAAAGGGGAGGAAGCTCTGGGTGCTTTTGACGCCGGAGGAATTGACGTTTTTGCCAGCGATTTGGATACTTTTCGATCCAGTCTGACTGCTGAAAATCACACGTTGAAACGGGCCCTCACTGATCCCCGTCTCCTCAGCGGTGTCGGGAATGCCTACTCTGACGAGATTCTTCATGCCGCACAACTCTCCCCCATCACGCTGACGAGCAAACTCAAGCCTGAGGAGTGGGAGAGACTCTTCGCTGCAACGCGGCAGACTCTGCATCTTTGGATCACTCGACTTGGTGCCGAGGCGGAGAAAGCGTTCCCGGAAAAGGTCACTGCATTCCGCAAAGATATGGCGACCCATGGTCGCTATGGGCTTCCTTGTCCCAGGTGTGGAGATAAGATTCTTCGGATTCGCTATGCGGACAAGGAGACCAACTATTGTGCACGCTGCCAGACGGGAGGGAAAGTGCTTGCCGATCGAAGCCTGTCGCGGCTACTAGGGTCAGACTGGCCGCGCTCTTTAGAAGAGTTGGAAGCCCTGAAACGTCGGTGAAAGGGAAGAGACGAGTCATCGATTTAAAATCAAAAATGGATTTTGTCGGCATGGCACGTTCTGCTGGAATGCAGCTTAGTGGCTTGGTCTCTGCACCCGAACTTGTTCTCCGATCTCAATTGTCATCAAGTCCTCCCCGACTTCAAGCGGACCCGAGTACGTCTTGCGGGTATGCGGCAGCACGTCCGGAACGTCGGGTGGAGCGATATGCGAGTACACAGCCAGCCTGGGCGCAACCTTTGTGAATACCTTGCCTGCTTCTTCGGGGGTGCTATGGTGGTCCTGAACCCGTTTCCTCTGTTCTGGCGTCAGAGAGTTGCCGACTTCGCGATAGGCCTCCGGATCGAAGACTTCATGAACCAACAGGTCAGTCCCGCGCGAGAATTTAATCAAATTCTCCGAGGGACGTGTATCCCCTGAGAGCACGACCGCATGGCCTTGGTAATCGACGCGGAAGCCCAGGGCAGGTTTTACCGGTCCATGATCCACCAGAAAAGCCGTGACTTTGACGCCGTTGTTTTCATAGACTACGCCCTCCCCGATATCTTTCCCCATCAGTACGGCACCTTGAGCAGGTATTTGTTCATCAACGTCCCTGCGCATATGCACGTCGAAGGCGTATGCCTGCTCGAGACCTTTGAGCATGTCGACGGTTCCTGTCGGACCCCACACTTGCAGCGGGACATGGCGTCCCATAATCCAGCCCGTCAGCCAAAGGTCTGGAAGCCCAACCACATGGTCTGAATGCAGATGCGTGAGAAACAAGGCAGTGACCGAGGAGAAGGGAACCGATGCCTGCGAAAGCCGTATCGTCGCGCCGCGTCCGCAGTCGAAGAGCAGCGTTTCTTTCCCGGCTTCGACCAGAATGCTTGGACCGAACCGATCGATACGGGGCCGTGGATTGCCAGTCCCCAGCAGAGTCACTTTCATGGTTTGACCGTGACAAACCGCTGCCAGCCACGCTGCCAGAATTACAGATCGTAGTATTGCGATTCTCATTTGCTGGAATGCCCGCCTGTGAGGCTACGCCTTCGGTGACTGCATTTCCTCAATAACGGCGTCGGCAAACTCCGAGGTTCCGGCCTTGCCCCCGATATCGCGCGTCAACTTTTCCGGATGACGATAAACTCGCTCCAGAGCGTTCCGAATCTGCGTTGACGCTGCTTGCTCCCCCAGATGTCGCACCATCAGCAGCGCCGAGCGCAAGAGTGCCGTAGGGTTAGCCAGGTTCTTTCCCGCAATGTCGGGGGCCGATCCATGCACCGCTTCGAAAACCGCACACTCATCGCCTAGGTTGGCGCTGGGAACAAAGCCCAGTCCCCCCACAAAGGCCGCGCATAAGTCCGAAAGGATGTCTCCGTAAAGGTTTTCCATCACCAGCATGTCGTACTGGTATGGATTCATCACCAGCTGCATGCAGGTGTTATCGACAATGTGCTCGCCGTAAGTGATCTCCGGGTAATTCTTCGCCACTTCTCGTGCGCAGCGAAGGAACAGCCCGTCCGACAACTTCATAATGTTGGCTTTGTGGATGCAATGAATCTTCTTGCGCTGATTCTTGCGGGCGTATTCAAATGCAAACTTCGCAATCCGCGTCGAAGCTTTCGCGGTAATGACTTTCAGGCTTTCAACCACGCCCGGCACGACTTCGTGTTCAAGCCCGGAATACAGTCCCTCGGTGTTCTCGCGCACGATGATGAGATCGACGTCTGGATAGCGTGTCGGAATATGCGGCAGATTGCGGATGGGTCGGAAGTTTGCATACAGTTCAAACCTCTTCCGCAAAGCAACATTGATGCTGGGAAAGCCTCCGCCAACCGGTGTGGTCACGGGGCCTTTCAAGCCAACGCGGGTTCGCTCCAGGGACTCAATCAAATCCTTAGGGATGTATTCGCCGGATTTTTCGAAAGCTTCGGCACCCACGGCGAAGGTTTCCCACTCAAACTTCACTCCCGTCGCTTCGAGGATGCGGACCGTGGCCTTGGTTACCTCCGGGCCGATCCCGTCTCCGGGAATCAGGGTGACTTTATGACTCATGAATGCATTGTCCTCGCGGCCAGGTCCTAGGCGCCTTTTACTTTGACTAAATCCTTCAACTCGTTCATGAACTCCTTCACATCCTTGAAGTCCAGATAGACGGACGCGAATCGTACGTAGGCTACCTTGTCATAGCGGCGCAACCGGTTCATGATCAATTCGCCCAACTCGCTGGTCTTGCGCTCGCGTTCCGCTGATTCCATCACGAACGATTCGGTTTCATTGACGATCTGCTCGAGTTTGCTAATCGGTACCGGCCGCTTCTCGCATGCCCTCAGTAATCCGTTTAGAACTTTCTGGCGGTCGAACTTTTCCCGGCGTCCGTCTTTCTTCACTACCATGTAGGGAATTTCATCGATGCGTTCATAGGTCGTGAAGCGCTTTCCACACTTCAAACACTCCCGTCTCCGCCGGATGGATTCGGCTTCCTTGCTCTCCCGGGAATCAACGACCTTGTCGTTCGCAAATCCGCAAAAAGGACATTTCATGGCGCGTCTTCACCCAGCCTGCAACGGTTTCGGCGGGTCAGAGCTAAAATTGTAACAGTGAATTTGAGCCAGATAGGCCAAGGACGCTCGACTCCAGTGCACAAGCCGGCACCCGGGAACATCCTCGCGTCACAAAAAACGCAAAACGGCGCTCGCACCCCCTGCGGTACGAGCGCCTGTTTTTCCCCATTCCCTCCCGGTGACGGAGGGGCTGAAGGTTGCGATCCCACCTACAGGGCGGTTTGCCCCCGTCATAGGATCTGAGTAGAAGGTGCCTTACCGGCAGATCAGTTTTGTCATCAAAGTGTCTGGATTTTGTAAAAAAGTCAGAACGTTCGCACCCGCGCCTTACTCAGCGTTTGGTCTGAGTACCTGGTAGCGTGACGGCTACCACTTCACCCTGCGGTGATGGTCTCTCTATACCACGAAATATTTCGCCCCCGGATGATGGACGACGATGGCAGAAGTACTTTGCTCAGGTTCGAGTAGGAATCCGGAAGTGAGTCGAACACCAACATTCTCCTCGGGCTTTAGCAAGGCGAACAGCTTGGTCTGATCCTCAAGATTCGGGCAGGCGGGATACCCAAACGAATATCTCGACCCGCGATATTTTTGGTGAAACAGATCGCGAATCTCCGTTGCGTCCTCACTGGCAATTCCCAATTCCTCACGCATCTTCTTGTGATGCAGTTCGGCGAGTGCCTCAGCAGTTTCGACGCTAAGACCATGTAGGTAGAGGTACTTTGTGTACTCTCCGCCCTCAAACAGTCGCTGGGTTTCCACGCTTGCTTTGGGCCCAATCGTTACAAGAGAGAGCCCGATCACATCCATCTTTCCCGAGGATTTCGGGGCGAAGAAGTCCGCAATCGATAGCCGCCGCCCTTCGCGCTGCCGTGGAAACGTAAACCGCAACAGTTCTCGTCTAGGGACGGCCGTCGGCAGTCCGGCTGAACCCGAGCTCGGCTGGCCCTTCGCGTCATAAACCACAACATCATTCCCATCCGCCTGAGCAGGGAAATACCCGTAGACGACCTTGGGTTCGAACAATCCGGAACCCGCGACCTCGTCTTCCAATTTCCGCAGCACAGGCCGGAACTTCTCTTCCACCAGCCTCACATAGTCAGCTTGCGAAGCCGTCTTCAATTGCCACTGATTCTTGAACAACGCGGTCTCGTTGATGTACTCAAAGAGCTCGCGCAAATCGTAGTCTTTCCGTACACGGACACCCCAGAATGGAGGCGTAGGAATATTGGGAGCGTCCGCCACCACTGGACTTCGTTCCGCGAATACCGGCCCGGTTTCTTCATCCACGGCCGCAGCTTTCGCGTATTCCTTTACGGTACGGCCTTCGGTTAAACGAGTTTGCTTTGCTCCGTTTTCTGTCGCCAGGTCTTCCATGATGTGCAACCCGGCGAACGCGTCGTCGGCATAGAAGACGGCGTTGCCATACTCACGCCGCAGATCGTCCTCCACATACTTGCGAGTCAGTGCGGCGCCGCCGCAGATCACGGGGAATGCGAGCTTCTGCCGTTCCAAATCCTGGATGACGTACTTCATCTCCAGCGTGGATTTAACCAGCAGACCGCTCAGTCCAATGGCGTCCGCCTTGTGTTCCTGAGCGGCCCGGATGATGATGTCTCCGGGTTGCTTGATGCCAAGGTTGACGACCCTGAATCCGTTGTTTGACAGAATGATGTCGACCAGATTTTTTCCGATATCATGCACGTCGCCCTTCACCGTCGCCAACACGATCGTGCCCTTCTGCGACCCCGCCTTCTTTTCCATCTTCGGCTCGAGATAGGCTACTGCCGCCTTCATCACTCCTGCGGAATCGAGAACCGACGGCAATTGCATTTTGCGGGCGCCGAAGAGGTCGCCCACTGTTTTCATGCCATCGAGCAGAATCGTGTTGATCAGTTCCAGGGGCGAATAACTCGAGAGCGCATCTTCCAGTAACGTTTCCAGCGATTTCTTGTGCGCACCCTCGCCGACCGATTTTTCGCCGTTGATGATGGCAAACTTCAGCTTGTCCTCGACCGAGAGCGTGTCGACATGGGCAGTTGTCGTGGCGGTCGCCTTGCCCTTCATACCCGCAAAATGTGCCATGTACTTCTGCAGTGGATCGCCGTCGGAATTGGCATCCCGATGAATCAGCTTTCGCGCCAGCTCCACTTCTTCCTGCGGAATCTTGTATAGCGGATAGATTTTCGTGTAGTTCACGATGGCCATGTCGAGCCCGTGATCCACCGCCTCATGCATGAACACCGAGTTGAGCACTCGACGGGGATAGGCATCGAGCCCGAACGAGATGTTGCTCACGCCAAGAATCGTTTTGACGCCGGGGAGTTCCTTTTTGATGCGCTCCACGGCGTTGATCGTCTCAATGCCCGCCGTGCGATATTCTTCCTGCCCGGTCGAAATCGGCAGCGTGAGAGCATCGAAAATAATGTCGGTGCTGTCCAGGCCATACTTCTTGGTCGCCAGATCGTGAATGCGGTGTGCGATGGCGACCTTCTTGTCGGCCGTCAGAGCCATTCCGTCTTCGTCGATCGTCAAAGCAATCACGGCCGCCCCGTAGCGCTTCGCCATGGGCAGAACTTTCGATGTGCGCTTTTCGCCGTCTTCCAGATTGATCGAATTGATGATGGCGCGGCCTGGGATACGCTTCAGAGCCTCTTCGACGACGTCTGCCTCGGTCGAGTCCACTAGAATGGGCGCCGGGACGCGGGTGGCGATCTTTTCGAGGATCGAAGTGATGTATCCCTTCTCGTCCTCGCCCACGATCGCGCAGCACAGATCCAGCATGTGAGATCCGTCGCTCACCAGTTTCTTGGCTAAACCGAGAATCTCGTCATACTTCTTTCCCTGCACCAGCTTGCGGAAATGTTCGACTCGGGTGGTCGTGTTCATTTCCTCGGCGACGATCAGTGGCTTGGGTTCCAAATCAAGCGGAACAGTCGTGTACGCGCTGGACGCTGCACCCGCGCGTTTCACGTCGCGTTTAGCCGGTTCAACATTGGAAACCGCATCGACGACGGCTTTCAGATGCTCGGGAGTCGTCCCGCAGCATCCACCGACAATACGGACACCATAGTCCTTTACAAAATGCTTGTGATACTCCGCCAATTCCTCTGGCGACAACTGGTAGACGGCGTGTCCGCCCACGTTCTGCGGCAATCCCGCATTCGGCAAGACCGAAACTTCCTTGGTCGAATTCAGCCCCAGATAGCGGACGGCATCGTTCATCTCCTTCGGTCCGGTTGCACAGTTCAAACCGATTGCATCTACTTCGAACGGCTCAAGCGCAGTCAGAGCTGCCCCGATCTCCGTACCCAGCAGCATCGTCCCCGATTCCTGCAGGGTGACCTGCACCTGCACGGGAAGAAGCTTTCCCGCTTTTCGCATCGCTTCCAGCACGCCGATGGTGGCGATCTTCACTTGCAATAAGTCCTGCGCCGTCTCGATCAATAGCACGTCGACTCCGCCTTTAATCAGCGCGGCAGCCTGCTCTTCGTAAGATTCAACCATCGCGTCGAAACTGATGTGGCCCAGAGACGGCAGCTTAGTGGTGGGACCCATTGACCCAGCGACGAAGCGGGGACGATCGTTCGTCGAGAACTGCTGCGCCACTTCCTTGGCAAGTTGCGCCGCCTTTACATTGATCTCGTGCACGCGATCGCGCAGTTCGAATTCACCGAGCACGATGCTGGAACCGCCGAAGGTATTGGTTTCGACGATGTCGCAGCCTACACGGAAAAAATCCGCATGAATCTCGCGGATGATGTCGGGACGGCTCAACACCAGTACTTCGCTGCAATTCTCCTTGCCCCAGTAATCGTCCAGGGTGGGATTGCGCTTCTGGATGTTGGTCCCCATTGCGCCGTCGTAAACCACGACGCGTTCCTTCACGGTCTGTAAGAAGTCAGCCATTGATAGCTTCTAGCTCCTAGCCTCTAGCTCTTCGCATTCGGTCTATCCGTGTTGATCCGCGTAAATCCGCGGCGAAGATGTTGAAGTTGCCTTGACCCACATGCACGAACGCCGGTCTCGAGGACCGGCGTTGGTTGAACTCGCAGTCGCTTCGAAATCAGCTCCCCGGCACCATCTCCGCCGGCGCACCACCATCCACGTCGGCTTGGTTGAATACCACGTTGGCGCCCATGTGAGCTGGCCGGGGGGCCAGCATTTGCTCCTTGCGATAAACCAGATTGCTGGCATTGAAGGTCGCCAGCTCAAACCCATGTCCGTGGGTAATCGCATCCGTTGGACACGCTTCCACGCAATACCCGCAAAAAATGCAGCGGTTGTAATCGATGTTGTAGACCTTGGCGTAACGTTCGGCGCCACTGACACGGTTCTCCGCGGAATTCTCCGCCGCTTCGATATAGATGCAGTTCGACGGACAGGCGGCCGCGCATAGGAAACAAGCTACGCACTTCTCCAGGCCGTTTTCATCGCGTTGCAGCACGTGAGCGCCGCGGAAACGGGCCTCAATACGCGCGCCGCGCAGGGGATCTTTGCCGTCGGGATAATTCTCCACAGTCGTGGGCTGAAACATCTCCATGAAGGTGATGCTCATACCTTTGGCAATGGCGGCGATGTTCTTCAGAACTGGCATCTCGATATTCAGTATACCGAAAGAATGGCGAAATCGTCCCAAAGGCGAGCTTCCGGAGGTGGTGAACGTTTAAGAGGCTTGAGTAGCCTTTAGACCTGTCCGGACGCATGTATTCTGTGAATGTGAACCAGCAGAACACAGCGGCGCTGAAGGTAAGTGTGGGTCTGTGTTCGGATTGTCGCTTCATGCGGCAGATCCTGTCCGACCGCGGATCTACTTTCTACCTGTGCGAACGGTCCGCCACCGACCCGAAATTCCCCAAATATCCGCGCTTGCCGGTGCTCCAGTGCGCGGGATATGAGTGCTTGGGCCCTGATCGCCCGCGTGAATAGTTGTTCTGCTAATCTCGGGCGAGCGGCCTCGTCGTGGTTGCGTGATTTAGATCACTGCACAGATCAGCACGATGCAGCACTATCAATCCGGATCTTGTTCCCGAGTGGTTTTTGTGGGATGGGAGGAATTGGATCATGCTGCTAAAGATTCTTGGCGTCGGTGCAATTGTTTTATTTGTCGTTTGAACGATCGCCGTGCTCCAGGGTTGGAGCAAAAGCACGATTACCGATCATGCGATTGGCCTTGCATTTATAGCTGTATTCGGCGTCGCCGCGGCTTGGGGTGTGCGAACTCTCTTCGGGTAAGGACACCCACCTCGCTTTGCCGAAAAACTCAAATAACGAAACGCGATACGTTGAAGAATGCGTTTGCAGGTCACGAAGAGAGGCCAACCGAGAGCGAGTTGTCATCCGCGTTGGGTGATGCCGACGCGTTGTGGAGAGGACTTGTCGCCGATCTGAAGCGTGATCTGAAGTTGGACTCGGAAGAATGGAACAGCTATTCCATCAAAGCGGGTTGGTCGCTGCGACTGCAACGGAACAAACGGAACATCGTCTATCTATCCCCTAGCACAGGTTGTTTTCTGGCATCTTTTGCGCTTGGGGATAAGGCAGTGGCAGCGGCACGAATCGCCGTGCTGCCGCCGAGCACTCGCAAACTTATCGAAAAAGCCAAGCGTTATACAGAGGGAACGGCAGTTCGCATTGAAGTCCACGACGCCAAGGATGCAAAGGACGTGAAAACGCTGGCGAAGATCAAGCTAGAGAACTAGGCGGTTCGATCACTCAATTCCAAGTTCCTTTGCCAACATCTTCCACTTGCTGTCGACCTCCGCCTTAGTCTTCGAATCCATCACAATTTCATCGGGCCATGGCCGTGCAAACCCCTCGCTTGCCCACTTCCGAGTTGCGTCAATCCCCATCTTTGATCCGAAGTTAGGCAACCGTGACGCATGGTCAAGCGAATCCACGGGACCGAGCGTGAACTGAATGTCACGCTCAGGATCGATATGATTGAAGACCTTCAGCGTTACATCGGCAAGATCCTGAACATTAACGTCCTCGTCCACTACGACAACGCATTTCGTAAACATCGCCTGCCCCAGCGACCAGATCGCGTTCATCACCTTTCGCGCCTGTCCCGGATACGATTTCTTGATTGAGACGATCATCAGGTTGTGGAAGACGCCCTCAATCGGCAGATTGACGTCTACCAACTCGGGGATTGTCAGTTTCATGAGCGGCAAAAAGATTCGCTCAACCGCCTTGCCCATATAGGCATCCTCCTGAGGAGGCTTGCCCACGATGGTGGTCGCGTAAATGGGATCTTTCCGGTGCGTAATGCAGGTTAGATGGAAGACCGGATAAAGATCTTCGAGCGAGTAAAAGCCGGTGTGGTCTCCAAACGGACCTTCAGTGCGAAGTTCATCGAGATTTACGTATCCCTCGAGGACAATCTCGCTTGCTGCCGGCACTTCCAGGTCGACCGTCTCGCATTTCACCAGATCAACAGGCGCCCCGCGAAGGAAACCTGCGATCAGGTATTCCTCGACCTCGGGCGGCGCAGGAACAATCGCAGAGAAGGTAACGGCCGGCTCAGTGCCGATAGCAACCGCGACCTCCATCTTTCCTGAGGGACGCGAGCCTTCCGGCAAAACCGAACCGCCCGACGAGCGCGCCATAATGTCGACCGCAGCAGATTTTCCATCGACCGCGGCGCGCATGCGTTCCCGCGCGTGCTCCGCCGCCACTTTCTGCCGCTGCCAATGCATCCCCGTCGTGCGTTCGTCATAAACCTGCATCCGGTACATACCAAGATTGCGCTTTCCAGACCTGGGGTCGCGCGTGGTAACGCACGGCAGCGTGATGAATCGTCCAGCATCTTTCGGCCAGCACTGCAGGATCGGAAAATCAAGCAGAGAGAAGTTGTCGCGCTCGATCACTTCTTTGCATGGCCCGGTAGGCACGGTCCGCGGAAAAAACTTGCCGGCTTCCGTCAGCAAAGGCAACATCTTCAGCTTGTCCAGAAAACCCTGGGGTGACTTCACATCCATAAACATACGGATGCGTCCCGCAATCTCGTCGAGGGAATTGACGCCCAGCGCAAGTTTCATGCGGGCTTCGGAACCGAACTGATTGATCAGGACCTGAGCGCCCGAATGACCTTTGATATTTTGAAATAGAAGTGCTGGGCCGCCCGCGACGCCTTGTTTGTCGCGGCTTTTGGAGGCACGGTCAGTGATCTCGGCGATCTCAAGAATAGGATCAGTTTCAGTTTGGATGCGCTTCAGTTGGCCCGCGCGTTCGAGCGCCGCGATCCACTGGCGAAGGTCGTCGAAGGGCAAAGGAGTCCTCTCTTGTGACCGACGATTATAAGGGATTCACGTAGCTTCTTCGCCGTGGATTGCGCGGATCACACGGACTCCTGATCCTGCTAGAAGTGAATAGTCATTTCCTCTGTTCCAACTTCACACTGACGGTGACTGTCTGACCATCGCGCAACACTTTCACTTCCACGACGTCGCCCACCTTGCTCCGGCGAAGCGCATCGGTGAAGTCGTACAAGTTCTTGATCGGCTTGTCGCCAAATTGAATCAAGATGTCCCCCGCTTTGAGACCAGCCTTTGCAGCCGGAGAGTTCGGTTTTACATCAGAAAATTTCACCCCGTTTTCCGTCTGACCAAAGTCAGGAATCGACCCGAAGTACGGCCCATAACCGCCGCCCCCGCCCGCAGTCGTCGGCTTGTCTTCGCTCACAACCTGGAACGTGGGCAGCTCATTTGCGTTCGCCAACTGGACCGCGACGTTTTCCACCAGATCGAGCAGTCGCGCCGCCGAGGGCGCGTTGATCTTGTCCCATGTGTCGGAAGGTTTGTGATAGTCCGAGTGCAATCCAGAAAAAAAGAACAGCACTGGAATCTTCTTCGCTACGAATGAAGTATGGTCGCTTGCGGAATATCCACCGGCAGAATATTCGATCTTGAACGGCGTTTCTTTTTGCCCCTGATCGAGGATGGCCTTGAGCGTGGAACCGGTGCCGACGCCTCCAATGTAAACCTTGTCGTCTTTGATGCGGCCAATCATGTCCATATTGAGCATGGCGACGGCCTTCGCCAGTGGTCTCGTCGGATTCTTGACCCACTCGGCCGAACCTAAAAGGCCAAGTTCTTCCCCCGCAAAGTCCATGAACAGAATGCTTCGTTTCAGTTGTCCGCGCTGTGGCGCCAGAAGTCGCGCCAATTCGAGGACCCCGGCCGTTCCGCTGGCATTGTCGTCGGCGCCAGGATGAATCTGTCCAATCTGGGACGGGGCAAGCGAATCGAAGTTCCCGCGACCCAGGTGATCATAATGAGCCCCGATGATGACGTAGTCGTCCGTTTGTCCCGGCAACCATGCGAGAACGTTGTTGACCGTAGCACGCGTTGTTTCAATGTCGATGTGCAGAGCGAGTTGTAACGTATCCGGGAAAGCGAAGGACGCCGGTTTGCTCCCAGAATTGATTTGCTCCTGAACATCTTTCAGGGTTTTCCCAGCAGTTTGGAACCAGGAGTCTGCGACTCTGTTCTTCACCTGCACCATGACCAGACCTACATTCTCTGGCCCGCTGACACTGCCGAATCGCGTCAGCAGATCCTCTTCTCCGTCACCCAATTTTCCGTTCAGAACGACAATGCCTTTTGCTCCATGATTGCGCGCATTAATGGCCTTAGTGATGAGCTGCGAGTGTTGCGTGAGTCCATGGTTTCCGCTCTTCTCCGCGAACCCTGAAGGTTCGTAGCGCAGAACAACAACGATCTTGTCTTTCACGTCGACGCCGGCATAGTCGTCATAATGGAATTCCTCCGCCGTCACGCCATATCCAGCGAACACGACCGGAGCAGCGATCTGGCTGGAAGCAGAGAAGCTAAACGGAACGAAGTCCTGATTGATTTTCAAATCACTCGTGGACCCTGCTGCTTCGATCGCGAAGCGGTTATCGGATTTGAGGCGTGCACCAGTGACGACTGTGAATGGCTGGGTGTAGCCATTCGATCCTGCCGGTTCCAGTCCGAGTTCTTTGTACCGCTTCTCAATCAAACGTTGGGCACGCGTCAGACCCTTGGTGCCGGCGCCCCGTCCCTCCATGTCGGGCGAGGCAAGCGACTTGATGTCGTTTAGGTAGCGTGTACGATCGGCCTGTGGCCCGGATGTCGACGCCGCGACCAATACTAAAGCTGTAAGGACAATCAGAAGAAAACGATGAAGCCTGAGACGAGTCGTCATGGGACCCCTCGATGAACCGAGAATCGTATGAGGTGGCGGTTAGGGTGTCAATGACGCGGCATCAGCGAATTGTCTCGGGATAGAGTTGGCGCCGGCAGTCTGGGCAGATTCCGTGAGTGAAGTCCGCCTCCGTATGATTCCGGATATAGGTCTCCAGGTTATGCCAAGAGTTTTGCTTGTCGCGAATCCTTCGGCAGGAAGCGCAGATTGGTAGAAGACCGCTCAGCGATTTCACGCGCCCCAGTGCATCTTGCAGCTGTTCAATCAGGCGCTCGCGTTCGGCTTCGATTGCTCTCCGCTCCGTGACATCACGAAAGATGATGCAGGTTCTCAGTTGCCCGTCGGGGCCCTGAAAGACAACAGAAGAAATCTCTGCCGGGAAGAGCGTGCCGTCCTTGCGTCGCGCCCTCAGTTCCCCGTGAGCCCGACCGGTTCGTTGTCGCTCGGCAATTAGAACAGCAAGTCGAGGATCGGAAGAGTCCATCAGTCCCTGGCGCCCTGCGCTCAGAATCTCTTCCCGAGTGCGGCCTAAAATCCGGCACGCTGCAGGATTAGCATCGAGAATCGAGCCATCCGGTGCCGTTAACATCAGACCATCGAGGCTGTTTTGAAACAGAAGTCCATAAAGGCTTTCGTTTTGTGGAAATTCGAATGAGGACACCTGTGGAATCTTGAAGGGCACCATGGGTTCTGGGTCTTTGGTTGTACGCAGCACGCGAGCCCGAGTGTCGCGCGTGGCCAGCCAAAAGTTATCGTGAATTCTATGCGAGATC